>CENS01039496.1_pt1 | contig 12570 bp, 18 predicted proteins | sample 530201 | NCBI WGS metagenome assembly CENS01 (sample SAMEA2619747, study PRJEB7988) | marine metagenome | biome: marine biome (ENVO:00000447); feature: surface water layer (ENVO:00002042); material: "saline water (ENVO:00002010), including plankton (ENVO:xxxxxxxx)" | depth 5 m | reverse complement strand
CCTGTAGATTCTAATGCTAAACTAAAACCACCAATACCACTAAACAAATCTAATACTTTTAACATTATAATCCCACCAATTCACAGCTATTACCAGTGCAAGCAAATTCTTGACTGCCTGTTGTGTTATCTTCTTTCTCATTTAAATCTCTAAAGTCTATATCTCTAGGCATAGTTCGCATAGCTTGTTGGTAGACTTCTTTAGTTATCTCTTGATATGGTGCTTGTTTGTATACATGGTCAAGGGCTGGTAAAAAACTAATACCTGCTACCTCATCAAAATTATTGTACACCCAAGCTCCTACTTCCATCCACTCATCTTCTTTTACACTAACAGTGACAGATGGTTTGTGTTCGCACCAATGTCTCTGATACATCAACCAAGTCTCTAGTTGTTGAATCGCTGATAAAGAGGATGTAGTAAGACAACCTTCTGGAGCTGCTTGTGGAAATGAAAATACCATAACATCATTTGGTTTCATCACATCTGGTTCAGCTGGCACTCCTTCATCCATTAATAACTGAGTCAAAGGGTCTTTCATATCCATACGAACTGTACGAATATAATACTGACTGTATCGTGTATGTATGCCAGAGGCTGAGTCGACTAACTGACTAACCGTACCTGAGGGTTTAACACAGGTAATGGCTGTAGACTGATTTATACCGAGCTTAGAGGAGAAGAATTGATTGCACTCCACAGCTGTCTCTCTCAACCCACGGAGAAACGATGGGGTAGGAGAGATGGTTAGTTTGTTATCCATGATGCCAGTGAGGGAAACACCAAGGAGTCTTTCAGCCTCTGTATTTTCTTTCCATATATTTCTTAAATATTTAAAGTCTGTAAGTGTAGATTGAAATGTGCCGAGAATGGTTGCTAGCTTGACTTTCTCTTGTAAGCTGTCTTTGGTGTCTTCCGCTCTAACTACAACCTCAGTCAAATTACAAAATTGGTAAGGCCTTAGAATAATCTCAGAACAAGGGTTGGTACCGAACTCATGTTCGACATCTCTTCTCCCGCTCTCGGCAACTTTGTTCTTAGCGGCTTGACGATTAAAGATACCTCGCTCACCACTCTTACTTTCATATAATGCTTTCCACTCTGACATAAATAGGCCCATGTCAGGGGTACGGGTATAGACAGCACTGTTGTTTGCTAATGCTCTCTGTCCGTTTTCTATCCACCACTGTCCACTCTTTGCTTTACGAACATTGTCATCTTGTATGTTACTCAAAGAGATAAGTGCGGAGCGTCTTACACCACCGACTACCACTACTTCACCTACCTTGCACACTAGGTCGTGGCACTCGATGGCTTCTAATTGGCGACCAGCGGCCTTCTGAAATAATTCAATAGCGAAATCAAACAAGTCAACAAGTGGCTGTGGACCTGATGCCCTACCACCAAATGTTTTTAATCTTGCTCCTGCTGGTCTAACCTGGGTGACATCTATTTTAGGAATCTGACCCGAATATAACATTGCAAGTAATTCTCTAAAGGCGCTCGCCCACCCAGCTTTACTATCTTCAACGACAATAACTGTCTCACTTCTACTAAACTTCTCGGCAACAATAGGCAACTTTTCTACATTGTTGTACTCAACACTAAAACCTACGCCTGTGCCACACAATAATATATACATCACTTCATCAAAACTTCTCACATCATCAATGGGAATGTAACTACAGTTGTAGCCAGCTGTGTGGTCTCGCTGTAAAGCAACACCAGCTGTCATCAAGGCTCGCATACTTGGCATGACTTGTAAGCTGGCCACTGCACCTTCAAGCTGTTGCCTAAGAGGCCCCATGCTATAATTAAAATTCTTTTCTAAATGACTTTCCATAAAGTCAAAGTATCTTCTCACTGTTTCATGCCATGTCTCTCTGCGTCCTATAGACTCATCGTATCTGGCATATCGAGAGGTGTGTATGTATTGTTGGTAAACTGTAGGTAAGCTCATATTGTCTCCTTAAAATTATCTATTAAAAATTCTACATAGCGTTTTGCTTTCTGTAAGTCTTCAAGTTTCTTAGTATTGGAAGTATTCTTTGAACGCCAACGACATATATATTTTATTACATTACCTTCAGCATATGGTAAATCATTCTTCATGATAAACTCAATAGGCTCAATAGCGTAATCTTTATAATACTTTGGGTTGTTTATATTTTCCATAACTTTGGCTCTCCTGTAACCATGTCATACTCGCCATGTCTAAGTATGCGTGCTACACGAGCTTGTTGTAAAACTTCAGGCTCCATGTAACCATTCTTTATATAAGTCTCGACAACTTTGTTCCAGTTGTCTATAAAGGGCACCTTAGGGTCTAATAATTTTTGTGCTGTTTTTACTCCAATTCCAGGACACCCACTATACCCATCAACACTGTCACCAGCTAAAGTCTGTATAAGAAACCAGTAGTCTCCTTGAGCAGGAGTAATTTCTAGTACCTCTTTACCATCATAAATTAAACCAGGTATCTGTTTTAAATCTTTATCAATAGAAACAATAACTCGCTCTACTTCTACAGATGTGGTGTCAGTAGCTAGTATACCTAAGACATCATCAGCCTCTAAGTTTTCAAAAGACACACCATAGTGTTCTTCAATAACATATTCTTTTAACAAATTAAACAGCATGGGTTTTCGTTTGTCTTTACGATTAGATTTGTATGATGGCATTACTGTCTTACGAAAGTTATCTTTGTCCGTAAGTGCGATAACATAATCTTGTGCTTCTAACAACAACATAAGGTTAGTTAATTCTTTACGAATCCCTGCTTTGCATTTGCGCTCATCTGAGTGCAGAGTCCACAGGCCATCACCCCAGTTTGTTTCTTCTTCAAATTTAGTTGCGACTTTATATATTAGTATGTCACCATCAATTAGCAATTGTCTCATTTAGGCACCTTCGGTAAATTTTTTTTATCAAATAAATCTTTGAGTGGTATAAGGATGAATCTACTTTTATTGTAATCACCACCATACCTAGCTGTATCCATATATTTTTTAGCCAATCTTTTAACTGTCTTGGTATCAAATATTAGTCTACAGTAATCATCATCACCCAATGCAAGTATCTGTATCCAGTAGTCTGCCTTGGTTGTCATGATACCTGATGGTTTTCCGTAACTCTCTATCTCTAAACAGATGTTACCACTACGAAACCACCAGTCTCGTTCTGTTTTTATTTCTGCTTTTGTTTTCTTTGCATCTAAGATTGCAACTATTCTATTCTCTCTGTCTAAACCGTATTGTAAATCCTTATCAAAATCTGGATTACCTTTTCTTGGACTCAATGTGTTTCACTCCAGTTATCTCCAACCTTGTATTCCCCTGTCAAGGGTAATCGAAGATTGAAATGTTCACCCGTTCGCTTAATGGCATCCACTGCAAGTTCACCTATCTCTAGTGCCAGTTCTTCTGGACACTCAACTTGTATCTCATCGTGTACCCATACGACCTGTTGTACATCATCGTATTCGATTGCGACTTTATTAAATTCAACAAGCCATTGTTTACATACGATAGCCCCGCCAGATTGTAGTAGGGTATTTAGTGCTGCATGTGGTGAGCGTACTTTGACATTTCGTTTGTCTAAGCCAATCAAATAACCACGAGCGGCAGCCTGCTGTACATTTGTTATGAGCGTGTTCAATGCAGGTAAGTTATTTAAAAATCGTTTCTTTACTTTAGATGCTTCGTGTACTGTCTTGCCAGTTACCTGTGCAATTTTCTTTACACCACCACCATATAAGAAACAATAGTAGAATCGTTTAGCTAAATCACGGCTATCTAATCCAGCTAATTTTTGTGTCTCTGTGTGTATGTCACCGTTGAGAACAACATCAGCATACTTGCCATCATCATATCGTGCCATGTAATGCGCGAGCATACGCACTTCAAGACCAGAGACATCAATACCAACTAACTTGTGTCCTTTAGGTACAGTAAATAATGAGCGACATTCTTTACCATAAGGAACACTAACACTTGGTATCTGTGCTAAGTTAGGATTTGCATGAGATGCTCTGGCAGTAACCGTGGAGTTTGTATTACAAGTTCCATGTATTTTACCATTTGTCTCACACTTCATCCATGCTTGTTTACCTGTTGCTAATTGACCTATGCGTTTTTCTAATAGGAAATGCTCAGCTAAGGGCTTAGCTTCAGGGTATGGAAGATTACTAAGAACAGCATCATCCATCTTAGGTTTACCATCAGCTGTGTATTCGGATGGCTCCCAATTGTGTAACTCTGCAAGTCGCTCAGCAATATGCTGACGGCTAGCAGGATTAAATTCAATTACTTTTTCTTTGTAGGTTCGGACACCCTTAACATAACCTCGGCTTTTATTATTTACCTTTGGTGTAAATGGTGTTCGTTCTAATTTAGGGGGAAACACTTGTTGTAATTCTTCTTTTATTTCATACAAACGAGTGTTTAATAAAGTGTACAGTTCTTCCGCTTTCTTTGTGTTGAAAGTAAAACCATGCTGTTCTTGTTCATGTATAGCTGTGACTACTTCATGCTCCAGTTGCATGGCTTGTTCACTATATCCTTTCTGTTGTATTCGCAACCACAGGGCGTAAGTTACCTCAACATCTTGGACACAATAGTCCAACATTTCTTTAGTAAAGTGGGCGAACCCACCATCATAATCACCTTTGTAATTACCAATACGATAACCCCAAGCTCGTAAACTATGACGACCTATGCAATCTCTCGGAAAATTTTGTGTTGCAAAATCTTGTCCAGCAATATCAGGGTATACTAACCTCGTTGCTATAAGAGTATCAAAGATAGCCGCCTTAGTTACAAAGCCATGGAGTTTACGAAGTACAGGAATATCAAACTTTATAATATTATGTCCAACAATAAGTTCTGCTTTTTCTAATAAATCAATCGCATCTAATACTGGTTTAGTATGCACCTCACCAGTGTCTATATCTTTTAAGACAATACAATGTATTTCAGTAGTTTCTTTTAGTAAACCATTTGACTCAATGTCAAAACAATATCTCAAATCTTTGTCCTTAAAGTTTTCATGCCAACAATATTGGCTGTTGGTATAGTCGTGGTGTTACCACACTCATCAATAACTTTATTATTTTTAAAATTAAATTCATTCGTAAGAATGGTAGTGTTAGCATCTTGACGGATTACCCAACCGATTGTCACACAATCAACTGGTTCTCGTTTCTTGGCGTCGGTTAACTCACTCCACTCTGCCTGCGATACAATATCTTTCCAATAGCAAATGACTAATTTGTATTTACATTTAATGTTGCTCTGTGATTTCAACATTGATTCTCCAAACATCCACGTCCCCTGCCTCTTGCAATGCAGCTAAAGCTTTATAAACTATCTTAGCTGTTTGCTTATTAGGTACTTGAATATCAACAGGGCCATCGTGTGTACTCGCCTCAAACAATGCTGCTAACACCACATCACCCCAATTAAGTTTCTTTTCAAAAGTCATCGGCGAAATCCTCGGTTTGCATTAAACATCCTGTATCTAAATTATACTGCAATGTACAAGCTTTCCCAGTCTCACCGCTAAATCTATTTTTTAATATGTGTAATTGAGTTAAGTTATCATCAGCCTGTAAATCTCTTTGCATGCTGATTATCATATCAGACAACTGTCCAATAGATGCACTGCCTCTCAATGAGTTCATGCTGACAGCAACTCCATCTTCATATCCTCGGTTTCCTTCTGGCCTTCTAAGATGACTGACAAGTATGAGTCCAATACCTGTTTCTTCAACCAATGTACGCAGCTTAGTTACCGTGTAGTCTATGAGTTTACGCTCATCACCCATGTCCTCTCCAACGGCACTTAATGCTATGTGTAAATGGTCTAATATAACAAAGTCCACATTACAAGCTTTTGCTAAATATCTAATCTTACTAATAAGATTGTCACTAGCTGTGCTGCCGAAGTGATTATAAAGATAGAAGTTACCACTGCCAACAGTTTGATTAAAACATTCTTTCAATTGCTCTTGGTCGACACCCTCACGAGTGAGATGTAAAGGTTTCTGTAATTGAATACCCATCACACCTAATGCACTTCGTTTAACTGTTTCCTCTAAAGCAATGTAACCAACGCTATAATCATTTTGTAATAAATGCAAAGCAACATGACGACAGAAACTACTCTTACCCACACCACTACCAGCAGTGATAGTCACAAGTTCTGATTTTCTTAGACCATGTGTCTTTACATTTAATTGTGGGAACGGATACTGTACGGAGACATAGTTATCTTCTTTCTGTATCGTGTCCCATAAATCTTGCCCTGATATAATACCATCAGGACGATAAGCTTTGCTTGACCAAATGCAATCGACTAATTGTTTGTGCTGTTTAGCAACCAACATTTCATTTGCATCTTTCAAAGGGAGTTTGCATATCTTAGCTTTGTTCGGACTAAATAATTTAGCACACTCAACAGCTGCTTTCATGCCTACTTCATCTTGGTCAAACATTAAGATAACTTCTTCAAAATTTTCTAGCCACTCTAATTGTTTCTGTATATCTTTCTTAGCACCTTGTGCTCCAGACTTAACAGACACAACAGGCCACTTGTTATCTTGTGCTTTTGAAACAGAGAGACAATCAATCTCACCCTCTGTTATTATTATTTTTTTTCCTTTATCACGCCACAGTTGTTGCCCAAACAAACCACTGTCTTTAGCCTCACCTATCCATTGAAAACTTTTATCTGGATACCTTAGCTTTTGTGCAACTAACTGATGCTCTGCATTGTAATAGTTTGCCACCTGTACTGGACGCCCGTTGTACTCAGCCACACCATAATTAAATTTATTAAGTGTAGTTGTATCTAAATTTCTTTTAGCCAACGGTACAATGTCGAACTCGACAAAGCTGTTATTCTTTTCTATGTTCGGTGTTGTGTTCACTATATCACCTGATTCAACATGACCACAACCAAAGCAATATGAATGTCCATCTGAATATACAGCGGCATTGTCTTTGCTTCCACACTCAGTGCATGGTGCATGATGTAAAAATTCTGATTCCATATTTCTCCTAGTGTAGGCACAGAGGGAGAAAGAGCTCTGTGCCCACGGTCTCTCGTGGAGAGACTATTTTAACCAGTCCTCTGGTATTGATTTATCTGCATATAAAAAACCATATTTCTCACACCACATGCCGTAAGTTGTTTTAGATTTCTTACTGATACGAGCACGAGAATTACTGAAAACAAATCTAATGTCATGGTCGGGATACTGTTCTTTAATCAACCGCATTTTTTGTCTGTCTGCTGTGGTGAACATCCCTTTTGTTTCAATAAAAATCTTCTGCTTAGGTAAATAGAAGTCAGGCGTATAGGTATGTCTTTTTTCTGGCTTGATATACTGGAGCTTTGTCTCTTCATAAGTGTACGCCACATTCTTATCGGCGAGAGACTCAGCAATAAGTTCTTCAAGACCACTACGAAACCCATATCGTATACCTACCTGTTTAGAAGTCAGCGACTGTTGTTTCTTCTTCCTGTACTGGCGTCTCATTTGTCTCCTTAGTTTCAGCAACGTAACCATCTTGAATTTCATCGAATCCAAATCCAGATGCGTTACCACTACCACCTTGGACTAACTTAATAACCTGTACGGCACGGAGTCTAAGTGATACTCCAGCTCCAGCCATCGCTGTGTAGTAAGGTACTAACTCAGCACTAACTTTGAGTTCACTACCACTCCAGACATCTGTGTCTAGTATTGGTGTACCTTGTGTATCAAAAAGTGGCACTTTGTTTTTTACAACTGTACCATCTTTTGTTGTAATTTCAGCTTTTGTTTTGAATTTGAAAATCAAATTGTCTGTAACATTACCTTCATCATCTATCTCTTCGATGTAAGGCACTGGTGCTTGTTTGATTTTCTTTCCTTTAGTGTTCTCTTTAGCAAGTGTAACACTTTGTTCGATGGCTTTATTAATAGCTTGTACAAGTCCTTGTGCTTCTTCGGCATTAACAATTAAGTTAGTTTTAAAGTGACCGACTGCATCAAATCTTGTGTCAGGCTGTGATAGCCATGCGTATTGGGCAATACCCACAGGGGATACTACTCTTTCATAATTATTCTTTGGCATATTGTACTCCTTATGTAACATTATCTATGAAGGGCACCTAAGTTAACTGAAAAAGAAATCACAATCCATTAAGTCATCGATACATAAATCTTTTTGCTTAGGTACCTCTGGTAATTTATCAATGAGCTTTGGATTTTTAATTTGTGATTTCACCTCGGCCAAGAAATCCTCAAACAAATCTGCATCATCAAAGATTTCTATGAACGCTGTCTTAATACTAGCAATCAATATATTCATGTCGCCAGCAGTGGTACCGAATGAATCATGAACGGTTGCAAAATTTTTCACCCCATTTTCAACGGCTATGTTTACTGTGCGCATAAGTGCACTACTGTCTAGTGCATGTATGAAGTTAGGTGCTATCCCATTGGACATACGGTAGCCATCCATCCTGTCAGTTTCTTCTTTGACTCTTGGTTTGAATACCTCACCCATCAACATAGTTTTGACTCGTTTAGTTTTCATCTGTGGATAAAACTGCTCGACATAAAATCCTGTCGGTGTTGTCCAACGCACAGACACATCTTCTTTGGCTACAATCTTTGCAACCTTTTGTAGGAAAGACATTCCTGTTTTTGCAGATGCAAGTGACTCACCTAGTGAATCCCAAATGTAACCTGAAAGGTAACTGGCAGCTGGCATTGGTTGATTACCAAAGGGATGTTTCTCACCACGCTCTTGTCTTTTCTTTAAGTCTTCTAATACAAAGTCAGAGCATGAGTATCTTGTACTACCATAGACTGATGTCATGATAGCCCTCTTGACCGTACTTCGTTTGACTCCATAACTCAACCAAAGTTTTGCGAACTCTTCATGTTGCACACTCATGAGTTTTCCTGTAACAGCATCAGCTACTTTTTGGTAGACATCGGCTGGCTTGTCAGCTGGTACAACATTTACCAGTGCACCACTGTCACTGTCTCGTAACAACAATGAGTACAACTGTAACCCATTACAACTACCATCCACTGCTATCGGCAAGTGGCTGACAAAATCTTCTTTACTTACACTACGGTGTTCTAAATAAGCTGCCCATTCAAAGCAGAAAGCTAAGAATTGAAAAGGTTTGTCTGCCTCTTCCCACCATCGTGTGCCTATGGGGTCAGCTGCACTAGCTAGGATGTCTTCTTTGTGACTGTTGACCCATGCCACTCGTTCTTCTAAGTCGCACTTGTCATATCCAAACATGTTCGCCCCGTGCATAGCGAGATAAAATATACCATCATTCTCTGCGTTGATTGGCTTCCCTTCAACAAACTCAAGCAATGCTTTTGATATTGTGTTGCTTTGATAATTTAAAAAAGCTGGGACACAATATACACGCCCACGAAAATCTAACTGTAAAGGAAAGTAAATTTTCTCATGGTCTTTTAGTTGCTTTGCCATGCCAATAATTTTGGTATACAAAATAACTTTTGACATGTTGGTCTTGTTGATGGTGTGTGCGGTAGCTGCCGCATTACGCCAGTTCTTACGAGACTCTGCGTTCGTGTCTATATCATGTGGTCGATTGGGGATATCCACGACAGTCGGGGTTGGAATCTCTCCTCGACCTAGGCCACGTTCCCATATCTCGTAAGCAACTTCAAACACTTTTTGATTGATACGAAAAGGTGTGCGTTGCATGTTATTCACAGCATCATACACCTCAGGCATCTCGTGTGCACGGAGTTCCTCTTTAAATTTTTTGTTCTTAACTTTTACTAAGTCTAATTTAGGTAGTACACTGGTGATGTACCCACCACCCTCAACTGTTGTCCAATCTTTTGGTGGTGTTATCGTTGGTAAGTAATCAGGATGCAACAGCTCAGTGTAAGTTTCTCGCTTTGCAATCCATTCTAAATTTTCTTTTGTGTAATTTAAAACCTTTCTTTTCTTTTGTCGCACAGTTTCGCTACCCACTGTAACTAATCCAGTGCTCTGGATAAACAGGTCTATGAATCGTGTACCTACCTGTAGCTTTTCATTTGTAGTCCACTTAATCCAGTTACCCTCTGCATCACGATGTGCAGACTCACGAAACTTTCTCCTTTTGTAGTTGTAATTCCAGCTTCGCTTATCAAGGTTTCTTTTCACTGTGGCATACAAGCTTGGGTTTGCATGTGCAAAGTTACGCATTGCAACCTCAGTTTCAATCTTCTCACCTAACGAGATGGCTGTAGCTGTTAGTGCCTTGCGTTGTACCATGGTGTTGATAATGTGCTTAGCAGTAATCACAGCTATAACTTCAGGTGGTAAATCTTTAGCATATTTAAATGCCATGTGCGGTTTACCATTGATACCATCTTCATTGAAAAACTTAACGATATGGTCAGCCATTGGTTGTATCGCACGGGATACCATAGACTTTCCAGCACTTGTAACACTCGCATCATTACGAGCTATGTTGGCCTGTCTGCGTTTCTCTGCACGCTGACGACCCAGTTCTAGCATTTGCTCTTCATGAGTGTGTGCAATGCAGTAGTCCATGCTTTCAAATTCTTTAGACATAATTTCTCCTTTGGTATCTTAGACGGGTACCTTAGTCCTAGACCACCACCATGGCTCAGCGACACCTTTGTCCCATGTGGCCATGTATGCCTTGTCAGCTTTGTAATACTGACGGTATGCTTCGACAGCACTTTCGCGTTTGTATTTGTCGGGCATACATTGTGGAAAGGGTGTTAGTCCCTTGTCCTCTAAGTTGTCTGGCTCTGGTAAATCTTTGACAGCAACCCATGACTTATGGTCTGTCTCTGGATTGTATCGCCAGATGTATTCGTTATTTAACCAGCGGCAGTATTGATATACATACCTGTAATTAGACAATGACTCTCCACACCAGATACGACACGGATGGTTTTTGTGTGTCGTCTTGTAGGGTGAATCATGCCCCAGTATGTTCAGTGTACTGCATAGCAACTGTGCTGACTCAAGTATCATCTTGATGACATGCTTGTCGCAATGGTAAGTAGCACTGATAGCTGGGTCTTCGTGTAGTATAAATAGATTCATCACTTTCTCCTTTGCTTGATAAAATACTCTGCATCTTTTCTGTTGTCAAATTCTTGTATCAATGTGTACTTGTTGTTTTCCTGTAGCCACACGGCTAGCCCGAACTTGGCTCGCCTATCTGCATAGTCAACATGATAGCCGTCAGCCCTGTCGTTTCGTGCTGCCCAATGTGCTTTCTTCTTTACTTGGATAGTCTTGGCTCGTTTCTTTAAGTCGCCGTAGCCATCCTCTCGTCTATTCTGAAAGTATCCTGACATTACTCCTCACCCCCCTCATTAAACGCTTTGATGTAGTGGTACTCAAGCCAGCCCTGTCCATAGTTAATAAGCTTGTAGCCCTTGTCAACTAGCTCTGCTATCTTAACCTGTGCATTGTGTACTGACTTTTGATTACCAACTTTCCAGCTGACTTTCTTGATGTCTTCGGGCAACGTGTCCTGTCGCCCCTCTGCATTGTATGCTTTGTGTCGTCTATAGTTCCTCGCCATACTCTGTCTCCTTTTCATAGTCATAATATTCGTACTCATAGTCAGACTCAGCTAACATACGGGCTTGGCGGGGTGGGAACCCCATCTCGATGTACTCTTGGTACCTAACTAAGACAAACTCTTCTCTGTTGCTACTCATTGTGTGTCACCTCTACGATTATCTGCGATAGTTTCCTTGAGATAATCTATCATTCTACCCGATAGGTCATGCTTATGAAAATACTTTATCATGCCCCATTGGTGTACAGAAAGATTGTCTAAATCTTTCATACTGTAATTAAAGATTACGTGCAATAATCTTTTAAGTGTCTCCATGTTATAACACCCCCTTATGTGATTTAAAATATTCTTTTTGACTGCTGACTTCTATCGAGACAGCGAAGTCATCTTCTAGCTCTACATCATCAACTTGAAAAGTGTCACACCAATCATCCAGTGTGATGTCATCTTTCAAAGATGAAACATAAACAACTACCTCTTTATTTTTTCTGTTTACTCGTTGTAATCTATCGATTAATTGCTTTACTGTCATCATAACACCCCCTCTGCGTCTTCTGCTTCTAACATGTGGTCCACATGCTCTGCCAGCCATGCGTCATATATCTCCTCGAAATTAGCATTGTTAATAAAGACATTCGCAAAGCTTTCTGTTACAGGATTGTCGCACTTTATATCCCAAAGCACACTGTGCTTCATTTCCTCTGGACTTTTCCATTCGCGGTCATCATGGCCACTGAAAAATTCTAACTGGACTCTCCATGTAGCATAGTTAGTCCAGCCGTTGTATTCTTTTTTACTCATAACTTTCTCCTCACAATCTTCACATCTATAGACATCATCATCTATGACATTACCATTTTCATCAAATAGTTCTGTTGCTATTCTGTTTACAGAACATGGTTGTTCACAATCTACACATAAATTTTTACTCATTGTTTTCTCCTCTTACCTTAAACATAGGTAATAATA
>CENS01017210.1_pt1 | contig 12577 bp, 13 predicted proteins | sample 530201 | NCBI WGS metagenome assembly CENS01 (sample SAMEA2619747, study PRJEB7988) | marine metagenome | biome: marine biome (ENVO:00000447); feature: surface water layer (ENVO:00002042); material: "saline water (ENVO:00002010), including plankton (ENVO:xxxxxxxx)" | depth 5 m | reverse complement strand
TCGTTGTTTTCAACATATGAAAGAAAAGAATCCTTGTTCTCAGGAGAGATCCAAGGTAAGAACATAAATGATGTTCCGTCGAAGTTCAACACTCTTGGTTTTTCATGAACATCAATATTATCATAGTGACCAATCAACTCACGAACGGAGTTTACAAGATTCGTATTCTTAAAATAGCAGTCGTGGTTGCCGGGAATAACATGAAGATTTACACCCAACTCCTCAAAGCGTTTGAAGAATCGAGTGCGAACCGTATGAAGTGTGTTCATGTTAATAAACTTGCGACGATCAAATACATCTCCGAGATGAAAGACTGTCTTAATGTCGTTTTCAATTAAGTATGGAAAAAATTGTTCATCAAAGAACTGAAACATATAATCAAGAAATCCCTGATGATCGTTACGAACACCAAAGTGAGTATCATTGATAATGGCTATTTTCATTTTGCTTTCTTTTTGCCTTTTTTACTCTTTCCGAAGTTTTCAATGTCGGTTTCACTGAGAGAAAAATAATCTTTCATCTCTACATCTGAGCCTTTTTCAAAGTAATTTTCTTTAAACCATTTTGAGAATGTTCCGTCATCATTTTCTTCCATCATTTTAAACTTGATATAAGACTGTTTCTTTTCTTTTTCAATGCGTCTAAGAAAAGCATAGTATATCATTTGTGTAAAATATGAGAAGGGGTTCTTTGATTTTTCTGGATCGAAGTTATGTGCATACATTAAACAGTTTTCAATTCCATCGGAAACCATTTCTTCTCGATATGGATAATTTACAAAGTTTGGTCTATGAGATAACTTCTCAGAAATCTTCATAAAACATTCGCCAATATATTCTGTTACTTGTGGCTTTGGTTCACCAGAAGATTCGGCTTCAATAACTTTATTTTTCCATTCAACCATTTCGGCAAAAAATACATCATTGTCTATGTAATAGTTTTCTTTTTTACTCATCGGTGTCCTCATCATCTTCATCATCACTTAAATAATCTTCAACAAACGGACTCCAATCTGTCCAATCTGTCCCATCACCGTCAGGTGTGTGTTTTTCAGACATACCCTCACTAGATGGTTTCTGACTCTCAAGTGCATCTTTCAAATCAGATAAGTTAAGTATATCATTTTCTATCATTTTTTTCAAGGCTTCCATTGGCAATGCCAAAGAAAAGACCATTAATTCTTGCTGTTCGTCCATAAGATCATTCTTATTTTCTTCCTCTTCATCAAGATCCTTTAAAGTTTCATTTACTTCATTTTGTAAAAAACTTTTTAATGAGTCAAATCCAGACGACGGCATATCACGAATTACTGTCTCCTCATCTTCTCTTTCCTTTTCACGATCATACATACCTGAAATTTTTTCGTCAGGAACTAGAATGGAAACTATGAAATCTCTCGGTATTCCTGTTTCAATTTCATTGGTGTGGTTTAACCAATCTCTAAGAACAGTGTATTCTTTTTGATTACCCATTCCGTCAAATGAAATGGCACTTCTAAAAGCCATTGGTCTTTTGACTTTCATCATATCCTTTGAGGAGTTTTTTATTTCACATATGAGTTGTTCACCACTTCGTAATTTTAAAATTCTATAAGAGTTTGGTATCATCTTTTTTCTCCTCTAGTTTTATCTTTAAAACTTTGTAGTTGAAGTTCTCATTCTTATAAATTTTCAGTCTTGCGATCATGTGATTGTATGTGTGATTCACATGCGACTTGTATCGGAGGTCGTCTGAAATATCGTAAACGGTCAACTCATTTTTCTTCTCCGATTTTCTAAGTCCTCTACCGATAGACTGAAGAACTCGAATAACAGACTTGGACGGTGAAGCAAACACTATATTATTTATGTTCCTAATATTGATGCCCGTGGAACAAGTTCCATATGATGCAATTAGGTTTGTGTTTGTTTCTTTTTCCATGAGTCGTCTTATGTCCTCTCTCTGTGAGACATCTGTTCCACCATAGATTAGGTGCGTATTTTTGGCACCGGTAGATATAGCATCATATAATGGCTTGCCATGTTTTTCAACATAATTAAACAAAACAAGAGTATTACCTTTAAGGTTTGAAACAAGATTTTCTATAAACACATTTCTACTTTCATTCTGTACCAAGAAATCCATCTCTTCTTGATACTTCAGTTTCTTGCAGTTTTGTTTTACGATTGCTTCATGATCCAGCGTGACACACTGAATGTTAATCGGACTCAAAATTTTCTTGTCCATGAGATCCTTGGTTGTTATGATCTTTTTGACCCGACCAAATAGACCTTCAATGACTAATTTATGGGTTTGTGTTCCATCTAATGTTCCTGTGGTTCCAACACGATACTCAGCGTTCGTTAACTTCGTCAGGAGTCCCGTCAGAGACTTTGCCTTGAAAAGATGACACTCATCCCCTATTACTGCTCCAAACTCCTCAAAATCGCTCTGAGGGAGTTTATAGATGCTCTGCCATGTGCTTATGGTGACTCTCTTGGTTGATTTTTTTGCCTGTCCAGAATAAACGCTGTGACAGTTTCTTTTTGCGTTCCACGATGACAAGTTTGAGTAATCCTCAAAGTCACTCAACATCTGAGTCACTAAGCCAGTTGTGGGGACGATAATTAAAATCTTTTTGTTTTCGGGAAGTCTTGAAAGATAATAGCGTATGAGAGCATAAATGATAAGAGATTTTCCGGACCCTGTTGGAGAAAGCAAGAGACATCTCCGTTTGTTAATAGCATGATGTATTGCGTCAAATTGATGCTCATGTGGCATAATCTCCTTATCACCAATGGATAAATTTAAAGTTTTGAGAAAAGAATACACCTCCTCTGGAGATGTTTTCTCAATCTCTGGACTTTCAAACTCAACGGTATAATTTCTATCCTTGGCAAACTGCAAAACATAATCAGTCAACCCAGCGTAAATTTTACCTGTATGGACATTGAAGAGACGGATCTGACCGTCCCAAATTTTATTTTTATATGCGGGGGTATATTGATAATTAGGAACAAAAAATGTGAAGTGTTGACTTAACTCTTTTGTTAAGGCCCGATCACATTTAATTTGAATATATGCAGAATCAAACTGTTCAATAATTATATCACTCATACACCATATTTATGGTGTGAGGATTACCCTGCGAATTCAGTCATTCGCATCCAGTCAATTGCTGAACGAATATTCCAGTTGAGGTTGTTGATTGCTTTCATTACACCTTCAAGGTAGTTTACTTTCTCTCGCAAAAGAATGACTTTGTGTTGCAGTAAAATCACATCATCATCTGCGTTTACAAACTTATCAATGTCAGTTTTCAACACAGTGAGATCAAATGGATCCCAACCAAGTTCATCTAACTCCTCTTGGCTCATTTTTCCTGTGTAGTAGAGCCACTTCTTGTGACGAAGTTTAACAAGATCAGAATCAAACTTAGACAGTGAGAGACGATCATTCATCAGGAAGTTGAGATATTTGTTATGAATTTGTGGGATGCGAATAGACTCTGATGCCAGATCAGTCTTGTCGATGGTCAGGTCTTTTTTAACTTCCGCTTTGAGATTTTCTAGGTTCATGCGAATATTTTATCGCAAAGACAAAATGTGTCAAGTAACAGTTTCAAAACTATACGACTCAAAATTAAGTGTAACACTTGCGATAATTGGTTCATTGTCATTTAATGTTGAAGCGAACTGCATACCAGAAAGAGCAATTGGGTATGCGTTTTTAAATACCACGACTCTTTTTTCTTTAAATGCACTATTTGTCAGGAAGAGGTTTGCATCTGTGAAGAATTTGTCTTTTTGTTCACCAGCAATAATATTCGTATCGTTTTCGTAATTGGCAATCTTTTTCATCCAATCGAAAATTTCTTGGTAATTAAGAGTCTCTTCATCGACAATGAATTGAACAACAAGTGGCTCGTGATCAAACCTTCCACCTACAAACTGATTTGCTCGACCTAATGTGTTTGTCATCTCAACGGGTGAAAGTTGGGTTCCCGGCATACTAACGCTTTGAACAAAATAAGTTACCGTGGAAACTCTCGGTAAGGTAAATTTAAAAAAGTTTGATGCAAGAAAGTTATTTGTTGCTGGTTCTGTTGGATTGACAGGAAGATCAGCCGTTGATCCTGGCTGACCAGCGGGAATGTGATACCCTTTATTCATGTAGTCTCGTTGCATGTAGTATGTATAAAGAAAAAGGGGAGCCCGAAGGCTCCCCTCTTTCACTCTCCCCCCGAAGGGTTATTTATTTAGAGTCCGAATCCGGTGTTACCATGCAGGTTGCTCACAGCGAACAATCTGTAGTATTGGTTACCGGTCGAAGTCGATCCGATTGTGGTGAAGTCTTTGGACTCAGCAAACGGGTTAGCAACCATACCATACCGAGTCTTGAAGCCAATCTTCGGTTGGAAGGTGTTTTCACCGACTGCTCTCACCATTTGCAGAGGAACATATGGGCAGTAGAAGATACCAGCGTCATATGGGTTTGCACCTCTGTAACCAACGAGAACATAGTTGGTGTCGGTCTTAGCGTATGGGTCAACATAAACTCTTGTCTTACCGTTCAGAACACCAGCGAATGTGTTACCTGTGTCATCGACATCGAGGTTAACATTAAGAGCAGGTGAGATGTTCAAGAAACCACCCATAGCGAGGGCAGAAGCAACATCGGAAGATGTCACAATGAAGTTACCCTTACCACGACGAGTTTCCTTAGCGATCACATTGGCTTCACGCTCAATTTGGAACATGAGACCACGGAATCTTTCAGCACTCCAACGACCATCAGAGTCAGTGTTCAGGTCGTAAATACCACTGGTGGTCAGGTCGGCTTGTTGAGCACCGGTCTTGGCTTTGAAGTAGAGAGTTCTGATGAGTTCACGGTTGATTTCAGTCAGAATCTCGGTGCTGAGGATGTTAGCGAGTTCAGTCTCAGCGTCGAGTCCGTGAACAGCCTTCAGATCCTGAGCGAGTTCTGTGGTGTATTCAGCCTTCAGGGCACGAGTTCTTGCTTCCACAGCAGTTCTCTCGATGGAGAATGCCATTTCACGGAAAGCAGGATTGCCAGGATCGGTAGTGTCACTGACAGCATCAAGACCTTCGGCTTGACCAGCCAAGATACCTCTGAATCCAGAGAGAACATCCCGTCTGGTTGGTGCGGTATTGAAAGGATCAATTCCACCAGCAGCGGTTGTAGCAGCACCGTCAGATGTGTTACCAGAACCGGAGAACTTAGCGAACGCTTCTTGGAAGAGTGCTTCCGAACCAGTCTGTGAATCGTACTTAGCCTTCATGGCAAAGATAAGACCAGTGGGAGCCGTCATGGGCTGCACACCAGCAATATCGTAAGCAATCAGGTTAGGCATCGCACGACGAACGAGCGAGATAAGGACGGGATCATAACCAGCGAGACTACCTGTTGACGAAGAAGCAGCCGAAACGGAGAAACCACCACCCATTGCGTTGGTTGGGGTTTCGTTCAGTGCTTGCTCACGAAGAGCATTCTCGGTGTTTTCGAGAAGGACAGCAGTAACTTTTCTCTTGTAATGATCGTTGAGTTCTGGGAGAGCGGAAGTCTCAAGAACTGGACTCCACTTTTCCTCTAAGACATCGTATGGTGTTGCGTTTTCCATGTTTGTTTTCTCCTAGTATGATGTTACCTTCGGGTATTTATACTTTTTAAAAATTAACCCTTGTTTTTAAAACGATTGTTTCTTTCGATTGCTTTCAGATATCCGCTCATTGCAGTGTCCTCTGTGAGAACTCTGCTTGGCTCGTGAATTTCCTCTTCCTCTTTAACAACAGAGGGTTTGGTTTTCTTAGAGAAATAACTTTCACGAATACCTCTCAGTTTAGATGAAAAGGTTTCGTCATCTTCAAAGGAAACATCCTCTGCAAGTGTGCAAAACTTTTCTCTATCAAGATCGGTAAGTCCTTCAGCAATGCTTTGAGTGAGTTCGTTCTTTCTATAACCTTCGACAATAGAAAGAAGTTCACTGTTAATGTCAAGAGCCTCGTCTAAGTCACTCTTGGTTTGCTCATTCTTCTCGAACAAGTCATCCAACAGGTTAACTTTTGAATCTGGCACTGTAATAAAGTGATTCTCGAAGAGATCCTTCAGATCACCGATGAAACTTTCAGCAATTTGAAGTCTCATACCAGTCTCGACGGCAAGTTTGTTTTCTTCCATCCAGTTTTCGATGACATAGTTAAGATACTCATCGACTTTACCGGACATACCTTCTGTAAGTTCGTTGACTTTTTCTTCGAGTTCTTCTTGGAATTCACCTTTTAAATTCTCGGTGATAATGTCGGTTCGTCTGCTGAGTTCTGCTTCAAAAACACCTTTGATCTTAGACTTGAAGGTTTCAGAGAGACCTTCACCGTCAAAGAGTTCTGAGAACACATCTTCTTGAACACCTTGAGAATCACCGTCTGCTGGGTCTTGACCGGCAGCACCAGCGATGCTTCTTTTGTTCTCTTTGGACTTGTCGTCGGTTTCGAGTGTGCCAAGACGGGCACCCTTGCCTTCTGCGTCCATATAGAGATCGGTATCCTCGAATGAATCAGTGTCCATTGTCGGAGTTTCTTCCGCTTCACGGATTGTTTGTTTTCTTGCCATTGAGTTATCTCCTTAGTGTATACTAATTTCTGGATTATTTATACAATTCATAATTTTGAGAGGAAGTCTTTGAACAGATCGACCGCTTTTTCTTCAAGTTGTCTACTTGATGTTTGTTTAATCTCTTGATGGTACTCGTGAATCTGCTTCTCTTGTAGAACACCGTTGTTCCAAATCCACTCTCGTCCTTCCATAATCCCATTAACAAAAGCGTTTGGTGCAGATGGATCGGCAACAATGTCTACAGCAGCGAGCATGAAGTCCTTTTGCACTTCATTGATACCACTTGAATTAACCTTGAGGCTTCCCATACCACGGGAGGAAACACCGAGTTTTGCACCCTCATCAATGAGGTTCATTGCAATTTTACCCATAGGTGTTTCCATAATTTTTGCTTTACCAACAATGTCATTTCCCTCTTGGTGTAAGTCTTTGATCATATGGGAAACTCTGTCCAAGTTCACAGTAGGACCTTGAGGGTGATTCAACTCACCCATCGCTCTGTTTCCTTGAACATATTGTTTGTTGTATTTTTCAACAACAGGCATCAGAACACCTGTAGGATAAACTCTACCGTTTCGGTTTTTTTGCTCTGCCTGCATGAAGATACCTTCAATGAAGTAGTTCTTCTTACCAGTTTTTTCGTCTGCCTCGCAGAGAAAATCAATATCTTCGTTTGTCTCTGTGATGAGTTTTAATGCCATTAGTAAGATCCTCCGGCTTTCTTTTTACTCACTGCTTTGTGTGACACACCCTTTTTCTTTGTCATTGGAAGGTAATCATCTTCAAACACATCTGGATTTTTTCCTCTGTGGTGATCGAGTTCTGTAGCGGGGGCACCTTCGTCAACAATTTCTTGTTCGAGTTCAGTAGACTCTTTGTTCATCGCTTGACCAATTTTCTTGCGACGATTGAGAAGGTATTTGTCTGTATCATCTTCATCACCGTCGTTGTCGATGTCACCATCTTCTTGACCGACAGGATCAAGTCTTTTCTCATAGAACATGTCGATGCTTTCTGCTAATTTGGTTCGCAATAAAGAATCAATCTGATCCTTAGCATCACTCATTTTTCTTTCAAAGATTAACTTAATGACTTCTTTACTCATTTTCAGCCTCCTCAGAAATAATGGTTTCCAGAAGTCCAATGTATTTTTCTTTGGATTCAAAAATAGTATCTCTAAACGATTTTTGAAGTTCTGGTGTTGGTAAGTTATCGTGGACTTCAGATAAACTGTGAGCGATGTCTTCGTTCACTTCAACTCTATTTCCATCAGGAAGATCAACATTGATAATGGCTCCATTGTCCAAACACTCGGAGATAACAGAGACAAAGGCACTTTCCTCGTCAACCTCTTCTGTTTCGGTTGTAAGGATATTTTCTGCAAGTCCCACTCGGAGCGTATCCAGTTTTTGTTCAACTTTTTGCTCTAAGGTTGCTACAATTTGCTCGACAAGAGATTTTTCATCTCCGAACAAACTTTCTTTTAATATTTCGTTGCTCATTGTTGTCCCTCTAATTCTGGTTGTTGTGGTTGTATTTCGCCGGTTTCAATTTCTGATCGGATTTCCTCGAAGTTTCTGCTAATTTCTGCTTCACTTAATCCGAAAATTTCCTTTCTTATGTAGGAATTTGAGAAATATCGACCAACATATGGCTCCATACCGGCAGCGATGTTTAGTTTTTCTCTCATCAACTCAGCATTTTTAAGTTCCGAGTAGTGCGAATCATTGTTGTATTTGAATTTAATTCGGTTTTTGATTTGATCAAAGTCATCAATTCCCATGACACCAACAAGAGAAAGTTGAATACGAAGAGCATCCACCAACAAAGTTGAGAACTTATCACGAAGTCGTTGAATGAATTTGGAGAACTTCACTTCATCACGAGTAATCTCGGCTGATCTGCCCATGTTAAAGCCGTTTTCTGTTTGAAGTCTTGATGGTGGAACATTCAACGCTCGGTAAAGTTTTTGGAGCATGTATTCAACATCACGCATTTCACCGAGGTTTGTGCCACCCGGCAGTGTGGTGATTTCTGTTCCCTTACCACCTTCTTTTCGTGGCAAGAAGAAGTCCTCAAGCATGTGGAAGTGATCTCTATCCTCACGAATATTACCCGTGGATTGATCGTATGTCAGTTTGTTTCGGTATCTCTTTGCGAGTCCCTCGATGTATTGTTGTGCCTTTTGAGTAGGCATGTTACCGACATCAACATAGAAAATTCTTCGTTCTGGTGCTCTGGAGATACGATAAACAACAGCGGCATCTTCGAGTTGTCGAAGCATGTTCAGAGGACGAATTGCTTTCTGAAGATATCCAACAACTCTCTTACTCGTACTGTCAATCATTCCAGAGTGACAATAAAGAACAGAATCATTCGTAAGTCTTACACCACTTGCACCTGTTTGAAAAGTTGCACTGGTATCCCTGTTTGTGTAGAGGTAAAATTCCTCAACTTCACCAAGAGTAGGTGTTTCGAGATACCCCCCACCCTCTTGAATTTTGTTTACCTTTTTAACTTTCTTTATTTTCAATGGATCAATAGGACGAAGTTCTTTGATACCCAACTGGGGATTTTGTTCGTCGATCATCACATAGTAAAACACTTTACTGTCGATATACCAGCGTTTAAACATTGCATACGCTTCTTCGTTGAAATTAAAAAGTTCTTTAATCCTTTCAAATTCTTGATACATCCGTGCTTTAATTGGTTCAGGAAGAAGAGAATTTTCGAGATCAAGTTTTACTGGTTCATTGTCAAAATCTGAAACGATTGCCTCGTTGCAGATGTCATCAATTGCCATGTCAACTTCTGGAAAGAGAGACATGGAACGGTATCTTTTGATGAACTCTTCGTCGGTTTTTGCACTACCCGAAAAATCTGCGTATGAACTTAAAAACCCACCATAAATTGAACCAGAATCTAATTGAAACGAACCATCATAAGAATCGGGTGCAACTACATTGTTTGCACCCGATCCCTGTTCTGGTTGTTGTCTGGCAATCGAAAATCCAAAAATATTAATAGCCATACTTAACCCTTTCTGTTAACGGACATCTTATTTATGTCCAAAAAAGGATAAGGGAAAGTCATTTAGGTATTACTCGCCCCCGGCGATTTTGGTTCCGGAGTAATCATTTGGAAGTAGTCATATGCAATTGTAACTGGGAATTCAACAACAGTATCCATGGCATCGTATGAAAGATCAATCGAACCAATTTCAACTGGCCAGCAGTTCACCAGTTCGACGGTTTTCAAAACTTCTGTTCCAGCGTCATCATAGTTAGCACCTTGGACATCTCCCTTTGAACTGAGGTGTTCAACAGTCCATTTGGTGAGAACATTTTTTGTATCGTCCCACACAAATGGTTGGTTATTAGAAACGTGTCTGTTTGCTGCTTCACTCCATTCTTGGAACCTTCGGTATGTCGCATCCGTTGTATCGTAAATCACGATTGGCCATTCCATGTATTGACGATCACCAACGACTTTGGCAATTCGACCACGGAAAGGAACAGGAATAATACCGAGGGTTGAAGGTGGAAATTGTGCTGCTTTAATCAACAAATTACCGTTAGGTGAACCAGTGATTTGTTTCATATCAGATTCACCACCTGCTTCCGTGAAAATATCACCGGAAACTCTAAATCGGTTTTGACGAGTTCCGCCACGGAACGCACTTCTAAAGTTATCTAAGTTCATTTTTCGTTCTCCTTTTTTCCGTCAAACCGATCAAGAAAGTTCGGCATCTTGGTTCTTGTTGGTGAATGTGAGTTGTAAGAAGTTGATGGATTTTGTTGGTTTCACAAAAACATCAGCAACGAAAATGTTTGCATCAATTCTTTCCGCTGGGTTGTTTGATTCATCACAGACAACTCTGTAATCAAACACACCCCTGTCAGCACGAATACCTTCGAGAATTCGAGTTGCTCGGTTCAAGAAAGTTCTTCTTGTATCGGCATCATTTTGCTCAAAGAGCAGTGATTTTGCGATTCGTCCAATGTCTCTCTTAAGAAGAATGAAGAGTCGTGACACATTAATTCTACTTAAAGTGGATGCGGTTGATTTGTGTGTCTTATCACCAAACAAGAAGGTTCCCTCGCCGGGGAATGTGACGACTGGGTTGATCGCAGCGTTGAACAGTGTGTCTTGTTCGGTTTCCGATGGGTTGTGTGCGAGTCTAACCACATCAAGAATTCTACCTCTCGTAAATCCAGCGGGTGAGAAGAATGGTCTGAAAGTAGAGTCCGTTCTTGCCAAACATCCGGCAGCGTCGGCTGCACAAGATGTCTTAATCAACTGACTGTCGGTTTCAACCGCAGAGTTTCTTTGATAACCCAAGTGCTTTTTAAACCCATAGACAGCAATTTTGTTTTCGTTAAACTGTGAGTCACCGACTGTTGGAGTATAAGATTGTTGTCCCAAATCAGCCAAAGCAACTCCATCACCGGAACCACCAGCGGGGACGATGGCAACACAGTCACCACCACGAGATGAGGGGACTGCGAGAGTTGTATTCCGTCTATCGACAGAAAGATCGGTGCAGAACACAGAGTCAATTAATTCGTTTGCGAAATTCGCTGCTGTAAATCCAACGATTGCTTGTCCACCATACAAAAGATAATTTTGAACAGAATACCAGTCAGCGGAAATTCCTCTACCTGCAACATCTGCTTTTTCATCTTCTGGGTTTGCGTAAGTAAGACCAGCGGAACCAGAGATACCGAAGGTGGAGTCTCTAAGACGCTTATACCAGTTGTCTAAGTTTGGAACTTCGAGGTATCCTTGATCTCTTTCTGCCGTATTTCCAAGCAAAGTGACAATATCTGTGTTTGTTGGAATGTACGCAGAAAGGTGAGTGTTTGAATCTTCAGTAATGAGATTGACAAAACTTTGGTCATCGACTGTAACGATAACTCTTGCTCTGCCTGAGTTGATTGTTAAGAATTCTGCCATTTTAATCCTCCGATGTTAATTATGGTGTTCGATCTATTTATTGTTTTTGTGATTTAAGGAAACCAACGATCCTCACCGTCCCAAACACCATCTAAATCACCCTCCGCATGGGGAACAAACCCAAACGGCATAACTTCTGCTTCCAATCTTTTTATTTCGTCATCAAAAATATCAATCCGAACATCAGTGTTGGTCAAATCCTTGAAGTAATCCTGACGAGTCAACCAAGCGAACAGAACAAGCGTCATCACCAAGTCATCGTTATGTCCTTCATCTGCTTCGTATGACTGTCCTTTTGCCACGAATGTGATGAGTTCATTCACGATCTCCAAATCTTCGACGATCATTTTGTCTTGTTCCACAAGACTTTTGAGAACCGAGCAACCAAGTTTCTTGACGGCACTTGTTGTTCGCACACCCATGTGAGTGTTTGCTCCACCGAAACCACCAGAGATTGTTTGTCCCGCTCTACCTCGGAAAGAACACATAAGAATGTTCTCATATTCCAAGTCACGGTGAAGAACATCAGCAACCTGTCCACCGATGTCGTTGATTTCGATGAGTGTCTGAGCCATGTTGTATTTTTCGGCAACCGCTTTGATCACGGTGGGATAAACCATCGGTGAAATAATATTGTTTCGATACTTTGCAACCACTTTGTATGGTGTCTGAGTAATGTCCGTTATGGTAAACGCACTGTAATCTTTGCCCTGACCCCGTGCAGTATCGACAACACAGACATACTTGTGTTCTGCTTTTGGTTCTTCATAAATGTCCAGTCCATCCTTGTTTCGTTCAATTGGATTCACCCAAGACAGAGCGTGGAGTTTAGACGAGGATATCAGGGTGTTTGCCGAGCCAACAAAGTCACATTCAAATTCTGTTTGGAATTGAATCTCGCTGGTGTTTGCAATCGTTTCCTCTTTCCATTTCTCATTCCGAAGAGGTCCGCCGGGATACATGGGAACTTGCGACCAATGAACCTCGATGGGAACATATTCGTTCTTGC
>CENS01017211.1_pt1 | contig 12598 bp, 17 predicted proteins | sample 530201 | NCBI WGS metagenome assembly CENS01 (sample SAMEA2619747, study PRJEB7988) | marine metagenome | biome: marine biome (ENVO:00000447); feature: surface water layer (ENVO:00002042); material: "saline water (ENVO:00002010), including plankton (ENVO:xxxxxxxx)" | depth 5 m | reverse complement strand
TTTGGTCAGCAAGTCAAGGATCATGTAAGGCAAAAATTCAGAAAGTCTTTTGAAAAGCAGATTCAGGAAGTGATGAAAAGAAAAGGCATCCATTATTTTTCAAAATACAAACTGGGGAACATCCTATGATGATGTTTTATAAAGGAACAAAACCGATTGATGTCCATCCAACCAAAGTTGATGAAATGCTTCGGAAAGGATGGTCACTGGAAGACCCTAATGTTAAGGGCAAAAAATCCAGCAAATCTGCTGGTGATACTTCTAAACCCGTAGGCAAAAAGGAATAAAATGGCTACACACAAAGGAAGTGAAGGTTTGGTGAAAATTGGAAGCAATACAGTTGCTGAAGTCACAGGGTTTTCATTTGATGAAACGTGCGACACCATTGAAGACACTGCATTGTCTGATTCTGCCAGAACCTTTGTTGCAGACTACACCAGTTTTTCTGGTTCAATAGATTGTATGTTCGACGAAACAGATAGCACTGGACAGGGTGCAATGACCAGTGGTGCTTCGGTTGCCCTTGATTTGTTCCCAGAAGGGGATGGTTCAGGTGACACCTATTTCAGCGGAACTGCAATCATCACTTCAATATCCAGGGCAAATGCCATGGGTGCCATGGTGACTGCATCGTTCAGTTTCCAGGGAACTGGGGTACTGGGTACGGCAACTGTTTAATCATAAAAAAGGGAAGGGAAAATGAACATCTTAGAAAATGCAAAAAATCATTTTCGGGATAAGCTTTCAGGGGATCTTCAATCAGTTGAAGTTCCTGAATGGGGAACTGATGGAACCCCTGCAAAGCTTTATTTTAAACCAGCAATCAATTTCCAAAGTCAGGAAAAAATAATAAAACTTTCTGAAGAAGGAAAGAAAGCTGAAGCAGTTGTTCAAGCCCTGATCGAAAGGGCATTGAATGAAGATGGACAAAGGGTTTTCAGGCAAGTCAATAGGCTTGAATTGATGAAGTCAGTCGACCCTGAAGTGGTTGCCAGGGTTGTTTCTGAAATGTCAGGTGATGAATATTCCATCGATGACATTGAAAAAAACTGACATCTGATCCTGAAATCTTTTTTCTGTTTCAACTCGCAGAACATCTGCACTTATCAGTTCAAGAAGTGATGCAGTTTTCCGTTCTGGAAATCAGGGGGTGGATTGCATATTTCAGGATCAGGGATCAAAAAACAAAAGGTTAGAAGGTGCCAAGTTTAAACATTCCGATAACTGCAGAAGACAGAACCAAATCTGCATTTAATTCTGTTCTTAGATCCACTGACAAATTAAACAAAACTTTTGGTGGTCTGACCAAGACCCTTGGACTTTTGGCTGGTGTTGGTGGGTTGGGGGCATTGGTTTCAAACCTGACAAACACTGCAGACAGACTAGGAAAAGTTTCTGCCAAACTGGGTATTTCCACAACTGCCCTTCAGAAATTTCAATTTGCTGGGGAACAGTCTGGGGTTGGGACTGAAACCCTGAACACTGCACTGCAAAGATTCACCAGGAGGCTGGAAGATGCAAAGAATGGAACGGGTCCAGCTAAAGATGCTTTTGATGCAATGGGCCTTTCATTCAGCAATCTGGATGGAACTGCCAAAACTGCAGAAGAAATGTTTCTGGAAGTTTCTGATGCAATGGCTGGAATGGATGACCAAAGCCAGAAAGTTGCTTTAGCATTCAAGCTTTTTGATTCTGAAGGGGTCAGTCTGATCAATATGCTTCAGAATGGTTCTGGTGCAATCCAGGAAATGGGCAATCAGCTTGAATCAGTTGGGGGAATCATTGATGAACGGGCAATCTTAGCAACTGAAAAATTCAATGATGCAATCAATCTGATTTCAAAATCAATCAGGGGTATTTTTTCTGAATCAGTTCTATTCTTGGATAGCAGTTTGACCAGAATGGGAAGGGGATATGACAAGATTTTTGGAAGTGATTCTGCAAAAAATATTGATCTGTCAGGGCAATCAGTTCAGTCACTAAATCAAGCTTTACAAAAAACTGTTATAGAATTTGATAAACAAGAAAAGAAATTAAATAAGGTTCGGGAAATTAGGAAAAAGCTGGAAGAAGGTTCAGTTGCTTATAATAAGATGCTGGAAATTGAAAATAGATTTTCTGATAAATCGGTCAATCTATTTGACCAGATGCTGGAACTTAAATTTGCAATCAATGAACTGGATGGGTTGAAGGAAGATTTAACCAAACAAGTTATCAAAGAACAACAAAAAGAAGTTGAAGGAATTGAATATATAAAGGAACTCGAAGAAGAAAGATTGGATCTTTATCAAAGGGATGTTGCCATTTATTCATCATTAATTGATCAGCAACAAAAGGGGCTTGATATAACAGAAGAATCACAAAAGATTTTTTCAAATGATCTTGACCAGAAGATGAAGTTCTTCAATGCCTTTGATAAAGCATTAGCCCAGCAAAGAAAAAGATACCAAGACATTAAAAAAATTACTGACACAATCTTTCTTCTTGGGATTGGTCCAACATCTTCAAAGGGTGCAAGCTTTCTTAGGGAAATGGTTGGGCAAGCCTTGGATCTTGCTGGTTCCCTGGGTGGATTTGTGGACAGGCAAGGTTCAGCAATCATGCAAGCAGGGGGTGCATCAGGCCAAAGGGCAATGCAAGTTGGAAAGGAATTTGCCACAAAGGGTGTTGAAGCTGGGATCATGGCCTTGGTTCTGTCTAATGAAAAGGTTCAGGAAGCACTTGGGAAAGTCTTTGATGCCCTGTTTGAACTGATTGATCCAATTATTGATCTGCTTGCCCCTGTTATCGAATCCTTGACTGAAATCTTGGTAGAACTTAAACCACTGTTTGAATTATTCATTCCAGTTCTTAGGGAAACCATGATCCCGATCAAGGGATTGATTCATGTAATGAAGCAAGTGATTGGGCCAATTGTTCACCTGATAAAAGAAATTGCAAAAATTTTTACCCCAGTTGGAACCCTGGTTGATGCCCTTAATGCACTAGCATCACCACTTAAATCCTTAGAAAGTGCAATCAAAAGCATAGGCAATATTTTTGGGGGTGGTGGTGGTGGTGGTGGTGGTCTTTTAGGTGGAAAGATTATCCCAGGATTTCTGGCAGAAGGTGGACCAGCAAGATCAGGAAGACCCTACATTGTTGGTGAAGAAGGTCCAGAATTAATTGTTCCCAATTCAAATTCTACAGTTTTTCCAAATGATGAATTAAGTGGTCAGACAGTGGTGAATGTATTTCTGGACATGGAAGGACAGGTGAAACTGCCACTTCATCAATATGTTTCCAGTGTGCAAAGAAGGGCTGAAAGGTCTGGCAATCCACAACTGGCAGGGATTCTGGCAGGATGACTGAATCTGTAATTATCACAGTTCAAATGGAAGTCGCTTCAACCCAGTATTATATGGCAACACAGGGGTTTTCAGGATCAAATTTCTATAATCCTTTTGTTCAAAGTCTTCCAACTATTGAATGGTCAGGTGAAGGTTTTTTAAAGACTGAAGCAGGGCAATTAATTCTGACCAATAACCCAGATAATGATGACCATCCTTTTGCTTATGCAACAAATTGGAATTCACTGATCACAAATCCAGACCAGCAATTCTTAACCAGCATCAATCCTGGGGAACCTGAAGGGGCAAAGTCTGCATTATGGCATGGATATTCAGTTGTGAGATCCATCAGTGAAGATGCAATAGAATTTGACCTGTTTGAGTTTGCGAAATATACGGCACTGGATAATCAAAGATTAGTTGGAAGTTATTCAGTTTCTTCATTGACTGCAGGAAACCCCACCATCCTGGCAATCGATAATAGGGAAATGGGGTCAAACACTGCAGAAGATTGGATTGAACCAGGGGATCTTATTGAAGTCAATAACACTTTCAGCCCTGTCATTGCCAACACCCAATATCTGGTGACTGCAGTTTCATCAAACAATGTCAGCATCGATTTGGATTCTTCAGGTGCAACCTTTGCCACTCCCAGGGTTGTGACCAACACCCATGATTCAGGATCAGGAACCCAGTGTGTTTTGAATAAAGTATTGACTGTTCCTTATGTTGCTTTTGCAACGGGTGCAACCAAAAGGGAAATACCAAGGGACCGATTTTTCCAGGATGGATTTTTTGGTGCTTATTTTTTCACTGCATTTCAGAACTGGTATCCATCACCAGGAACCAATTTCAAAATCTTTATTGATGGGGTTGATGAAACTTCAAATTTTACACTTGTTTCAAAATCTTACAAAAGAACAGATGGGGCCAATTATGACGGCACCATCACTGTTCTGACCACCACCACAAATCAAACAGTTTTTGATATGGTGGATCTTTTATATTCCCCTTGTGACAAAACTAAGGCACCAGATTCTGATGACAGTGTGAAGGCTGGAATCATGATCGAATACTCAAATGACACCACCATTGAAGACTTTCTGGATGAAATCTGTAAAAACACCAATCATCAGTTTTTTGTTCGATACACTTCTGCAACGGATTCAGCCCTAAATTCATTCCTGATTGAAAGATCCAATTCACCATCAGCAACCACCCTTGATGATGGGCAGATTCTTTCTGCAAGCTATGTTTTCCAGAATCCTGTCAAGGCGGTTTCTTGTAAGTTTGAAACCAGAAATGAATCAGGAAGTTTGGCAGGGGATAATTATCAATTCATTCAATCAACCAAGGATCTATCAATTCTTAATTCTGATCTTCCAAGTGGTTCAGAAATATCAGTTGACCAGATCCATGATCAAACAGGACAGCAACTGAATTATCTGCAAGCCATCCTGGATGTTGAAAAGAAAATCAATGTCACAGTGAACCTGGACAATATAAACACCAGCATCCTTCCAGGGGATAATCTAAATTTCACAAGGGAAGTGGATAAGATCACAGTCAACCAATTGCTAGTTAGAAAGATTCAATATGATCTAAATAGCCAGCAAACTACTTTTGAAGGGGCTGGAACCATCACCCTTTTGGAAAAGACCTGATGGAATTCATTCAAGCATCAAAAATCACTTCGACTTCTGCAGGAACAGGATCACTGAATTCTTCCTATTCAGTTTCAAATGTTGCAGATGACAACCCTGGGAAACCCTTCATCAGTTCTGGAACTTCTGAAACCATCACCATCAATGTTGTGGCTGGTTCACAGGCATTGTTCTTTTTTGGCCTGATGGCAGACAGTGCAATTATGACAGTCAATGATTCAGTTGGGATTGGTCAATCAACAGAATTGAATGTGACACCTTATTCATCCATTGATCAGTTGAATATTGGAACCACCAATCTGATCCCACCTGAATATCTGCCATGTACCCTGTCACCCTATTCAGGGACAGTTCTTTCAAGCCCTTTGACAACGGACACCACTGCAACTGAATCCATCACTGGTGCCCCAGATGCTTTGGAACTTCAGGCCAATCTGACCATTGGTGATGGGCAAGCAAACAATCAGGAAGTGGTTATTGGATTAAATACAGATACCACTGTTCAATTTAATTCCAGTGGTGTTGCCCTGAATTCTGCCACTGTTACCATTGAATTGACCACATCAACGGACAGAAAAGATTCTGCAGTCAGTGGGGATAATATCGGGTATTGGGTCCAGGATTCTGGTGCCACTGGAAGATTCAAGGCAAGTTCTGGGGCTTCAGATTATGTAAACACAAACAACCATGGAAATGTCAGGTTGGGTTCCCATATCACCATTGGTGGAACTTCATACCAGATCACCAAGATTGTAGGAAATGGAACCACATCTGGGGCCATCACCCTTTCAGGATCTGCCAGTTCTGCCACTGTCACCCAGATGCTGAATCCATTAAAGCTGGGGATCTTCAGAATGGGTTCTGTTTTGTCTGTATCCAATCCCCAGGTGGGGGCACAAAAAAGCTTTGATGATTTCAGCTACAAAAGACCACTGATTGATGGGGGTTATACCCAGATTCAAAGAAACGTCGTTTCTATCTACTCAGTGGGCACAATTATGCCCCGATCAGAAGCTGAAAATTTCATCAATCATTATCGGGCTTTTAGATCAAAACCCTTCCCTGTTTTGGTTTTTGATTCAATGCCATCAGGACAATCAGAAAATGTGAAATATAGTGGGTTCTTCTATCTGCCTGAAGCACCCCAAGTCAGTTATAGTTTCAAACAGGCAGAATTTCAAAACATCACCTTCAGACTTCGAGAAATAACATAATGGCTGATCGAATAGTAAAACCAGACACAGGTAATGATCTGGTTCTTCAGAATGATGATGCTTCTGCAAAAATTGAAATAAATGAAGCTGGCACAATTATTCACACAGGGACTTCATCAATTGATGTTTCAGGTGGAACCTTCACCACTTCAACTGCCCAGAAACAAGCAATTGTTCAGGCTGGTCCAGGTTCAGGAACCATTGATGTTTCAGGTGGAACCTTCACCACTTCAACTGCCCAAAAAACCGCTATAGTTGATGGGGGGAAAGGGAACCTAACCAAGTCGGATGTTGGCTTGAGCAATGTGACAAATGATACTCAGGTTCCAGCTTCTGGTGGTTCTTTTACTGGCAATGTTTCCTTTAGTGATAACAACATTACTAATGTTGGAGATATATCACTGGATACAATTTCGTCTGATTCAGGAACATCCATAGATGTCACATTAGGAACAGATTCAGGAGATGATTTCAATGTTGGTTCTGGAAAACTTGTTGTTGAAGGGGATACTGGGAATGTTGGGATTGGGACTGATTCACCGACATCTAGTACAGGCAATACACTAGAAATTTATGATGATAATACACCGACATTCAAACTAAATGATGGGGGAACTTTCAAAGCATATATTAAGCTCGGTGGTAATGATTTAGAAATCAGGGGTTCTAGTGGAGCTATGGAGTTTTATAATGGAGGAAATAATGATGGGGAAAGCACTACATTACGACTTACTATTGCTTCAAATGGTAATTTCACCGGGTCTTCAAGTGCAGATATTTCGGATCAAAGATTTAAAGAAAATATTAAAGACTTAACTGGATCATTAGAAAAAATTTGCAAATTAAGAGGCATAAGCTACACATGGAAAAAAGAAGCCAACAAAGACGTCGATGTTCCATACTATGGACTGCTCGCTCAAGAGCTTGAAGCAGTTATCCCAGATCTTGTTTGGGATCAGTCAATTTTTGATACAGAAAAAGTAAAATATAAATCAATACACATGTCAGGATTGATCCCTGTTTTACTTGAGGCAGTAAAAGAACTTTCGGCCAAAATAACAGCATTAGAAAGCAAATAATGCAATTGACCAAAGAACAAGCAGATAACCAAATAAAAAAACTTCAGCAAGAGATTCCACAAATGCGAAACCAATTACAGCAATTGATTGGCTACAGACAGGCATTGATTGAAATGGAGAAAGATAGATTACAAAACACAGAAACTTCAGAGTAAATGAAAAAACTTTTGATTCATTCATTGTTTCTGGTTCTTTCTTTTCCAGTTTGGGCTGATCAACTGATTGCCCAATATTCTGGGGCAAGGGATTTCCATCCTGATCAAAAACCTGGCTATGATTATTCCAGAATTCAGAACCAGGGTGGTGACACCACTGACAAGGTTTTTGACATCATTACTGGATCTGATGCCCCTTTACTTGCCCTAATTGTTGGATGCCTGGGTCTTTTTATATATAAGAATGAACAATCAGCAAGGTCTGACAGAACCAAACTTTCAGACAGACTTTTTGAAGTCATCAAAGAATCCCAGATTGCAATGGATGGGGTTAAGAATGAATTAACTGCCATCAAAATTCAGGATGCTGATACCAATGCCAGGGTCAGCAATCTTGAACGTGAAACAGAAGGGATTAAAGAAAGATTAATGACCATGAAAGCCTGATGGATAAGGACAGACTTTATATCAGGGCTGGTCTTTCATTTCTTCTTCTTCTGATTTTTTGTATTTTGCTGATCCTAATTTTCTATGTGGAACTTCCCAGTTCTGCAGAAATCACATCAGCAACTTTATTGGGTGCATTAGTAGGGAACCTGACAAGCACCCTTTCTTACTGGTTCGATTCAACAGAACATTCAGAAACGAAAGGACAGAATGGAAGCATTGGTGATGAAACTGCTTAGTGCTTTTGGGGCTGGTATTGCTTCAGAAGTGGCTGAATTCACCTTGGACAAAGGTGAAGAATGGTTAAGGGAAACCCTTGATGAAGATGATTTTAAAACATTGGATAATATAGTGGACATCGATGAAACCCAAGTCCATTCATCTGTTCATGATTTCTTAAAAGAAAAAATCCAGATTCCATTCTGATGAATATACCTTCTGCAATAGACCAGATGAAATTTTATGTTAAAAAACTTTCTGCAAAACTGTCTAAACTATACTGGGCTATTTCCCAGAAAGTTTGGAAAGCCTACCAGAAGGGAATTTCTTTTTTTAGCAGGGGGGATGTTTCTAATGGGTAAATATTTAAGCCCACATTTCACTGCATCAGAATGCAACTGTAATGGAACTGGGAAGCTTCCCTGGGATGATGGCCTGGACAAAGATCAGTTCATGGCCTTCCTGGAACTTCTGGAAGCAATCAGAAAGGAATGGGGATCAAGACCCATTGTGGTCAATAGTTTTTATAGATCCCCAGAATATAATAATGAAATTTCATCCACTGGCCCCACTGGACCACATACTGGAAAGAAGGGTGGATTTGCGGTTGATGTTGGGGTTGCTGGTGGATCTGCTTTGGATCTGATCCAGGTTGCCAGGGAAGTGAACCTGACCAATGTTCAACCCATTCAGGGGATTGGGATCAAAGGAACTGGACCCCATGCAAAAAGGTTTGTTCACCTGGATAATCTACCCAGGAAAGCATTGTGGTCTTATTCATAACTGCATTGTAAAGGTATTAAAAAGGTATTAAAAAATATCTAATCCTTCCAAGTTCTTGTTTTTAAAGCATAAATCTGGCGGAGATGTGTAGGAATCGAATCCATTCATTTAAGCCAGATATTATGCTTTTTCTTAAATGATTTCAGTTAGATACTAGACTTCCTTCCTTCCTTAAAAATCGGTATTAAAAAGTATTAAACTTTATTTTACCCTGCATTTTTAGCCTGGAATCGGTATTAAAATTTAAGGTTTTCAAAGGCATCAACCAGGGGTTTAGAATCCTGATCATAATAGGAATCAATGGTAGTTCTGATGTCTTGATGCCGTAATGCCATTTGTGCCAGGGCAGGGTTTATGTTGACCAGTTTGGTCCCCAAGCTGGACCGATGCCCATGAATGGGTTTGGCAACCCCTGTCAGATTTAATGCTTTTAGGATCTTAGAAAAAGCATTGGTCAGGGCATCACTGGAACTGAATTGATGATTGCCATCACCCCTGTCCAGATACCAGATTTCTTCAGGGTTTCTATCCTTCAAATCCTTGATCAAAAATTCTTTAAGGTTCGATGACAAAGGCACCATTTCCATTGCCCTTGATTTGGTGGTTCCTTCAATGGTCTGTACCTTTCCAAACTTGTCAGTGGATTTCTGATTGACAGGCTTCAAAAGAATCCTGTTTTCGTCAAGCCTGATGTCTTCTAGCTTTAACCTGAAAACATCACCAGCCCTTAAACCCCTATATCTGAAAAGAAAGAAAGCCCGATACCAGTTTAGATAATTAATCTTATGACCACCAAGGGCTGATTTATATTTGAACAAAATATGTTCTTCAATCCTATCCTGGTCATCTTCAGTGAAGGTTCTGACCTTGAAATCCTGTTTGGTCTTGGCTGGTTTCTGAAGCTGGACTGATTCAGAAATGTGATTGTTTTCAAAAGCCCATTTTAAAAACAGGTTTAGTTCAGAAGCATAGGAAATCAGGGATCTTCTGGAAAGATTGATTTCTCCTGAAAGCATAAACTTTTCCTGGTGTTTATGCTGGAACCTGTTTGATGAATGATCCCCATACACTTCCAGATATTTCTGGAATGACAGTTCCATCTTTCTGACAGTGGATGCCCTGGGAACCTGAAGGGTCTTCTTTGATTTGGTGTTTTTATAATGAACCAGGAACAGATCAAAAACCCTGGAAATCTTCAGTGGTCTTTTTCTTAAATCTGCTTTTGATTCTGCAAAGCCAGTGGATTCTTCCAGTTCATGAATGGCTTTTTGGATGGCTTTTTCAAATGCAGAAAGAGTTCTTATATTTCCACAATCAGAATATTTGAAGTCTTCCTTTGAACCAATGACTACCTTTCTGGGTGCCCCACCTTTGGGGATGGGGTTCCCATCTTTGTCTGTTCTAAGCAGGGCACGAATTACTTCCTTCTCGTATTTCGTCCCCTTGTTCAGTTTCACCAGTTGATATTTCTTCATAATTATCCTTTCCATACTGTTCTTTATGATCTTCTATCATTTGCTTCATAAGCTTGAATGCTTTGTGAAATCTCACACTGTCTGACATTTAGCCTTTCATGGAATTACTGATCACCCTTTCCAAACTAGAAACCAGGGTTCTGCAATCCCTTAATTCTGATTTTAGATTTTCGATTTCATCAGTGTTGCCTGTCAAAATCCAGGTCAAGGCTGGGCCTTCGCCAGCTTGCATCATGGATTTCATAAGCCCTGCACTGATGCCCCGTCTGCCGACAAAGATTGCAGAAACATAGCTGGGTTTGATCCCATATTTTTCTGCAAATGTTTTTTGTGTCAGACCTTCTTTTTCTAAGTATTTCTTAAATCTTGATAAAGTTTCTTTGGTTTCGGTTTCCATACTGTTTTTTTAAGTGGGTTTGCTTTGACCACTACACCTCAGTTTTTTTAAGGATGTCCGTTTAGTGCGACTCCATCCTTTTTGTAATCGGTGGTGGATGTAAAAATGTATGCGCCTTTTTTCGTCTTCTGCCCCAGACAGAATGGGCAAATCTTAATCGTTTAATACCCTTTTTTGGTGGTGAATGGGATTTTCCTAATTTACCACAAATCCAAAACTTTAAAGTTTTATTGTCCATGATTGCTTCCTTCCCAAGTTCCTAACCACAGAAGATTCTTTTTCCTGCCCCAGGCACCAATTGCTTTGAATTGGGTCACAAATTTACTGACCCCAAACCATGTTCGGCTTGAACACCATTTCTGCCTATTGCCTTTAGCCAAGACATTCATATCCCATTTTTTGAGCTTTGCCATTTTACCTTTCCTAAAAAAAATTAAATCAGGTGTTGACAAGAACACCAGATTGGAATATTTTAACACCAGATTTGACAGATTCTGAACAAATCCCAAATCCAACAAATTCCACCATAAGGATTGTTGACATGGAAAGCAACACTAAAAAACACCATTTCATCCCAGACCCTGTTCAGGAACTGAATGGAAACATCTGCAGATTATGTGACTTGCTCGAAATCCTTCTGGATTCAGAAGCAAAAGAAATTAAGGTTCAAAGAAAGATTAAGGATGAAAAAAAGGAACTGTCTGACCTTTATAATAAGGTGATCAGTTGATCATCCTGACAGATCAGGAAATGAATCAGGCCAATGAATTGGCAGACATCAGGAACACAGGCATGACCCAATACAGAAAAGAACCTGGGCTGAACAGACATCAGCATTTCATTGGGGCATTGGGTGAAATTGCTTTTGGAAGATTGTTTGGATTGGAAGTGGAAATGATCCAGAAGCCTGATGGTGATGATGGTGTTGATTTCTTAATGAATGGTAGATCCATCGATGTGAAAACTTCAGAAGCACCATATCCAAAGTTAATCAGCAAAAAATCCAAGATCAGGGCAGATATATATGTTCTGGCACACACCAAAAAAAACAAGGTTGCATTCTTAGGATGGATCAGAAAACAGAATTTTATTGATAAACATCAAACCCTGATTGGTGTGGAAGGTTCACCATGGTATGTGACTAACGAATGTCTGAACCCGATCACAACTTTATAGATTTTGAAAGCAGAAGATTGTTGAAGGAATCCGAAAGCTTAATCCAGAAATCAATCCTTGAATGGTTGAATTATCACTCTGAAGTCTATGCCTTCAGGGTCAATGTTCAGGGTGTGCCTTTACACAACGGAACTGGACGTTTCAGACCTTCCCCAAATCGGGGAATTGCAGATATTTTGGCAAGTGTAAAGGGCACCTTTTTGGCGATTGAAGTCAAATCAAAAACAGGGAAACAGTCAGCATACCAACGGACCTTTCAGGAATATGTGGAAAAAACTGGTGGGCATTACATCATTGCCAGGGATCTGATCACTGTCATGAATAAGGTTGATGAATTATTGAATGCAACTGATTGATCTGTTTTCAGGATTTGGTGCTTTTTCACTAGCAGGAAAACAGGTTTGGGGTGATGAACTTGAAATTCTTGGTTTTAGTGAAATTGAAGAATATCCAATCAAGGTTTATCAGAAGAACTTTCCAGGGGTCAAAAGCCTGGGAGACATAAAAGAACTTGATGGCAGAACAATTAAGTTTTCTGGACCTTCCATCATCACAGGTGGATTCCCTTGCCCACCATTTTCAAATGCTGGGAACAGAAAAGGCCAAGCAGATGACCGCTTCATCTGGCCTGAAATGGTCAGAATTATATCAGAAGCAAAG
>CENS01007470.1_pt1 | contig 12615 bp, 10 predicted proteins | sample 530201 | NCBI WGS metagenome assembly CENS01 (sample SAMEA2619747, study PRJEB7988) | marine metagenome | biome: marine biome (ENVO:00000447); feature: surface water layer (ENVO:00002042); material: "saline water (ENVO:00002010), including plankton (ENVO:xxxxxxxx)" | depth 5 m | reverse complement strand
CTATAACATCTTCAGATTGTACTATTTTTACTGATACGTGGTCTAACCTAACTATAAATGGTATTAATCGTCCCGATGTTACACTTCAGTTTGAAATCAAAGACGATGCAGAATATTATAATTTTGGCGATAGTGAATCTTTACCAATAGAATATAAAGTTAATTTAAGTGGTATAAGAAGAGATGAAAAAATTAAAAGAGGTGATCAGAGAAAAGTATTAGTAAACGCTAGAATACCATATACAATAAATGAAAGTTCAGTAATTGATGGTTTACAATATAGGTTATGGATTGCGGAAGGTTCTACTGAAGTAAATGTAATTGATTGGACTGATGTAAATAGAGCATTCCTTAAAAACTATTTTATATTAGACACTTCTTGGATGATTCCTAATGAATACTATATAGATATTAAATTAACATCTAATCAGTTAGTTAAAACTTACAGAAACACAATGAAATTTAGTATTGCTAATCAGGTTGATTATTTACATTAATACTACCAACTTCAGGATGTAGTTTAAACGTTGTCATACCTAATTTTTTTATTACATCACCAGTGATACCCTCAACAAGATTTTTATAATTAGTATAATTTAAAGGATTAGGGTACGGAACATAAAATGACATAAAGTCTTCAATCTTTTCTGATGGTTCTATAGAATCATTTCTACCAACCTCTACAAAAACCTCAACTAAAAACTCTTCTTCATCAATTTCTTCATTCCAATCTTTATCACTAATATATCCTTCTTTTTTTTGTTTATCTTTTGTGATAGGATAAAATTTCGACTTAACTATAATTTGTCTAGGATCAGTTTGTCTACTATATGCATATGCGTCACTCAAACCATCTGAGGATCGTATTACTCCACCCTCCATAGCAATATATAAAGTAAAACCTTTAAATCCTGACCAAAAAAGTATATTTCTATTACTTTCAAAACCAGAATCTCTATCAAAATCTATAACAACATTACCAATAGGTTGATCATTATACGATTCCCTAACTTTATCCATTAATTCTCTAAAGTGTTCATGAAACAAATACGCTAAACTTACTTTTTTTCTCAATGTGGGTGCCTCACCAAATAGTTTTTCATAATGCCAAAAATATGTTTTAGATAAAGTATATGCTTCTTGATATGGTAAATCTAAAGTTTCTATCAACCAAGCACCGACATCCCATTGAGAGTATTCTTTTTTACCTTCTTCAGTATTTATTGGATTTCCATAATGTTTTTTTAACATCTTAAATATCTTTTTCTCTACTGGAGTAAATTCGTTAGTTACATCGATTAACAATGATTCTAATAGTACGTGTTTCTTTTTAATTCTCATATGAAATGCTAATATATTAATAAATATGTTATAAAACAAAAAAAGGGTAGAAAAAATCTACCCTTTTTGTAACATATATAAAATTGATTATCTCAATTCGTTAATGTCAAACGTTTGAACACCATCGACAGTGATAACACCATAGAAACGGTTATTAACCATTTTCTTAGCGTATCTTGTCATAATCCCCTTCGTTGGTGCGAAGTTGAATGGGTTTTGTAACGTAGGAGTCAATTGTAGTGGTACGTAAGGTGCGTAAATGTACCCAGTGTCCAACAATGACTTACCTTTATGTCCAATGATAATTGAGTTAGCTGGTGCATATGGATCACGATACACAGTGTATCTTCCACCTAATGAACCTATTTTCTCAATTCCCATATTGTACTGATCCTGCTCTGGATTAGCGTTTGATACGTGGAAGTACTCCAAATCATCAAAGATAGCTGAAACTTCAGACGAAACTACGACAAAGTTTGCACCACCTCTAAGTGTTGATTTATGAATCTGAGCTGAAATTTGGTTTACTTTAGTAATCAACGTCTGATTCCACTCTTTTTGAGTGTATGCGTTGAATCCACCACCGTTATTTGCTCTTTTCCATCCGTTGTAATCCCATCTCAATTGCCAAGCTGAACCAACTCTCAAGTCTCTTAGGATCTCTCTATCGATTTCCGCTGCAACTTGCTCAGACAATAATGCCGTAAGTTCTGCTTCCGCATCAATGTTATGGAATGCACTAACGTCTTGTGCCAATTCTGGTGACCAAGTAGCTCTTAGTTTTCTTTCCGTTACAGAAACCACAACCTCATCAAGTTCGAATGATACCTCACCCATTTCAGTTGCGAATTCTAATGATTCGTATCGTCTCCAAGCTACAGTCAAACCTGTAAATGTAGTTCCAGTTGCATCTGCTCCAACATATCCGTCAAAGTTAGCAGAAGAACAATCGATACAAGCTGGGTGTGTAAGATCCAATTCGATTAGTAAACATCCATCAGGAGTACAGATATCACCGTAATCAACGATACCTCTTCCGTATTTCTGTGTTACTACTCTGAATGGTACTGTACCACCTGCTGCAATAATTTCATTACCGTCACCATCAACGATTGCTGGTGTAGTAACTACTGATAAAGAAGATAAGAAAGTTTCAGTATCCATTTCATTTCCGTCTGGTCCTGTTAATCTACCTGCGTTATCAGAACTAAATCCTGTAACACACATTTTAACATTTCTGAATGAACCATCAGATGCTAAAGGTTGTGCAGTTAATGCAGTAGGAACTTTTTCTCCGTTAGCGTTAAGTACAACACCATAGAAAGAATCCTCTCCACCTGCAGTAACGAGTTGTTTTCCTTTAGATGCGTCAAATAAACCATCATTATAGAATAAGTCATATAGTGACTTCTCTAAGAATGGAGTGATTGTAGTTGCTGAACTACAACCAGAAATAACACATTCTGGTAGTGATCCGTTAGCACCACCATCTTTACCGTTCAAAGGAACTTGTGTAGATGATGTTTTAGGTACAAAAAAGAATAATTTTCCAATTGGCATGTTCATCGCTTGTACCGATACGATATCATTCGCCAATAATTTTGAGAATACTCTTCGTACAATCGGGAAAACTACAGTTTCAAAAGAACCTGACGAACCAGCCGCATCGGTAGATTCGTTAAGTAATGAAGAAGCTTGGTTTTCGTACAATTGTGCGATGTTCTCTTTTACGTGACCTTTTAAACCTTCTAGGAAACCAAGTTTGTTCCACTTAGAAATAGTTTTAGATCTAATTTGTTTTAGGTGTTCTAGTCCGATATTTCCGACTTCACCTGAATTTAATAAATGTCCCATTTTTTGAGTTTTTTATTTTTTTGTTATTATTTTTTATGAGATTCTTCTCATTAAATCTTTAATTGCCGTAATCTGTGGATCTACATATGCAGTAGATTCATTTAGATTTGTCGACTTTGAAGACTCTATAGTCTTATTAACTTTTCTTTCGACAGACTCATTGATTGGTTGTACGTTATCCAACTCAGTTTTAACTGTTTTGTAAATGTTTTTAGACTCTTTAATGGTCTCAGCATTGTCAAACCTTTTAAGGATATCCATTTTTTCCTTTTTGGTTGTTGAATGCTCAGTGAAAAGTCTATTCACATACGCTAAATTAGTGTTGAACAAAGCCACCTCATTGAGTTTGTCTTTGAATACATTGAGTGCTTTCTTATACTCTTCGTTTTTAGACTTCAACTCTCTGTAATCTTTCATTATCTTATTTTCAGAAACTGTAGATGATTTTGGTTTTCTATTGATTAGAGGTTTACGAGATTTTCTAGATTCGTCTCTTCTACCGACTTTAGCTCCACTGTATCTTTGTTTACCAGCGAACTTTCTGTGTCTTTGTAGTCTATCTTCTTCTATTTTCTCTTCCTCCTCATCAATGTAAGCACCTTCTTCCATGTCCTCTTCTTTCATATGATAACCTTCTTCGTAATGTCCTTCATCCATGTCATCCATTTCTTTCATCATTTCAGCGATGTCAGAATCTTCATCCATTTCGATTTCGTAAATGGTTTCACCCATTCCACCACAATCGCCTTCAGCACAATACTCTTTTTCGTTCATCATTTCTTCCATTTCATCCATAGATTCTTTAATGTAATACTCTGCACCAGTTTCGTTATCTGTTAAATGAATTGCGTCACCATCTTTTACTACTTCTACTTCATCATCGTCAGAGAGTTTTTTAAATACTTTAACAACTTCGTCATCAGACGCATCTGTTAAGTCCATTACTTCTTCTCCTCCCATTTCCATATCCATAGGTAATTCTAAATCCATTTCAACATCTCCCATTTCTTCTTCACCTTCACCAGCATCTAAGTCTAGTTCAGTATCCAAATCAAGTTCAACGTCATCAACTTCATCTTCATCAGAATCGACTACATCTAAATCTAACTCCATGTCTCCCATTTCCATGTCTTCCATTTCATCTTCATCAGAATCATCATCTTCATCAACATCTAAGTCAACTACTTCTTCTTTTTCATCATCAGACCCTTCAATAGCATCGTCATCCATTTGTTCAGAAACTTCTTCAGTTTCTTCTTCTTTGACTTCTTCGTCTTTCTCTTTTAAAGACGACTCAACGATACTTTCAAATTCCTTGGACATATGTGCCGCAAGCATTTCTTTCGTGTTGGCTTTTAAGGCATCTTCTAAAGACTTTGCTTCTAGTAAAGCCTCTTCGATGATTGATTTCTTTTTTTCAGCCATTTTAATTTTATTTTTTTAAAATATTATTATTAATAATGCATTACAATGCATTTAATTAATAAATATGCAATAAATCTAAAAAGTGTGTTTTTTTATTAATCTAATAGAAAATTATTAAGATTGTCTCTAAGTAATGTATCTTCTTTTTTAGTCTTAGATTCTGACATCTGTTGTTCTGTAGAAGGTTCCTCACTATATATCCAAGATCCTGGAGTAGATGGTGATGTAACAATATCCCAACAAATTAATTCAAAATCTTCTTGTACAATATTTTTACCACCTTCTTTTTCTAAAGAACCTACACCTCTAGATGATACACCAATCTTTAAACCTTTTCTTAAATAATTTGCCACTCTGTCACCTTCACAAGATATGATTCCTTGATTTACGAATCCTGGTGACATAATGATTTCTAGTTTACCCATAAGTACATTACCTTCCCACCATAAGTCTACAACATTATGTGAAATCCTACTTACTGCAACGATAGACGATTCTGGATGATCTGCTTCACCTAACGCTCTTTTTTCTTTAATAAGTTTAAGATAGTTTTCTGCTTCTCTTCTAAGTAAAGCTTCAGGATATACTCTTTCATTTCTGTTTTCCACCCCATATTTCTGCATAACCGCATAAACTATCAAAGGTTCCTCTATAATAGGTTCCCCTTTTGATAGTTTTGTCATTTCACTAATAAAGTGTCGGTTATCTTTTGGAGAAATGTATCCTGCATCATATTCGATTAGAATACCTTTCTTCTTTATCTCGTTCTTTTTTAATATTTCCATAATAATGATATACTTTAATTATAAATATATCACTATGTTAAAAAAATTACTTTTTAGTTCTATGGAAAGTGAAAATAGAATTGTTTTCCAAACAGTCAGTTACAACGTCTTTGATAATCTCTTTAGTATTGTCTACAATTCTAGGTTTATTTAAAGGTAGATACTTCTTTTGGAATAATGTTATCTCACAACTCATAAAACTTCTTTTTTCTACTGATAATCCAGAAGTTCTCATATCTAAATCTACTATGTACTTATGGTTGTGGAATAAATCCTTGTTTAAGGAGTTATTTAATTTTTGTTTTATTTTTTTTCTTACGTTACGTAAATAGTAACCATAATTTAAGTTTTCATCTAATTCACTTAATTGTCCCCACGCACATAAGTTGATGTATAAACTTTTTGATTCTTTGTTATTAACTGTCCCAATTTTAGTTTTGTAGTTGTCTAATAAATCTAATTTGATTTCTTTTCCTAATTTCATTAATCATTTCTTTCATTTTTTTGTTATTTTTAAAGTTTGTATATTACAATTATAATGAATGTGTCGCGAAATGTCAAATTTTAGACATGAAAAAACCCACTATAGTAGCGAACTTTAGTGGGTAATAACATTGTCCGTAGACAATAACGGTCCTAATCCGTTTTTTTATATAGTTTTATCCACACTTACACCAAGGCTTACCACCTTTATATGCAACTACTACACCAGAATCACCTATTGGACCAAAAGTTGTTTTCAAAGTAACTTTTTGTTCCGCACTACCAACAGTACCAGTACGAGGTTTACTTCCTTTATCACCTTTACCTTTATTTTGATTCTTTTCCATTTCTTCTTTCGCCAAATCACCCATTACTTTTTTACATGTAGGTAAATCAGAGGTTTGTTCATTTAGTGTTCTTTTAACAATTCTTTGTAAATCTGATTCTGTAAGATTTACAACTTTTCCGTTCTTTTTAATTTTCATTTTTTCTATTATTACTATTATTATTATATAGATTCATTTAAATCATAAATCTTACCTATATCCGAATTAAAATTATCTAAACTAAAATTAGTGTTTAGTAATTTATCTTTAACTTTTAAAAGTTTATCTTTTAAATCTAAATCAGAAGACTCATTTAATTTATTATCGATAGTGTCAATACACTCTCTTTTTAGTTTATTAAATGTTTCTTCTTTATCTTCATTACTACCATTAAGGACTGTCTTAATAATTTCTTTTTCTGATTCTGTAATGTCTGAGTATTTTGAATTGAATTTATTTACTGCCAACTTTGTTAAGACACTAGGTGGTAAATCAATACTTTCTGTAACAACTTCTTCTACTTCTTCTTTTTCTAACATAAGTCTAATAATATAATTAATTGACTCATTAATCTTTTTAATGTTAGAAGGTGTCTTTTCAGTGTTAACTAAATAAGATACTTTATTATAAAATTCTTGATTTTCTTTTACTATTTTATTACCTTTGAGTAGTTTAAGGAAAAACTCATTACCTTTCTTAATGTGAGTTTCATTTAATGTTTTAAGAAGTTCAATGTTCTCCTTAACAAATTCCATAGCCTCAACACCGTCATCAAGTTTAGTATTTTGTAAATTACTATAGATTAGGTATTGATCTTTTAATGTTTGGTTTTCTTTGATTGTTTTTAAAAACTTAGAAAATAGTTTTTTACCCTTATTGTCTTTTCTAATTGTAGACTCAATAACTAAATTTTTAAAGGTATCTTTTATGTTGCCGAAATTGATCATGTTCTTTTTAATAAATAAATATCTTAAATTTATAAAAAAGTTCTATTTTGTTAAATTCTCAATTTCTTTTGTGATATCACCGATTTTTGAGTTTAATATTTCCGTATCTTTTTCTACATCATCTAAGTTAAAAACTTTATCATTTTTATCTAAACTTTCCATAAGTCTATTTAAATATATGTTTTGATATTTTTTAACTTTCTCTTCGTATTTTCTCTTTTCTTGTTCTAATAAAAGATTATCTTTTTTGTCTTTTGTTGACTCTACTGCGGTTTCTGTTTCTGCTGCCGATGCTTCACCACCAGCTAAACTATCTGCTGCAGATTCTAAACCACCTGCATCACCACCGAAACCAGCCATTTCACCACCAGTGTCATCTCCACCAGTGTCATCTCCACCTTCTTCGGGTGATTTACCTGTTAATGTAGAGAAATCACCATAAAGTTTGTCTACTCTATCGAATATTCCTGTTTTCTTAATAATGTTTGCAGTTTGTTCCATTTCAGCCGCTGCCGCTTTCTCTAGTCTTTGTTGTTCTAAATCATTTCTTATATCTTCGTCAGACATACCAAGTATTTCTTTTCTCGCCCTTGTCATTGACATAGACCCAAATCCATTACCTGCATCAGAAACTGCGTCTTTATAAAGTGTAACTTTTAATTGTGTTTGTTCTATTTTTAACATCTCTGCTTGTGTAGAAGGATTATTAAGTGTTATAGTGAAATTTTCTAACTCATCCTCCAAACCTAAAATATATAAATGAATAATTGCTAACTTATTTAATTCTTGTAACATTGCCTGTTGTATCCTATTAATAGTCCTAGCAAATCTAATATCTTGTAACGCTAAGTTTTTACCATCACCATTAGTTTCTTCAAAACCTAAAAACGGTTTAGGTACTCTAAGTGCAGTAAATAATTTTTTCTGTAAATATTGTATATCTGCAATCTCAGATAGGTTAGTTGCACCAGGTAAAGTCTCTATTGGTGATGGTGCACTTGCGTCCCTAACAGGAATAAAATAATCTTGATCTTGTGCCATTTGATTGTACCTACTATCTATCTGTCCTGTGTTTTGATCAATTACGGGACTTCTTTTAAAGTTATCTGCAATCTTATTTACATAGGATGGTACATCTTGTTCATCAATATTACCCACAAATATTTTAAATATCCTTCTTTCTGGTGCCCTAGTAACTCTATATATTAACATTGCATCTTCAGAAAGTAATAGTTGTTTCCATATTCTTCTAGCTTTTTCTAACATAGAAGTACCATAAGGTAATCTCCTATCGTCACCTAACAACCTAAAATGTGCAATTTGCCAAGCATTAAACTCAATATCTCTTTGTCCCCACACAAACTTAACAGGGTTAAATTTATCTTTTTCTGCATTCATTGAGTTTTCACCAAATCCAGCATTTTCCTTCCTACTAATTTCAATATTAGGTAATTGTTTTACGCTAGTTATACCGTCATCGGGATCGATATTTAAATATAAAAAGTCATCACCATATTTACATACGTTTCTTGTCCACATAGGTAATGATGTATGAATATCTAATCTATTAAAAAATAAATCCTCCAATATTCTCCTTACCCTTCTACTTTCAGAAAAAATGTTTAATACTTTATTTTCTGCATTTAAAGTTGTAGACTCTTCCATCATTATATCTAAAGCTGCAGCAATTTCAGGAAAAAATTCCATACCCTCGAAATCCGCATAAGATGCTAATCTAGTTGTTTCATAATATATAGAGTGTTGGTAGATTTCATTATCTACTTTTTTCCATTGATTAGCTAGATAAGCGTCTTGTTGTCTTTTTAACTTCTCATAGTCATATTCTTCCTTAGATTTAGTTTTAAGGAGTTCTTTATCGTTTATAGAATATCTAGACTTATTTTGTTGACTCTTTACTTCGGGTCCAAATAAGTCGTTTAATTGTTGAAATACTGTTTTTCTTGCCATTTTCTTTTTATATACTTTGTTACTATTATAATAAATATATAGAAAAACTAAATACTATTTAATTCCAAATAACCAATTGTATTCCCCGTTATCATTATTACCATTATTACCTTGTTTTGGTTCGTATGTTGGGGTGTTAGAGTAGAAAGGATTTGTATGTTGTTTATCACTAAACATTTTGCCATTAGATTTATTTGTGGTGTTTACCCAACTGTCTAACATTGCCTTAGTTTGTTTCTCAACATGTTCTAATTTTTTAAAAGAAGTTTGTATTATAAATATTGCCATTGCATATGCCATAATAATATCATCATGATATCCTTCCATATGATCGGGTCTACCTCCTTTATAGACAAAAGTTTTAAGTTCTGAAACCATTCTTTGTGAACGTATAATAGTTTTATTCTCTCTAATATGTTCTTCTAATTCACTAACCATTTGTAATCTAGTGTTACCAACATTAAATCCGGGTACCTTATCACCTTGTTTATACACAGTTTTTGCATACTTTTCGGATAACTTTCTACTTTTAGGGTCATCATAATGAAGATGTTTATATTCCATCTCCAGAAGTTTTAAAACTGTTGCAACACCCATACCACCTGTAATATCTACTATGGTATATGCATTATACATATTACCATATTTATAAACTATTTCTGCCAATATATCTGGTGGTAACTTATGTTTAAATTCTGCGACTTGTTCTAAATTTTCAAAATCTAATATAACTATAGTAGAACTATCTTTACCATCACCCCTACTAACATCAACACCCATAATGTATTTATGTCCAACTTCAGGTTTTTTCCAAATCCACATACTCTTCTCAACTTCAGAAGCAAATACAGGATCTTTTACAAAATTTTCTTCATGATACGTAACATACTCATCATCTACAACATTACCTCCTGAACCAATAAATGATACATCAAGCTCTTGTGCGATTTTTTTAGGGTCACCCATATCTGCAGCCATCTCATCATACCAAGGGGATAAAGGTTTCCAACCATCTTTTACCATTATTTCATAATGTTCGATTGTGGATTCATCAGTTTCATATATATTATCCATATATTCCCACCTTAACTTAGTCCTATCTATCGTATCACATATTATCTCTTCTTTTTCCTCATCTTCACCCTTAACCCAATAAAGGTTTCTATTGTATCTAACATCATGATACCATTTCATTTCTACTAAGTTAAAATTGTTATCACCTGTTTTAGATTTGTCATAAGTTTTATAATATAGAGGGTCCATACCATTAGGGGTGGATATTAACGCAATCTTACCACCAGTACCTAATGAAGCTAAAGCCGCACCAAATACGTCTGCACCATTATCGATAAAGGCTGCTTCATCCATAACTAAGAATGTTGGTGTAAAACCCCTTAACGCATCTTTAGATGTTGCTAGTGCTCTAATTTCACAACCATTAGACTTTAATTTAAGGTGTCCTTTTGAATTTATTTCTAAATAATCACTATTCTCATTTAAACCCCAAACCCAGTAAGGTATCTGATCTAAAAAGTCTTTAACTTTTTTTAAGAACTCTTGTGCTAGTGTCTGTTTGTTCGCCAAAATCAACACTTTAGAAGGGTTGTCAGGGTCACCAAATGCAGATTTAACTGCAATATATGCTGCAGTAGTTGTAGACACACCTGCCTGTCGAGGTTTGGTTACTAAATTACGATTGTGTTCTTCATATGATTTAATAATCTCTTTTTGTTTGTAAAACAACTTAAAAGGTACCATACCTTCTTGTGTTAAATCAAATGTCTTTAAAAACGTTTCAATACTATAAATAGGATCTCCCAAACAACGAGCAAATATTTTCAATTGTTCTGCTCTATCCATAATTCTTTTTTATATAAATATGATTAAATGTTTAAAATGCAACTAAATTACCTTCTTCGAAAGCATTATAGTTAGGACCTAATTTATATGTTACATTACTACCACCACCTATTTTTTGTATAATACCAGCAGCGTTTGCTGCACTCCAAAACTTAGAAAATTGGCCTGGTCTATCTTCACTACCAATCCAATTTAAAAACCCTCTCTTTGTTTTCTTTGGGGTGTCATTCATATAACTTACTAAATCTCTAATCATAGTATCATCCTTCCTTTTAAAAGTATAACCACCTCTCATTTTGTCAAATAAAACAATCCCATTTTTTTCTGCAAAATCTTTAACAGTACGAGTAAGGTTTCCTGCATTATTATAATAATCCCTATAATTCATATTATTTTTAATATTAGATGCAATTCTAATTGCTTCTCTAGGATCATACTTATCAAATAAGTATGATACTACGTCATCAATCGTACCACTAATAACTTCTCTTAAAATTTTAGATTTAACACCCCTAATTCCAATCTTATCTACTAGTAACTCTTTTAATTTATTTAAAGAGTTATATTTTTCTAATGGATTATCAGCACTACCAACTATCTCTTCCATTTCTTCCTCTATATAAGTTTCTAATATACCATTTAAACGTTCATCTAAATGATCCATGTGCAAACCACTAAGTTTAGGTATAATAGTTTTTTCAAACCAATCACGTATTCTTTTACTATGTTTAAACATACGCACATCAAAACCATATTCACTAAAGTAAACTTTTAGTGCAGTTATAGGGGTTAAACCTTCAACCCTATCGAAAAACTTATTAAGAAAACGTTCTTCTTTAGGGTGTAAATTATCCTCTACTATCCTACTTAATTGACTCTCTGTTAGTTTAATCTTCATATTATAAATTACCTAATACATTATAATTTAAATGTTCCGCAACTTTTATATGATCGGGATAAAAATAACCCATATCTGGAGTTCGTAACATTTCATTCTCACAATCTAATAATACTTCTATTACATTTAAAAAATAACTTTCATTTTCTTGTGGAAATTCCCCCTGACACTCTAAATACTCATAATTGACATCCATAAATTTATCTGTAATATCGAACTTAAGTATGTATTTATCAGAACCTCCTTCTTTTTTTGATTTTACCATATCCCATTCAGGTTTAGAACCAATAACTGAAATTACTTCTTTTCTCATATCACCACTTAACTCATCTTCCGCCGCAGATTCATATGCCCACCTATAAAAATTCTTTAATTCCAAAGCTAAATTACCAAACATACTTTCATTTTCTATTAACTCACCTAATAAATCATTATCCAATAACATGTCTTCTCTTAACCCATCCCCATCTGGGTCTTCATCATATCTTTCAGGAACACCATCAAACTGTCTACCAATAAAATTATTTTCTTTAATATATTCTTTTATGTGTTGTAAAGATTCTTCATCTAGGTTATCCCAAACATCATTCTCTATATCTACATCAAACCAACCATATAAATCTGACCAATCCTCTGACAATATCTTTTCTGCGGTATCCCTATCATCATCATTATATAATATAGATAACTCCTCCCAATTATCACATATTAAATATATTTTATCCCCT
>CENS01003285.1_pt1 | contig 12713 bp, 20 predicted proteins | sample 530201 | NCBI WGS metagenome assembly CENS01 (sample SAMEA2619747, study PRJEB7988) | marine metagenome | biome: marine biome (ENVO:00000447); feature: surface water layer (ENVO:00002042); material: "saline water (ENVO:00002010), including plankton (ENVO:xxxxxxxx)" | depth 5 m | reverse complement strand
TATAGGTAATCCAGCACCACCATATTGTTTTAAAAGTTTTTCTTCTCTTTTATTTATATAAGCAAGAAATTCTCCTTTAGGTGCGTGTTTGTTTAATATTTTTTTTGCAACTTTAATTAATAATCTTTCAAACCATTTAAACATTATTCTCTACCCCATTTAATATCTAAAACAGTTTGTGAACTAAAATCCATACCTACATCTGTACTAAAGAATCTTTGTTGTGCTGTATTATTTGTTTTACGACCATTCTTTTTTTCAAAGTCAGCCCAATGAGAAACAACTGATAAATTAACTACACTTGATTTTGTATTTTCATTTATTGCAAAATTTTCTATGTTTCCTTTATATAATAAAAATGGGTCAGGGATAATTGCATTACTTGAATCTAACAAACCTCTAAAAATAGTTACAGACCTATTAGCTACATTTTCATTTAAAACTGTTGAAATAAAAGTTTGGTTTGCACCTGATAATGAAACTGTTAAACTTGATTTAGTAACATCTATTTCTTCACTAAAATCAGAAACACCTATAATAAAACTTGATGGAGAATAAGTAACTGAAGAACCTGATATTGAGGAAGTTAAACTATAAGTAGAGTCAGTAAAATTTACAGGAGTACTAAAATTTATTGTAAGTAAATGAAATGGTCTAATATCATTCGTCGCTAATGCTGTCTTGATTGATGATGTTAAATTCCTTGTCATTATGTTTCTCGTAGGTTGTTCTTACTAATTTCTCAGTTCCTTTTATCATAGTAAATTCAAACTTGCCATCTGGTTTTTTATACTCCTTTAGATCATTTGTTTGAGTATTTATTTCACTTTCATCAACTATAATTTCAGCAACAAACTCAGCAGTAACTAAATGGGTTATTTTGTATTTCATTAAAGAGCTTCTTCTACATCCATTTCATAAGTATAAAGAAGTTTTCCATCATTAGTAGTTCCTGTTGCTCCAAAATCTTGAATATCATTTGTTAAATAAACTGTGAATGGAACATTGTCATAAGTAACAACTGAATCGTCTGCTATTGTAGAAATTAAAGGTGGTTCAATGGTTACTGTTGAAGCATTACTAGAAGCCTGAACATCTGCAACAATCATATATACTTTACTATGATTAGAAAACTTGATAAAATCGCCACTTTTAAAAGCATGAGGGTTATCGTTATGGTGTCCGTCCATAGCAATCGTTGTATCTCCTACTGCGTGATTTCCATTAACTAACACTACATTTGTTTCATTACCTCTAGCATCTTTAACTTCAGGTGGAACTATTGTAAAATTTTCTTTTCCTGATCTTTGTTTTACTATGAATGCCATTAGCTCTCCATAAACATCTGATCTAGTTCCTGTTTTTATTGAAACTGTAAATGCCCATCTTTGATTATCAATTTGTCTTGCAAGTTTTTTTCCTGATACACTTTTTGAAATAATAGTATTTTGGATTGACTTTATTCCTAAAGTGTCAAATTTAGAATTAGATATTGGAAATGCTCCAGCCATTAAATTAAACTCTCCTTACCTCTTTCATTAACTGCATTGTTAATTAATTGAGTTATTGCACCTCTTGATCTAACTAATAATTCTTCAAATCCTGAAGCATCCACTGTGTTAATGTTAAAATTAACTGTTGTTGATCCTCCACCTGATATACCTCTTGCAGATTGAGTTATTTGTCCTGTACTATTTGGAACAAACATTTCTGGACCACGTTCACCTACCACAATTGCTCTGCCTTTTGATACAGCTCCACCTTTTGCAAAACCAAATGAGAATCCACTTCCACCTGATAAAGCATTTAATAATATTTTTCTTTTTAATTCAGTGTTTTGTGATTTTAAAGTGTTAAGTTTAGCTTCTTCTGTTTTAAGTTCTTCTTGACCTAATATTTTAGCAATAGTTTGCAAAGCTATTTGTTCTATAAGTCCAGCAATAATATTAACCATTATTTGTTGTGCTATTTGTTTCATTGATTGTCCAAAGTCTTTACCAAGAACAACTACTTCTGCCATCCCTTTTGACATTCTTTTAATTCCACCAAGTATTCCTTTAGCAATTTTTTCATTAACAGATTCTAATTCTTTTTTGACTCTCTCTTTTATAATTTCTGCTACTTTACCAAAATCAACTCCTGTTTTTTTAACATCCTTTTTAACTTTACCAGCTAATTCTAAAAGTTCTTTCATTTGTTCGTTGGTTAGAACCATATTTTTCATTATTTGTTCTATAAATTTTTCTACTGCTTTAGTTGCAACCATCCAATCTTCAGTATTTTCTGCAGATGCTCTTGTTTGTGCATTTAGTTCAGCTAATGGAGTTTGTAATCTTTCAGCCGCATCTTTAAATTCTTTAACAGTTTCCATATTGGCTTTAAAGGTTTCTTCTGAGATTAATTTTAAGAATCTCATAGACCTAGCCATACCCTCTATCATAGAACCATAAGCACTAGATAGACTTCCTAACATTGATCTTAATGAATCAAAAATAGAACCAAGAAATAAGATTAATAATTTACCTTTACCACCTAACATAAGAAAACCAACTATACCTAATTCTTGAACTCCTCTAGGTAGTGATTTTATAACTTCCATTGTTCCTTTTATTGCATGAGCAACAAACATAAATGGTCTTCGTAATGAATCTACAATCACTGCACCACTAATTAATATTTGTTTAGTAACAGTAATTAAAAATTCTGATGTTCTTGCGCTTGCTTTTGCTAATGCCTCTCCATTATTTTCAATCATTTCATTAACTAATGAAAGACCATTTTTTATAAAGTCAAAGAATCCAGCTCTGTTAGTTTCAAGTTTAAATTTAAAAAGTTTATCTGATAACATTGAAAGTGTTCCTGTAAATGTAACTGCCATAACTTTCATAGCTTGACCAAACTTACCATCAGGACCAAATACTTCTTCAAATGCTTTTCTTGTTTCTTTAGCTGTTTTCTTAGCTCCAGCTTCAAAGCCTAACATCTCTCTAACACCTCTTTCTCTAAATACATCAGCGGCCGCTATACCACCAGCAAATGATCTTTGTATTTGTTCAGCAGTTTGTCTAAAATCCAATCCTGTTAGTACTGCAACATTACCTGTTATCTCTAAAATTTTTGAAAGTTCTTCTGCATCTTTAGATACAACTGCAAGACTTCCTGATGCACTTGAAATCTCATCTAGTGAGAAAGGTACTCTAGCCGCAAAATTAATTAATTCTTGAAATGCTTTGTTACCCTCTTTCATTCCACCAAATAAAAAAGCAAACCTAACACCTAGATTTTCTACTTGTGTTCCTACACTTACTAATGATTTAATTACTAATGCACCACCAATTCCAGCTAATGCACCTTGTATTGAAAATACAGTTCTTTGTAATCTACCTAATCCAGCTTGAACAGAACCTAATGCTTGTCTTGTTTTATCTTTTGCAAGAATATTTATAAGTAAATTTTGAGCCATATTTATTTCTTCATGTTAGCTTTGGATTGTTCACTTTCATCTAACATAAATCCAACCCAAAGATTAAACTCATATTCACTCATCTGACTTAATTCAGATAAATTTATTTTGAGCCTATCTGCTACTATTAGCATATTTTTAAGCTCTATGTCAGTACTTACTTTTTTTTTAATTCCTCTGGACTTGGAGTTTGAACCATGGCTACGGCTATCTTAGAAAGTACATCGGAATCTACTTTGTGCATTATTGGAAGTTTGTCTTCTAAAGAAAAAATCTTTTCGCCATCTTTGTCAATAGCTTTCATAATAACTACATCAGCTAATAGTCCAGCATCATTAAGATTTTCTGTTCTACTAAACAATTTTTTCTTTTCTGCAAGTGTTATTGGTTGCCAATAAATAACTGTTGGCATACCTTTTTCATCTTGCCATTCTTCCACTTCAATAGATTGAACACCTAGAGACTCAAAATGAGATTTTGCTCTATCAATAATCTTCATAAATTAGATTATACTGTTCCTACTGTTAAAGCGCCTGTACCTTGAAAAGTAACACTTCTAGAAATAACTCCATCTAAAGTATTTGAAATAGACATTCCTGTTATTATTCCACTACCTGTGTATGAAGCATCGCCTGATGTATTACCCTCTGGAAGTAATGTAAATGCTAAAGATGATCCAACTGTCATTTCTTCTTGTGATGTATCTGTTTCGTCAAAATGACATTCAACAGAACCACTAAATGAAGTTCTTCCTGCTACAAAAGTTTTAGCAGAATCTGATAATGATGTATCTTCAACAACGTCGCCTGTTGTTTCTAAAGTAAAGGCAGTTACTTCGCCTGTTACGTTAGATCCTGTTTTAACGACACCTTCTTTTCCGTGATGGGTTGCCATGATTTTTTCTCCTTAGTTATTGTTTTCGTGTTAGCTGGTTTATATCCTAGCTTCTCATAGTGTGCAAGATTATTTTCGTTTATTGTAATCTCATCACTACCTTTATACATTTTTATATCTTTTGCCATAACATCCTTATAATAGATTTAATCTTCTTCTTCAAGTTCTTCATTATCTTCATTATATTCTTCATAAAATTCTCCCTCCTGTTCAAGTTCTTCTTTGATTTCCTCACAAAGCATTGAAATCTTATCATTCAGTTTTTCTATTTTATTTATCTTTCTTGATATACTCATTATAGTGTACCAGATTGATGTTCATATATAACTTTAACTGTCATTGAGATTCCACCATAAGGAAACAATGTACCAGCATCGGTTTCAATAGAAACAACTTCAGTATCTAAAGCCTTACCATTTCTAGTTATATCAGTTTCTAATGCTTCTTCAATTACTTCTATTAATTGGTTTCTAGCAGTATCTATATTTGTTTCTGATCCTTTAACGAACCCTGATACTAAAAAATCTAATGTAGCTATTCTTGTTTTACCTCCACTACCTAATTCTGAATCTTCTTTTGTTTCTTCTTGTGTTTGAATTAGTACTGCTGGGTATTGTTGTTCTGATAATTCTTCTAATGGAAAAGGTTGTCTAGTTACTTTCTTAATAGTTAAAGCAGTTATGTTTGTAATTGTAGTTGCAATGTTACTTGCGATGTCTTCTCTAATACTCATAATTTTAACTTTCTCATTTCTTTTCTAATTAAATTTTCAAATGATTTCTTTATAACATTTTCTACTTTTCTGTTAAATCCAAAAAATGGTCTTTCAGGTAAATTACCTGATCCTGTTTGATGCCAATAAGCTCTCTTACCCATACCCATATCATTAAAATAAACTTGTGCTTTACTTTTATTAACAACTCTTGATTTCATACTTTGAAGCATTCTATTACTATCTTGTAGATCAACAGTAGTCTTACCTTTCAATGCTGAGTACTCAGGAGAGTAGGCAACAAACTTTCCACCTGAAAACTTTTTACCTTTTGTTGTATTTTCTTCAATAATTCTTCTTAATTGTTCTCCAGCTTGTTCTAATCCCATCTTAGTTATTTTTGGAAACCTAACTAAGAATCTGTTAAACTTCTTTTGTATTTTTTGAGTATTAGTAGCAAAATGAATTGATAAGGCCATTATCTAATAAGTCTTCCTGAACCATGTAAGTTTTCTCTTTCAGCAACACTAATAGTTCCACTATCATCTGAATCGTATTCTACTCCATCTTCAAGTATTTTTTGAAATTCAATATTGTATTGACTATTATAAAATTCAATCATTCTTTCAAATCTATCTTTATCAGCTTCAGGTCTAAATTTTGTTAATGCTGGAAAAAAGAATTTTCCTAAAAATAAATAAACACCAGCTCTTTTAAATTGATCTAAATTAACTTTTGTATTGTCTAACTCTACTGTATTTAAAACTGTTATATCTGTAAAAACATTTGTCTTATAAGTTTGCCACCATTTAATTCTTAACTCTCTTAAAATATCTTCAGTTGTTAATGATAACCATGTTGTTACTTTTGCATCGTTAGAAGCTAACCCAAAATCAAAAGCATCTGGTTGATAAGTTTGAACATCTGCAACTACAATAACACCTGTACCTGTAAAATTTGCCATAATAATATTCCTTTAGTTGATTGATGGGCGATTGCTCGCCCACCAAAAGTTGCACTAATTAAAATGCCGCGTCCACTGTTACTTGACAGCCAAAGTCATCTTTTACAACACCTGTACCGTAAGTTACAGAACCTACGATTTCAGTTGCTCTTAAAGATGCGTCTCTTTGAGTCTCAATTTTGAAATCTTGTTTCATAGCAAGACCTAATGATTGAGGATGGAATACACCACCTACTCCATCATCTGAACCATCAGTTGCAATGTTTGCATTTTCAAAAAGATCAATACCGAATACTGTTCCAGCATAACCACTTCTTAAAATTTGCTCTGAAGATTGTCCTAAAGCATTTGCACCAGTTGAGTAACCAGCCGCTGTTAGAGTTTTCTTCAAGTTGAACATTGCTTTTGGAGCAAACACACCATAGTAAGGTCTAGGAATGTTTAATGCTCTTAAAGTTGATTCAGCTTTAAGTAAAAGATCAGCAGTTAATTCAGTACCAGCCGCACCTAAGTCATTTGCACCAGCAAATGATGGGAATAGAGCCGATAAATCTGCATCTACTTTTTTAGCAATAGCTTCACCGAATAATTTTCCGATGTCAGCCGCCACATCTCTTGACGCAGTATCTCTACCAAGGTCAGTTAATGTAGTCATTACTCCAACTTCAGAAGCAGTTATAGTTGCTTCAGTTGGGTTGATTGCTGTGTTTGATAAATCAGCCGCTTCACTTACTGCTGAAGCACTGATAGTTGGATATACAGGAACTGCAATTTGTTTGCCTTGTCCTGTGATATTGTATGTCGTAACCAAAGGTCTCATAACAGAAGTTTCTTGGAAGTTAAAAATAGCTTCTTGGATAATTTCTGTGTACAGTTCCGATAGCGTTGACGATGTTGTTTCGTTAGCCATGTTATTACCTATTGTTAATTGTTAATTGTTAATTTAGGATTTAATTTAAAACCACTTCTAGTATTACGCATTTCTTTGTAAATTTTTCTATCAGCAGGATTGTTTAAATCCAAGTCGCCTATACTTTTAGGTTTGAGGCTATTACCACCGATACTGCTCTGGCTTCCTGATCCAGACAAAGACCCTTGACGGAAATGTGGGTTCGTATCTAAAAACTCCTTTACTCTGTCTTCAACAGTTAAAGGTTGTCCTTTTTCGTTATATCTGATGTTTCTATTATTATCAAGTACTTCTACTCTACCATCATCAGCTAATTGAAGTTCAGATTTTAACAAAGATACTATTTGTTCAGGAACAACAGCTTTATTTGTAGATGCAACAGCAAGAATCTGTTTATCTATTTTTTCAGCTACCATTTCACTTTTGATCTTTTGGATTTCTTGTTCCTTTTCAGATAATCGTTCTTGCATTATCTTTTCAAGGTCTTGTTTAGTTTTAGCTTCTTTTAATTGTTCTTGTTTAACAAGTTCAGCTTTTTGGTTTTCTTCTTCTTGTATTTTCTTTTCGTATTTTCTTCTTTCAGCCATAACTCTAGATTCAAGTATGCTATTTAATTGAGCTTGTGTGAAAGTCTTTTGTTCTAATGGTTGTTCAGAAACTTCACTTGTTGTTTCTGTATTTTCTATTGTAGGTTCTACTACTTTTGTTTCTTCTGACATATTACTCCTTATTCAGTTATTATTGTTCCGCTTTCGTCATACCAATCAGGGTTAACGAAGCTCCATTGATGACGACAATTGTATCCACCACGAACTAATAATGGATCTCCTGACTTCTTGCCTTTCCAAGACTTAGATGTCCAAAGTGCTTTGACCTCATCAATCGTAAATAGTCCTCCTTTTCGTATATCATATTTGCCACTTCTTACAAGCCTACAATGATCTCTAGTTGTAGGAATAATATTACCAAAGTACTTACACATTGTTAATCCAGCTTCTACTGACTTATGTAAATTTAGAGTTGCATCAAATTCTCTAAGTCCATCATTTAAGATTTGACCAGCATATCGTTTCATGTTCTCTCCTGATCTTGTTGTTGCATACTTAGATTGTAATGTTTGAATGTTTTTATTTAATTTTGTTCTTATTATAGTTCTTTGTGGTCCTGTAATTCTTCTAACTCTAACTTCATCTTTTTTTATTTGATTAATAAGTTTTTGTACTTCAGTATCATTAGCAGTTGCATAGATTCCATTTATTGTTTGTCTTAACTCTGTTTGCAATTCTGTAAAGTTAGTTCCAACTAATGTACTTTGATATATCTTATCTGATATTGTTCTTGTAAATGTATTTGCAACATCTTTAAATTGAGTAAATGATTGTCTTTTAAGATTTGTTATAACAGATAGATCAGAATTAGTTAATTGTTGAAATTCAGGAGGTATTCTTCCAATACTTTTAAATGCTCTTTCAATTCTTTTTGCTTGTTTAGAATAACCCTCTCTTACAACTGTATCTGACCAAGCTAAATATTCTCTTTCTAAAATTTCTCTAATGATAGGTCTTGATGCTACTGCTGACTTTAGTTCAAACAACTTACCATCTTTCAAAGGTAATGTTCCAACATAGGCCATTACTTCTTTTTCTATTTTATCTAATGCTCTAATTAAATCTTCATAGTATCTTGCTTCTGCTAACTCAATTTGAGAGATTCTATAATTCGTCATTTGTTCAACAATATCAGCCATGATGTTTAAATATCATTAAAAGACAAAAAAACCAAGCAACAGATAAAATTAATTTTTTTTAGATTGGTAACAGTTACTCATTTTTTACTAATTGGAGCAAATCGTTTAGAACTTACAGGATGTGTAAAACCGAATGTTGTATAATAAGGAATGAAAAAAAAACGGAGAACAAAAAATGATCATGTCTAAAAAATATTGGGATGAGCTTATAGAGAAATCTAAGAATGAAAATTTAGATCCTTTAGAAGTTGTTCCATTACACGAACAAGAAAAAGAGGGTAAGATTCTAGATGAAGAATCTAGATGGATGTTAGCTAAACAAAAAATACTAAACGGAGGTAAATAGTATGAATAAGAAACAAGAAGAAATACTAAACGAAGCTATGGCAAGAGGAATAGAAATAGAGAAATCTAAATACGATGATTGGGATGATGATAAACATTTAATCAAAGTAACTATTTCAACTGTTGGAGATCATTTAAAATTATATTTTGTTAGAGAAAACAAGAAATAACCACCAACTATGCTCTGTATTACTTGTTGATCCTAATAATGGAAAATACGAGGGTAGGGTATATGAAAAAAACAACAATAGGAGATGTAATGATACAAACTACAATAACAAATGATAATATTAATAATGGTCGTATCAAATGTAATGATAAATGTCCAATAGCTTTAAGTTTTAATAAACATAAAGATGTTGCTCATGTTTCAATATTTGACACACATTCTTGGTTATATCTTAAAAAAAAAGAGAATGGTAAAACAGTTATGCTTGACTTTTATCACTCTAAAGAACTGTTAGATTTTGTTAAAAAATTTGACAATAAAGAAAAAGTTTTACCTCAATCGTTTTTGTTTGATGAAACTTTATTAAGAAAAAAAATAATCTTGTAATTATAAGGAGAGATATAATGTACTACAACATATACACTAAGAAAGAGTTCTCAGGTAAGAATCTTGAGAAGTTACAATCTACAAATCTACAAGGTGGATTTTGTACTTTTAACCAAGCTAGAAAAATGGGTGCTAAAGTTATTAAAGGAAGTAAGGCAGTTGTTAAACTTTCTAGAATGGTAATGGATGGTAAGGAAACTGAATTTAGAAGTTATCCTGTGTTCCATGTTTCACAAATTGAGTTTAAAAAAGAAAATTAATTTAATCTAAGGGGTTACTGTATAGGTTCTGCAGTAACCTCATCCTCTTGTTCTACTTCATCCTGAGTAAATTCTCCAACTTCAGCTTTAGCTTCAATCTCATCAAAGATAGTTCCTAACTTCTCATCATCATCTACTATTGATCTAGCTATTTCTTTATCAATTTCCTTATTAAGAGTTGGAGATCCTACATTGATTGCTTTTGCTTGTTGATAGAATACAAGGTCAGAAGCATAGTCTCTAATGTTAAATGAATCAGGATAATTTATTTCTCCATCAAATTCTTTACCTTGGAACTCAGCAAAGATGTTAAATATTTGTTCTTCTGCTAATTCTAAATGATCTGCTTTTTCAGATAGTCTAGCATTCAATAATTCAAATTCTGTTTGTAAAGCTATTCCTGATGCTATTTGTTGTTTAGTTGTTCTTACTGCTCCAACATGACTAATTCTATTGATTGCATCTACTTTAGTTGAAATAGAATCCATGATTGCTTGTAAGTTTTGACCTGATGGTTGTAATAGATAAGGTTTTAAGTTTGGTTCCATTTCTTCAGGAATTTCAATTATAGCTCCAGCACCAGCTGACGCATTAACACCTGGAGTCTTAACTAATGATGGATGGTTAGTTAATCTAACAAGTTGTTCTATTTCAGAATACTCATTGTAAATAGATTTTTGTAGATCAGCAATATCGGTTAAATCGCTCATGCCAATTCCTCTTTTATGAGATTTAGAATTGAATAAAATAACTGCTGGTATCTTACCTAAGCGATTTGGTACAGTATCTATTGTTTGAGGGTCATCGTATTCACTTTTAACATACACAGTTTCAATTCTATCTGTGTACCATAATCTAAAGTAAGTTCCTCCCTCGCTATCAACTTCTTCTCTAATTTTCATGTAGTTTAAAATGTATCTTCCATTTAACTGTCTTTCATAATTCCAATCAAAAACATTCTCAGGAGTTATGATTGATACATAAGGTCTAACTTCAGCATCAAGTTCTTGTGCCATTGTTTGTGTTGTGAAATTTGGTTTATCTAACATTAAGAAAGTATGACCATAAATGGATGCAAAGTTTTGAGCTTGTGCAATCACATTATTAAATGAATTACCATCTAAGTCAGCATCTTTTAAGAACAGTTCTAACATAGGGTCGTTGTCTAAGTTTCCAAAATCTCTACTTGGTTTAACTCTAAACAAAAAAGACGAATAAATTTGAACTATATTCTTACAATGATTGTCTAATGCTGTGTTGCCAAGTCTTTTTGCATACTCGTTATCAAGTTCTAAATTATATCTATGTAAATATTGACCAGCACTATAATCAAATCCACCATTGTATGATCTTATATAAAATTCCCATTTATTTACTGATTCTTCATAATCTTTATGAACTGATATAATTTTATCTGATTTTGCCATACTATTTAACTGCCCATCTTAAAGGTTGTGAATTTGGAGTTTGTACTACTAAAGGTTTAATGTAATCAATCATGTATCCTAATGCGTCGTTCATATGGTCAAATCCATCTTCCTTATTTGGAATATTAGTGTCTTCTTTGTAAGTTTGTCTTTGTAACCCTTTTATCAAAGTTTTGCAAGATTTACTAACAAAAATGTATCTATTGCCTTGTGAGTCTTTGAGTTTAGAATTAACAGCATTAATCCTATCTCTAACAGCTGGGTGTTTATGTTTAACCTTAACATTAAAACCAGCATTTTGTAATATACTTAAATCAGTTCTTCCTCCAGCAGAAGTCTTTCTTTGTCTTGAAGCTGGGTCAGGATAAATAAAAATAGGCATTCTAGTTCCATATCTATTTCTAATTTCTTCACACATCTCATCAGTATTACTTCCATAAATAATAACTTCATCTAAAATATAGATTCTATCTTTTTCAATTTGACTAACACAAGCTGACATTGGCGATACGTTAAAGTCCATTCCTATATGTAATGATTTTGTCCAATCAATAGATTTTTCAATAACAGATTCAACAGGATGAAAGTTATAATAAATTGATCCAGCATAATTTTCAAATGTACCCTCAAATTCTTGTCTAAATGTTCTTTGATCTAAGTCTAATTTAGCTTGTTGGATTTCATTATCATTAACCATACCACCATCTAATGTAGTAAATTGGTAGCTATCCCATTCTTTGTCTTGCTTACCTTTTAAGTACATCTCATAAGACCAATTACCATAACCTTTTGGAGTACCACACATAAGAACATGACCTAATGTATCTGCAACTGATGCCCTAAGTACTTCAAACCAAGTTCGTTTATCAATATCAGCAAATTCATCTAAAATTAAAAAGTCTAATCCTGTACCTCTTAATGAGTCATAATTATCTGCTCCCTTTAATGATATTTTACTATGAGATTTTTTTACTGTTATAGTCATAGTAGTTTCATTAATGTCTTCAATCCAATTAAATTGATTTAACATTTCTTTTAAACTTGACCATGCTATTTCTTTGGCCATCTTAAATGTAGGAGCAACATACCATATTTTCTTATTTGGTTGAGACGCATACTTCATCATCTCAGTAATACAAAGATAAGTTTTACCAAATCTACGACCTGATATTAAAACTCTAAATCTACTATTGCTTGATGATACTTTAAGTTGGGGTTTCGTTAGTGTAATTTTCATTGCAAAAATAAGTAATGTATAGTTTATCTTTATTTATCTTTTTTTCCATTCTTTTTGCATATTCAATAGTTAATTGACTTCCACCTATAACACATTCTGACCAACTGTTAAATTGTTTATCAATAGTCATTGTATTATTACAATATCCTGAAATTGCTGAACAGATTGAAAAAGCTAATATAAATTTCATTATTCTAG
>CENS01017345.1_pt1 | contig 12722 bp, 8 predicted proteins | sample 530201 | NCBI WGS metagenome assembly CENS01 (sample SAMEA2619747, study PRJEB7988) | marine metagenome | biome: marine biome (ENVO:00000447); feature: surface water layer (ENVO:00002042); material: "saline water (ENVO:00002010), including plankton (ENVO:xxxxxxxx)" | depth 5 m | reverse complement strand
AGACACTGGCGGTGAAGAAATATTAGGTGGAACACAACATATTGTTACTAAACCTGGTAGATTCACAACACCTCCTTTAATTGGAAATCCTATAATTTCAGAAATGCCTTACTCAGGAGACGGATCATATCCAGTGATTCTTTATCTTTGTGGTATGAATATCATAGAGAGTGGAGCTAATTATTCTCCTGATGATGAGGTTATTATTACACCTGATCTTGGAGCAAAAGTTTCATTACAATTAAATGATGCAGGTGGTGTTATTGGATTGAAAGTTACTGAAAGGGGTGAGGGATACACTACATTCCCCAGAATTAGAATTCTCTCCGAAACTGGTTTAAATGCCGTTATTCGTCCAAAACTTTGTATAGATAGAATAGGTGTTAATAGAGAATCTATCACTGACCCTGATTTTGATGAATTGAATAAAATTATTAGTGTAATTGATTGTACAACAATGGGTCCGGTTGGATTCTTAAAAAATAAGCCTTATTATGGACCACATCATGAACATAAGGGAACTATAATGGTTGGTTCTAAACATACAAATAAACCACATGAAACATTAAGTAGGAGACCTAATGTCTGATAGCCAAACAAAAAAATTTCATACTGTTCGATATGGAACAGCTGAAGGTGAGCAGCAATTCGGCCATGTTCATGAGGATGGAGAATGTTCTGCTACGATGTTAAGAAATGGTTCTGAGTTTAATCATTACTTTTCTCTTGAAGCCACAGGTAAGAATCATAGGAAAGGTGGAACTATTTCCCAATCACCTGGTTCTTTTCAAGTAAAGGCAGGAAGTAGACTTGATTCTCAGGAAAATGAAGATGAACCTGGCATCTATCTTGAAGCTGAAAGTGGAGATATTGTTATTTTAGCTCCAAGTGGGAAAGTTAGAATAGAAGGTATTGATGTTGAAATCAAAGCAACCGGTGCATCAAATGAAAGAGGTAATATCATACTTGATTCTAATGAAAAAATACTTTGTAGAGCACAAATGATTGATGTTAGTTCTAAGATATTAACAAAGATTTTTTCGGAAGGAACAGTGGATATAATTGGAAAGCATTTTTGTGATATCTTTGGTGGATACCTTGATCTTGCCGATGCGGCTACATCAAATAAGGGATCACAATTTTATTCAAGAAATGAAGAAAAAAACAGAGGAACAGTCTAATGAAATGTCCGGATCTAACAGTTGGAAAGAGATTATTTTGTGGAAGAGGAAATCCAGAAGGTCTTGGTAGAGGACAAACTGAAATATTAGGTGCTGGTTATATACAAGGACCAGCTATATCTGGAGATCCAGCTCAATTTCCTGGCGGGACTCCTTTTGATCAAGGATCATTCAATATTGGCCAAAATGGTAATCTTAACGCTTCAAAACCACCTTGGATTGGTTCTTTTTATGCTTTAGTCACGAAAATGACCGCAAGAGTCATGGGATTTCTCAAGGTAGATACTCTCTTGTCATCCAAAGCAATAAATGCTAAAATTATTTACACAGAAGTTCTTTTTGCAAAAGTAAAGAATTTTAACATTGAACATCCCTCAAAAGAGGGCATGAGACTTGTTTATTCCTGTTTAGAGGGACCTGAGAATGGTGTATATACCAGGGGAACAGTAAAAAATGATACTGTTATCTACTTACCTAAGGTTTGGAAAGATTTAGTTCACAAAGAATCAATTACTGTTCAAATTCAACCCATTGGTGCTCATCAAGATATCATTGTAAAAAAATTCAACAATGAAGTTATTCACCTACAATCTAAATCAGGAATACCCATCAATTGTTTTTATCATGTTTATGCTGAAAGAAAAGATGTACCTAAATTACAAGTGGAGATGCCAGAATGACTGAAAAATCTGATGTGCCATGGGCTGGTTTGTTTGGAGCACAAGGAGGAAATCCCGAAGCTAATTCCCTTGATTCAACTCTCCCAGTGTTGTTCAAACAATTCGGAACATTTGCAGGTCCTCAATATTTGGACGCATCATACAATTTTGATTATTCAGAACCCACTTGGATTAATAAAATACCAGGTGATTTTTCCTTCAAGAATCAGGATCTTGGTGCTTACCTATTCAATCAATTTGCTGATTATGTTGGTTGGCATTGTGATGGCGTTTCAACAGCAAGAATTACTTTAGAGCATGCGGTTGGAAACGTTCCAATGTATATGCACAATGTAACTGAAACATATATTCAAGGGAATCTTAACATTACTGGATTAATCATTGCATCTAGTACTGTTTCTCTTCAGGGTTCATTAGCTCTTAATGGAAAAGATGTTGAATCTGAGATTCAGCTAGCTAAAACATTGCCTTCGAAAGGATTTGATGTAGAACACACTGAAAGAAAAGGAAAAAGAATTCGACACATCTGTGTTGAGGGTCCAGAATCTGGTCCAATTTATGTTCGTGGAAAAGGAGATTCTAATGTAATTAATCTTCCAGAATATTGGAAAGGATTTGTTGATCCAGATTCGATTACAGTTCACATAACTCCGATTGGAAGTCATCAAGAAATTTATGTGGATAGTATTGAGTGGGGACAAATGATTAAACTTAAAAGCGCTTCTGCGGGTGGTTTAAATTATTTCTATCAGGTATGGGCTAATAGATTAACCGAAGAAGATCTTATTGTAGAATATAGTGGAGATTCACCAGCAGATTATCCCGGAAATAATGAAGTATATTCTATTGCTGGTTATGATTATGATAGGAGGAAATAATGGCTGGAATTGAAACTATTGCACAACCACCAAATTATTCTGGTAATCCTGGTTTTGCTTATACTGAGTATGGCAGAAAGGGTGGTCCATCATCTGCTGTTGGGCTGATTGGTGCAAGAATTAATACTGTTGATCAAACATTTGAGCCTAATACTAATCGTGCTTATGAAGTAAATGTTGAAAGATATAATACTTTTAAAGCTCCTTCATCAAGTATTGATGGAGAAATTTTAGATCTTCAAGATGATATTAAGGATGAAAAAACTTGGATAACACAAAATGCCACTGTTGATAATATATGGTATGAATCCCCTGCTACTTTTTCTTCGATCGATGATGCTAAAAATGCCATCAGTCCAATATATGATGGTGGAGCAATATCAAATGGTGTGGAAACCAAGGGTATGGCTTTTGCGAGACTAGCTATAGAATTTGTTGGAGATGAAACATTTACCGCAGGTTCATTTCTCTCTCATGGAACTCCTGCACCTAGTCCCACCACTATTGCATATGGTCAGATTGCTTTCTCTTCAACCGGAAAGTATGTGATGTTAGATCTTAATACTGTTTTTGGAACATTTCCTACTGGATCAACTGAATTTCAGGTTGGTCTTACTACAACTTATGATTCTTCAACTGTTGTTAGTGCTTCATCATCAGTTGCATATGTAGGTTTCACAACTCTTTTAGAAGATCTCTCAATTATCACAAAATTACCTGCACTTGAACCTATTCCTGATGGAAGCAAATCAAATATTTTTGGTGATGTAGAATATAATGCTCTCAACTCATCAAATAAAGGTGAAGGTGTTCCTGGTCTATCAATTGTAGCAACTGCAAACACATTCTTTCCAAATGCAAACAATTATTTACAAAATGGTGATGGATATGAAGGATGGGGATCTGGTGATGTTTGGTCGAGACCCCCTGCAACAGAAATAGGTGAGGTTGTAGCTTTCAGCACCACTGGAACATCTAAAGCTGTTTCCATTGCTGGTTCAATTACCAGTAGAATTACTGTTATTAATCATAAGAGATTTGGAGATGCTAGTAACAATGGTATCACAACCTTTACTGATACAAGTAATGTAGTTAAAAAAATGAAGAAAGAATCTGCTGTTAACGCTTGGTCTTACAAGAGAACTGATGTGGATATGACTAATTTTAAAGCTGATCTAATTAATGCTTATGAAGTCTTGAACGATCCTCAATATGGGGGACCTTGGTGACAATGTATAAACTGGCATACCACTTTCCTATGGGGAGTGGTTTTGTTGTATAGTTTGTTTAGTACAATAAAACTCATGACTCAGTACAACCCCGAAGATTACCAAGTTCATGACGATAGTGAAGAATTTCTCACACGTCTTGTCGTTGATATTCAGGAACGCACTTTCTACATGTACTCAAGTAATGGTGAAGATCGTGTTGTTGAATGTGATACAGTTGATGAATTCATGAATGTTCTTGAACTTGTTCGATCAGTTGTTGGTGATGATATTGTTCATTACGCAGAACCAACAGCAGTAGAAGCATGATAAAATATACACCATCGTTTTATCAATCCATTTTAGAGTGTTATCAGTATGAAATCAAAAACTCAACAATCTATGGAAATGCTATTCTGTTCACGTTGGAACCTCCCAAAAGCGGCAAAAAACGCAAAATTAACTAATAAAGAAATGAAGATTATTTTTAATGAATATTGTAGAATGAATCCATCAACCTTTGAAATAGATTAACTTGTCAAATGAGTATTTTGGTTATAAGTAGTAGGTATTTTATTAATACTATATGCCTCTGACTCCAACCAAATACGATCAAATACTAATTAAAAGAAATCCATACAAAGAATACGAATTACCTAAACCTAAATATGAAAAAGAGGTACAACTTAGAATGTACTTTAGATGTGAGAGCCAATTTTACAACAAGAACATGAAAGTAAATCTTTGGTACTCAAAAAACTCAAACCAGTGGAGATGGACATTATCTTGTGATGAGGATGTGAGTGTTCAGGAAAGTGGTGGACAAGAAGATCTTAGGGTTGCAATGAATGATGTTGCTAACACGATTGAATATTTGATGGAGATTAAATTTCCTAATTGATTTATGTTATAATATGAGAGCCGTGTGAAGGATGCCTTGTGCTAATCAGAACCTCCCTCATTCTTGGGGGAGGTTTTTTTATGCAATAAATAAGTTATAATAGATATTGTGTGCTGGAAAGATGCCTTTATCCCGCCTAGATAATTTCCTAAAGAATGTTCGTGGAAATGTAATATATGTAAATCCGAATGATTTAGATGCAACTGATAGTGTTGAGAATCAAGGTAACTCTTTAGCCCGCCCGTTTCTTACCATTCAAAGAGCACTCATTGAATCTGCTCGTTTTTCATATCAATCTGGTCTTGATAATGATAGATTCAACAAAACTACTATTTTCTTATATCCTGGTGATCATTTAGTTGATAATAGACCTGGTTGGATTCCAGATGGTGAAAATAATTACAGACTTAGAAACGGTAGTGTATCTGATGATCTTGGTCAGTTTAATTCTTCAACAAATTTTGATCTTACCTCCGCAACCAACGTACTTTATAAACTGAATAGTGTTCGTGGTGGTGTAATTGTTCCCCGTGGCACATCTATTGTATCTCAAGATTTGAGAAAAACAAAGATTAGACCTCTATATGTTCCTGATTCTACCAACTCAAATATTGAAAGATCTGCCATCTTCAGACTAACTGGTGGTTGTTATATCTATGGTTTCACCATATTGGATGCAGATCCAAATGGATTCTGCTATAAAGATTACAATATTTCAACCTTTGTTCCTAACTTCTCCCATCACAAACTAACGGGTTTTGAGTTTGCTGATGGTGTTAATGCTACTAACATCAATGATAATTTCTTAGATTTTTACACATCCAGAACTGATCTGGATATGTATTATGAAAAGGTTGGTCTTGTATATGGTCCTGCATCTGGTAGAGAGATTCAACCTGATTATCCTTCATCAGGTTTAGATATTCAAACCAAAGTTGATGAATTTAGAATTGTTGGTCCAGTATCTGGTAGTGTTGGTGTTAGTAGTATTAAAGCTGGCGATGGCGTCAGCCCCACAACTCAAATCACAGTTACTCTTTCTGAAGCTCTGAAGGGTTTAGATGTTGATACTGCCTTCGAGATTAATGGTGTATCTGATGATGCGTATAATGGATCCTTCATTGTAAAGGAAGTAACAGGTAATAATTTAAATGGAACCACATCGTTTATATATTCAGTTCAATTTACACCAGGCAATGCTCTGCCAGGAGCAACTGGTGTAAACGTATCACTCGATCCTGACACTGTTTCGTCGGCATCTCCATATATCTTCAACATATCAATGAGATCAGTGTTTGGTATGTGTGGTTTGTTAGCTGATGGTGACAAAGCATTAGGATTTAAGAGTATGGTTTGTGCACAATTTACTGGTATTGGTATTCAGAAAGATGATAATGCATTTGTTGTTTTTGATGAATCTACTGGTGGATTTTTAGATAATACAACAATTAATAATATTAGTAGTAATCCAAACGCAATATACAAACCCTCATACGCAAACTTCCACATCAAAGCTTCGAATGATTCAATTTGTCAATTAGTTTCGATCTTTGCTATTGGTTATACTCATCATTTTATCACTGAAGATGGTGGTGATTTCTCTCTTTCCAATTCCAACTCTAACTTTGGTCAGAATGCCTTAACTTCAAGAGGTTTTAAGAGAAGTGCATTTAATCAGGATGATGTTGGATATATTTCTCACATTATTCCACCAAAAATAATTAAAAAAGATGAAATAAATCTTGAGTATGGTGCATTTGATGTATCTAGAACTGTTGGAGTTGGTTCTACTGGAAGACTTTATCTTTATCAAGAAACAAATAGAGATGCACCTCCTCCTTCCAGTCTACAGGGATATAGGATTGGTTCGAAGGAAAATGATACAATCAATGTTAATATCACACAAAATGAGGTTCCTCAGAATTACTCAGCTCGTATTATTATGCCTAATACTCAGGCAGATACGAATCAGGTTTCCTCTGTTAAGATACAAAAAGTTGGTAGAAATGTAACTACTGGTATTAATAGTATCACAAATAATACTATCACCTTTAAAGAAAATCATAATTTTCTAAATGGTGAAACCATTAGATTTGTTAGTGATGATGCAAGACTTCCTGATGGATTGGATAATAATAGAGTATATTATGCCATTACTGGGGGTTCATTGAGTGACGATCAAATAAAAGTTTCGTCAACATTAAATGAGGCTTTATCAGGATCTGAGATTTCATTCAACAATTTAGGTGGAACATTGATTGTTGAATCTAGGGTTAGTGATAAAATTGCTGGTGAGATTGGACACCCAATCCAATATGATAATGATCCAACCAGAAATCAGTGGTATATTAATGTAGGAACAGCATACACTGATAACTCAATTTATCCAACTATTATATCTAAGGGTGTTGCTGGTCTTGGAAGTGCAACATCAAGAACGTTTATCACTAGACAACCTGATACTAGAAGCACAGATGAAAGAATTTATCGTGCAAGATATGTTATTCCTGCAGGTAGTGGAATTACATCTGCTAGAGCTCCCATTTCATCATATGTTATTACTCCCTCTTCAACTGTAACTGGTAAGGATAATACTGAAGTTGCGCTTCAGTTCAATCCAAACTCTGTATCCATGTCAAATGTTAATGAAGTTAGAAACTTCAGTTTCATTCGTCATGCTGATTGGAACAGTCAGAGTAATGTTAGAATTACAACAGAACTACCTCATAATGTTAACGTCGGTGCTAAAGTTGAGATTAAAAATGTAACAAGCACTAACAATCCAACTGGTATTGCTAATTCGATGTTCAATGGAACATACAGTGTAACTGGCATTACAAGCACTAATCAATTTATACTTACAGGTTCACCCACAAATCCTGGTAATTTTACAAACAATACCTCTCTTAGAACCACATCACTTCCAACTTTCAGAATCGTTGAAAGCTCCAAAACTTGTTACAATTATGATACTTTAAGTGTTAAAGATTATGAGGTGGGTGAACAAGATGGTGTATATTATCTAACATTATTTGGTGCATCTGTAAGACCTGTTGTTGCACCATTTAATACTGAAGATTATGAATATTCACAATCATTAAAGGATCTTTACCCTCAATACGATAGAGATAATCCAAATTCTGATCCAGATCCTACAGTTTCACATGCCACAGTTTCTCCTCTTGGTAATGTTGTTGTTGATGAAGTAAAAAATAGTGTTACCAGAGAGAACTTTAATGATTTACAAAAAGCATATCAGTTAGGAATTGGTATAACTGATATTGTTTCTAATCCTACAGGAACAGCGCATACTATCTTTACTGATATTGATCATGGATTAGGTGGTATTCTTGCACTTAATATATCTAACGCTGGTGCTGGTTACGGATCAGGTGGTGCCGGTAACATATTTAATGCAACACTAAAACCAACAGGTTCTTCTAAAGGTATCAATGCAACTGCTAGAATTACAGTAAATGCAAGTGGCAACATAACTGATGTTGAAGTTATGACTAATGGCAGTACTTATGCTATTGGTGATAATGTTGAGGTTGTTGGTGTTGCTAAAACAACTGGTTTTTCAGTGGCTACTCTTACAATTACGAATGTTGCAGAGGATATTAACAGTACAATCAAAATCTCTGGTGTATCCTCAGATTCATATAAAGAGTATAATTCACTTTACAAAATCACTGGTATTAGTTCATCCAATCAGTTTGAAGTAACTTCAAGAAAGCCTATTGGTGGAAGATCTATTACAGGTGTTGGGGCAGTTCATACTAATGATGCATCATGTGATTTAACAGGTGCACGATTGGATGTAAATTCACTCACCTATAATAATGTAACTGGTAAGGCAACTCTAGACTTTGTTCAAAATCATGGTTTGATAGCAAATGATGTAATCATTCTTGGTGGAGCTGATTCAGATTTCTACAATGATTCCTTTGTTGTTTCCGAAATAGTTGGTCTTACTACAGCTATCGTTAATGTGGGTGTTAACACCATCACTCCCGGAACTGGTGGAACTATTAGTGGTTACTATCCTGGTATTTCTGCCAGAGATGGATTTATTGATGTGTTCAATGAAAGTGCAAATGCAAGAACAGTTAATTATTACGCTGGAATCACAACAACAATTTCTGATCCAATCGCTGATGGATCAACAACATCTATCAGAATAAGTAATGTTAATAACTTTAATTTTCAACTTGGTGATTATCTTAAAATCGGTGGAGAAATTGTAAGAGTAAAATCCACTGTTACTGGTAATCCTATCACAGTGTTCAGAGGTGTTCTTGGAACTCAGGCTTCTTCTCATGTATCTGGATCTGTCATTAGAAAGATTAAAGTTAATCCTATTGAACTGAGAAGACCATCACTTATTCGAGCAACAGGTCATACTTTTGAGTATCTTGGATTTGGTGCAGGTAATTACTCCACATCACTTCCCCCACTACAAACAACAGCACCATCTAACAGACAACAACTTCTTGCGCAAAGTGTCAAGATTTCTGGTGGTACTAATAACTTTAATGGTACTAACGATAGAGGTGATTTCTATATTGGTAATAGAAAAATTTCTTCTAATACAGGAAAACAAGAACTTTTCGAAGTTCCTATTCTTTCCATCACTGGACAGGATCCATTCTCTGTTAGTGGAGTGAATCCTATTGATATTTCTTCACCCGTTGAAGCAAATATTGCAAATTCATTGAAAGTTGAAGGTGGTCCGAATAATAATATCCTCTCAGAGTTCAATGGACCTACTGTATTCACTGAAAAACTCACTTCAACATCTGATGATGGTCTTGAAGCAGTATCATTATTCCTTCAGGGCAACACAACTATTTCTAGAAAATTTACAGTTGGATTAAACAAACCAACAACAGCTGGTAATCCTGGTGATGTTGTTTTTAACGCTAATCCCGGAGCAGGTGGAATTGTTGGTTGGGTATATTCAATAGCAAATGGTTGGTTCTCTTTTGGAAACCTGAGTTCATCACAAAATGATAATTCACCTGTTTTTGATAATGTAGGTATTGCTACAACTTCACATGGTGATTGTACTGTAAAAGTTGGATCTGGTTCATCTCTTGTTTGTATTGATGCCGATGGTGTTGGTATTGGTACTACAGCCAATGGTGCAAAACTTAGAGTAGATGGTGTTATCAGAGGCACCTTCATAGGTGATGGTTCTGGTTTATCCAATCTCGATAGTATTTGGACAGAAAACTCAGAAGTTGTATATGTAAGAGATAACGCAGATGCAAGTGTTGGTATTGGTACAAGTATTGGTACTTTTGCTCAACTTCATATTGCGGGAACTTCACAAACCTCAATATACGCAGGTAGCCAATCCAGATTTATTGGAACAGCAGATTTTAATGGTGATGTATCTATTGGTGCAACACTTTCCGTTGGAAATAATTTGATTATTGGTGCCGGAGCAACTAATATTTCACAAATCAATGTTGGTGTTGTAACATCTTCTACTATTCATGTAGGATTTGGAACAACAACATCAACTTTTGTGGCACAATCAGGTGTTGGAGTTGGTATTGGTACAACTACACCAAGCACTGATTTAGATGTTAATGGTGAAACTAGATTTAAAACTTATCATGAATTTACAAAAGATATATCTTCCTCTTCTGGGGTTGTTACCATTGATTTAAAAGATTCTATGTCTTTCAATCTTACTACTAGTGAGAATGTAACTCAATTTAATTTGGTAGGTGTAACAACAGGTTCTAGCACAGCTTTTACGTTAAAAATCAATCAAGGATCTACTGTTTATGGTGTTGGTATAGATACTTTCAGAACGAGTGGTGGTGGAGCTATTCCAGTTTATTGGCCAGGTGGAGTAACACCCATAGTTACTCCGGCGGCGAATGTAACTGATATTTACTCATTCATGACATTTGATGGAGGAAGTTCACTTTATGGAGTTATTGGAGGACAAAACTTCTCATGATAGGAATTCATAACTTTAGATCTTTTCCAACTCAACTTAAGTTGAATGGACCAATTTTATCATTTTCATCTAATCCAGAAAGCACCCGTGAAAGTCTTGTAGGTTTTGCAACGTTCACTGGTATCGCAACTGCTAATTTTCCTGCTGGTTCTGGTAATGTAGTAGGAGGTTCAATTACATTTAGTTGGTTCTTGGGTGGTATTGAAGTTTTTGATATTACTCAAGATCCAACTAGTAATGCAAGTATTCAGAGTTTTGGAAACATTTCCACTTGTACTTTCAACAATAGCACTTTTCTAGATAATGGTAAGGATGTGGTGTGTAGAGCTGATTACTTACCAGCTGATGGTGAAGCTAATGCCATTGTAGATCCATTTGATTCATCACCCGCCACTCTTAGCGTATTTCCAGAGATTGTTATTTCTAATCAACCTAAAGATGTTCTTACAGGTGCTGGTGTTAATGCAGTATTCGATGTTGATGCTTCTATTATACCAAGTAATAATGAAACCATATCCTACCAATGGCAGATGGATGGGATTGATATAGTAAATGGATCAAATACTTTCACAGAAACCACGGAATCAATCACGACAAAAATCGCAGTAACAAGTGATGAGGGTGATAATTTTACAATTGATTTTTCACGAACTGCATCTTTCAGTGGTTTTTTACCTGGTAGAATTTATACACTTACACCCGATACTTCTCTGACTATAAAAGCTTATGCTACTGGCGGCGGTGGTGGAGGTGGTACTGCACGCGTATCCGGTAGAACAGCTGGAAGAGGGGGTGCTGCACAAGGAAAAGTTACATTATTTGTTGGTGAACAATATAAACTTATTGTTGGTACAAGAGGCACTCCTAATGGTGTAACTGATGTAAGTGGAGGCGGAAGAGGATATTTTGGTGGAAACTCTGGTGGAGGATTCACCGGTCTATTTAAAACATCAGTTACCCAAGCAAATTCAATCCTTATTGCAGGTGGTGGTGGAGGAGCTGGTGAAATTAACAATCGTCCTGGTGGAGATGGTGGTGGATTAGTAGGCGGTTCGCCAAGTATAAATGGATTCAATTTCCCTGATTCCGGAGGAACTCAAACAGGCGGCGGAAGAGGATTTTACAGTGATCTTCCTGGATATGAATTTATGAATGGAACTGCACTCCGAGGTGGAACTGCTGGAACTAACACTGGCACAAATGCTGGTGGTGGAGGAGGTGGTGGATATTTCGGAGGTGGTGCTGGAAGAGGAGATAGTAATTTTGCACCCGGACCTTATGGCGGTGGTGGCGGATCAGGATACATTCATCCAACTCTTGTTACTGAGGGTGCATTTTCTAGGGCAAATTCAGCAGATCAAAATAGTCGTTATCCCACTAGTGGGACATTTAAGATTGATAGAGTTTCACAAATCAAACAATCTTTTGTAACTGCATCTGGTGTTAATACACCCACTCTAATTCTTAACACTAACGAAACTAATTTTGGTGGTGTTGTTCAATCTAAACTCTCAGCTCCAAATGTACAAACAAGTCCTATAATCACAGCCCCCGCAAGTTATTCTGTTGTTGTTCCAAGATCATTGATTAGATTTGAAGCATATGATAATAATTTAAATTTCAAAACAACAGAAAATATTTTTGATCAAACAAATAGTTCATTCGTTCTCAACTCTGACACATTTGGTAGTGGATATAACATTACTCAATTTTATTCATCGGAAAAGCAAATTAAAGTTCGCATGGATATGAAGGCGTCGAGAGGTAATGGTAATGGTGGACCTGGTGGATCATCTATCATTGAATTTATCATGAATCAAGGTGTTGAATATACAATTATTGGTATTCAAGATTCATCTGTTGATAAATCATCAACTGGTATATTCCTCTATAGAGG
>CENS01008246.1_pt1 | contig 12747 bp, 15 predicted proteins | sample 530201 | NCBI WGS metagenome assembly CENS01 (sample SAMEA2619747, study PRJEB7988) | marine metagenome | biome: marine biome (ENVO:00000447); feature: surface water layer (ENVO:00002042); material: "saline water (ENVO:00002010), including plankton (ENVO:xxxxxxxx)" | depth 5 m | reverse complement strand
GTTCTTTTAAAAAACTTAAAAATGGTGGTATAATAATATTTGATGATTATGGTTGGGGTAACTGTAGATATGGAATAGATAGTTTTTTAGATGCATATCGTGACAAATATAAATTACTATATAAAGATTGGCAGGTACTAATTCAAAAATTTTAAATCATGAAAAATGTAATAATATTCCAAGATTTTGTCAAAAATAAAGACAAATACAAAAAAGAAGAGTTATTTAACTTTTTAAGAGCACAGGTAGATAATAGTTTAAGATTTGGATGGAAACCAAATGATATATTCATATGTACAAACTTAGATTTTCGGTATGAAAATGTGAATGTAGTTGAAATGGAAAGGATTTGTACATATAATAGATTTTTCAACAGAATGTATGGATTATATGAACTTTTAGATAAAAAAATAATTACAGAAAATTTCTGGCATCATGACTTTGATGACTGGCAAATAAATAAATTTAATTTTCCAAAATTTGATGGTGATCTGGCAATGACTAAATTTTGCGATTTTCAACAATGGTGTGTGAGTGAGATTTTTGTTAAACCCTCGAGTTTAGATATTTGGAATTTATTTTATGATTTTGCAGAAGTAAATCGAGAACATTTAGAAAAAAATGAAACTCTAGGTGACGATGCAGTGTTAAATTTAATTTATAAAAATTACCCAGAAATACAGTCAAGATTTCATCAATTAAATTCAAGATACTGTGTGGGTTGTACACAATTTGAAGATAGATATAATGCATCACAGTTACCAATTTATATCATTGCTATGAAACCAAACAAAGATGATATCACGCAATTTAAAAATAAAAATTTAATAGATAAAGACCTTATATCTATACTTGAAAATAATAAACTATTGATTAAACGATGATTACAATAATACAAAACAAGTTTTTTATGAAAGAAAATAACATATAATATGAATATTTTAATTACAGGAGTCGCGGGATTATTGGGTTCAAATTTAGCAGATCATTTGATATCAAAAAACATTAATGTAATTGGTATAGACGATTTAAGTGGTGGTTATGAAGAAAATGTTAATGATAAAGTTAAATTTCATAAATTAAATTTAGTTAATGATATAGAAGAGTTAAACTCTGTATTTAATAATAATAAAATTGATTATGTGTATCATTTCGCTGCATACGCTGCAGAAGGATTAAGTCCCTTTATTCGTAATTACAATTATAATAATAATTTAATATCTACAACTAATATTGTAAATTGTTGTATTAAACATAACATTAAAAGATTGATTTTTACATCAACAATGGCAGTTTATGGCGAAAATAAAACACCATTTGACGAGTCATATACACCAAACCCAATTGACCCATACGGCATTGCTAAATATGCATGTGAAATGGATATAAAAGTTGCAGGGGATCAACATGGGTTAGATTGGTGTATTATCAGACCACACAATGTATATGGAAAAAAACAAAATATATGGGATAAATATAGAAATGTATTAGGTATATGGATGTATCAACATTTAAATAATAAACCAATGACAATATATGGTGATGGTTATCAGAAAAGAGCATTTTCATATATAAATGATAGTTTAGAACCTTTATATAACGCATCTATAAAAAAAGAAGCTTCAAAACAAATTATAAATTTGGGAGGAATACATGAAGTAACTATTAATGAAGCTTTAGATACATTAATTAATGTGATGGGTAGTGGAAGTAAAGTTTATTTAGAAGGTAGACATGAAGTAAAATGTGCTTATTCTACATTTAAAAAATCAGAAGATTTATTAGACTTCAAACATAAAACGAATCTGGAACAAGGTCTGAAAGACATGTGGGAATGGTCAAAAGTTCAACCAAACAGAAATCAATTTGTATGGTCGTCATATGAAATTGAAAACGGAATATATGAATATTGGAAATGATTTAAAAAAATACGATAAAAATCATAATTAATAATAAAATGAAAAATAAAAATTTTTTAACAGTAATATTAAGAGTTAGAAATGAAAATTTATTTCTAGAATCTTTCGTAAAACATTATTTTGCAGAAGGCGTTGATGAAATTTATATATTAGATGATAGTTCAACAGAACCATTCCCAGAATATGTTAAGAATCATCCAAATGTATTTATATATGAATCAACATATTTTAAAACACATCATCAAAAATTAATAGATGCACAACTATTATATAATCATGTTGTTCGTGAAAAAACAGAATGGTTAATGTTTGTAGATGCAGATGAGTTTATAACAACGAGAAAAAATCCAGAAAAAACAATTAAAGAAGAATTAGAAACAACATTTAAAGATGTAGATTTAATTAAAATTCCTTGGATATTATTTGGATCAAACGGTGTAGAAAAAAATCCAAAAAATGTTTTACTAGAAACAACATGGAGATGGGATCATGACTTAAAACACCCACATCCAGAAGAAGCAATGAAAATATGGAAACATAGAAAGTGTAAGTATGATAAAATTGAAGTAAAATCAATATTTAAAACAAGCAAGTTTAATACACTTACAACACACTGTCCATCCGATCCAGTAGGTGATGTTATGATTGTTGATGGAGTAGATAATATACCAAACTATATGAACGATCCAGAAACAGAAATATGGTATTATAATTTAAGAGAAAAAACCATTGACAGATCGTTTTTAACATGTAATCATTATAGAAATATATCATTAGAACAAATGGAACAAAAAGCAAATGATTCACATCTACCTCTATATAGAGTAGAAAACTGTGTACAATTACAATTAGCATCTGACTTTTCAGAAAAAGAAGATGTGGTTATTAAAAACAAAGCAATCAAAAGAAATTATTATGGAAATATTTAAAAAACACGTAGAAAAATTCTTAAAAAAAGCAGAACCGATTAATAGCGAAAGTTGGAAAAATTGGAATATACCAAATGTGACCCACGGTGGATATCCAAGAAATTCAATATTTTTTAGCGAAGCATTAGTTCTATACAGTTTAGCAAATGAATACAATATTGATTGTTTTATAGAATCAGGAGTATTTCGTGGAGGATCTACAGCACTTTGGTGTAAAACATTTAATGATAAAAAATTATTTTCAGTAGACTATGTTCGAGAAGGAAACAATCCGAGAGAAAAATGGAATAACGTAAGAAACAAACTTACACCTTTATACAAAAATATTACTTTTATAGAGGGAAATGGCAACGAAATCTTGCCAAAAATCATATCGGAAAATTCTGATAAGAGATTCGGTGTTTTTGTGGATGGTCCAAAAGATAGTCAAGGATTATCATTGATGGAAAAATGTTTTTCTTTTGAAAATGTATATTTTTCTTCTCTACATGATTATACACATGAAACTTATTTTTCTACTAGAAACAATGTAGAATTTAATAAACAATTCGGATACTTGAACGAATATCATGCACAAACCAATCAATATCCATTCGGGCCAGGATTGACTGTAATTGATAAAAATAAACTGATATGAAAACATTAGCAGTTATATATAATCATAATCTGCCAGATATGACAGATAAATTATGGGAAGAATTAGAACCTTATAAAAAAAATGATTATGACATGATTCTAATCGACAATGGATCTTCTTCCGATGGTAAAAGTAAATACACAACACATGAAACTGGTCAAAATACTTATTTCGGTGGAGCTTTAAATATCGCTTTACAATATTTTTTAGAATGTGGAAACTATGATAGTTTACTTTCACTAAACAACGATTTAATATTACAAGGTCCAAATTTTGTAAAAACATTGAGAGAAGAAATGTTTAATGGAGATTATAAAATAATTTCTCCATGTGTATTACAAGTAAATAATCAATGTAAATGGAAGTATATGCATTGTTGGAATAAAAATAAAACCAGAGATGTAAAATGGGTTGATTTTCAAGCACCAATGTTACATAAAGATTTCATAGAAAATATAAAACAATTCCCACTTGAATTAATTTATGGGTGGGGTCAAGATGTGTATTCTGGTATAATCTGTGAAAAAAATAATTGGAAGGTTGGAGTAGTCGATAGATGTCCATTAATACATCATTCAGCAGCAACATATAAATCTGGTAAAAGTGATTTAAATTTAAATACATACTGTAGAAACGCTGAAAGTGGTATGTTTAATTTCATGCAGAAATCAAATCTAATGGATAAATTTAATCAATTTAGGGATTTATCTTCAACCTATAAAGTTTAAAAAGATTATGGATGATATAGAAATATTAAATAAAAAATTTGGTTCAACTATTATTGATAAAAACATAGACCATGGTGGAAATAACACTGGTGGAGATATGAATGATCATGGTTATTCTAAATATTATGAGAGATATTTAGGTAGTATAAGAAACGAAAATATTTCATTACTAGAAATCGGTATATTTAAAGGAAATGGATTAGCAGTTTGGTCTAAATACTTTCAAAATGGTAAAATATATGGTTTAGATATAGGTGTTAAAACATTTAAACAAAATAAAAGTTATTTTGAAAAAATAGATGAAACAGTATTCAATAACTTAGAAGAATTATATGTTGTAGATTCTCGGGATGATATTAGTGTGGAAAAACTAGATCTTCCACAGTTTGATATTATAATAGATGACGGACATCATAAAGTTGATTCACAATACAAAACATTTTGTAATTTTTATAAATATTTAAATAATAAAGGAATCTATATTATAGAAGATATTTCACAAAAAAAAATTTCAACACTGATAACTATGTTAGAAAAACATCAAAATGAATATAAGCAATGTGTACATCATATGGGTGATAAAAATGAATATATTTTATTCATTAACAAATGATACAAAAAATGAATAATACAGCTATTATAATTACTTCTATGAAAGGATTGGTAGACAATTCTTGTGAAAAATATTGTATAAACACATGGAAACCTTGGTGTGATAAAAACAATATAGATTTAGTCTTGTTAAACGAACCAATTGCAGATACAAAATATATAAAACCTACATGGCAAAGATGGTATGTGTGGGATATATTGGAAAATAGTAATTTAAATTATGATAAAATTGCATTGATAGATGTAGATACAATGGTTCATTGGGATACGCCAAATATATTTGACCAAATAAATGATGAAATAGGCGTTTGTGTTGATAATGATAATATAGGGTGGGTAAATCAAAGTATTGAAGGATATAAACATATGTTTGATAATTCAATGGATTGGACAAATTATTTTAATTGTGGAGTATTAGTTTTACCATCATCTTCAAAAAGTATTTGTAAAAAAATAACAAAATTTTGGGAAGATAATCAATCCGAATTAACACATTTACAAAATACATTAAGAAAAGGTACAGATCAAACACCTGTTAATTATATTTTAAATTCACAAAATTGTTTAAAATTTTTAAATAAAAAATGGAACCTAACACATTTAAATAGAAAAGAAATATTACATGGAAATCAGTTTATTAGTTGTGGTTACATTTGGCACTTCAATGGATTTGACAAATCTATGAGAACACCAATAATGGAAAAAACGTGGGCAAATATTAAAAATAACTATGTATACTAAAAATGAATAAAATGATTCAAAATAAAAATTCGTTCTGGCCTCTTATGAAAAACTGTATAACAAATTCTGATAGAAATTTGTTGATAGACTTCATTAAAAAAACTGATAAATATACAAATGGTAAAAAGGTAAAGGAACTCGAAAGTGAATGGTCAAATTGGTTAGGTGTAAAAAATTCATTGTTCGTTTCATCTGGTAGTACTGCAAATCTTTTATTATTATCCGCAATAAAAACAAAATATAATTTAAAATCTGGTGATAAAATCATCGTACCAGCAATAACTTGGTCAACTAATATATCACCGATTATTCAATTGGGATTCACTCCAATTTTTTGTGATGTTGACATTAATCATTTCGGCTTTGATATAGATCAATTTAAAAATTTATGTAAAAAACATTCGGATATAAAAGCAGTATTTGTTACACATTTATTCGGTATACCCGCACCTATAAATGATTATAAAAATATATTGGATGTAATTTATTTGGAAGATTGTTGTGAATCTCACGGTGCAACTATATGTAATAACAAAGTAGGAACATTTTCAGATGGTTCAACATTTAGTTCATATTTTGGACACCATTTTACAACAATAGAAGGTGGATTTGTAAGTACAAATGATGATGATTTATTTGAGATTATGAAAGCTAAGCGGAGTCATGGACTAGCAAGGGAATGTTCTCCTGAAATTTATAAAAAATATAGTGAAGAATATAAAGATGTAGATAAAAAGTTTTTATTTATAACAGATGGATATAATTTTAGAAATAATGAACTAGGAGCTATACTTGGTTTATCTCAACTAAAACGGTTAGATGATATGATTACTAGAAGACATGAGATATGTAATCAATTTGAGTCTATTTTGAATAAATATAATCATTTATTTCATATACCAAATTTTGAAGGCAACAGTAGTTTCTGTCTACCATTTATATTTAAAGATTCCATGTTAAAAAGTAATTTCCAATCATTTCTAGAAGATAATGGAGTAGAAACAAGACCGTTATGTAGTGGAAATTTATTACGACAACCATTTCTAAAAAAATATAAATATCAAAAATTTAAAAATGCAGATTATCTTCATTTTCATGGATTTTATATAGGAAATAACCATCTAATAACGGACGAAGAAATAATTATATTAGAGAACTTAATAAAAAAATTTTTTAAAGATAAAAAGTAAATTACTTCGACGTAGAACTAAATAAAAATGAATAGGTTAAAAGTGTTTAAAGTATGTGATAAAATATCAATCGGAACTACATTTAACAAACGTATATTTGAACGTAGAAGTGAAAAATTAAAAACAAATTTATTTTTTGAGATGCAAGAAAAATTTCCAGAAATTCCATTTTTTGCATATCACGAAAATTCATTTGAGTTAAAAAAATATAATGAAAAAATAGAGTTTGAAGATTATAAACGGGATAACTTACATTTATATGATTTATTTGAGGTCAATGAAGATTGGATAGAAGATTTTATCTTAAAGTCTCCTTTAAAAGATTGTCATAAAATTAAAAATGATAAATGGAGGGGTCATTTTGGTCCTGATACTAGTAATTATTGGAATCGTAATGCAATATATTGGTTTAGAAAACTTGCGTCAATACATCATTGTGTAGAACAAGTTAAAACACCCTATTTAGCTTGGTTTGGATCAGACATTAATTTTAAAAAACCATTTGATGAACAATTAATAAAGTTCATCGATTCACACGATTCATCCTTAATAATAAGAAATCAAATGGGAATTGAATCTGATATTTGTTTTTTCAATTTAGAAAAAAATGGAAAAGAAATAATAAAACACTGGGTTAATATGTTTTTATCTTTTGAAGTGTTTGATCAACCAAGGTGGGATGATTCTTGGGCATTAGAAATAACTAGAAGACAATTAGAAAACAAATATGTTTTTGGAAATTTAACAAAATTTAGTATATCTGATTACATATACCATCCTAAAGGTGAACATGTAAATTTAAGAAAGGAAAAAGAAGGTATATGAATAGATTTGACAACCTCACAGAACTCCACTAATGGGCGAAACTTGGGAAAGAATAAAAAACAATTATGAAAACTAAATTTGCTATAGGATGCTTAGTACAGTGGTATGAATCTGAGATGATTCAGGATTATGCAGAAACACTTAAAGAAGCAATTGATAGATATGATGGTGAGATTATCATAGATGTAGGAATTGTAATGAACCAAGATTTAGAAAAAAGTTCTTTGGATGAAGAAAATTTTCTAAAATTAGAAGAAAAGATAAAATCCATTTTTAACATTGAAAATATAAATTTTAAATCGTTTCATGATTTATATACAATTGCAGATTATCGGAGAGAATTTAATGATAATTATTGTGACCAAGTTGATGTATTAATATGGGGTGAATCTGATATGTTAGTTCCAAAACAAATGTTTTTGGTATTAGATATGTTACATAAAAGTGTAAAAGATAAATCTCCGAAATATGTGTCTACATTTGGAATTTGTAAAATGTGGGATAATTCTTGGAAGCCAATCGAACATGTAGATTTTACAGATAAGCCATTTATTGAGGGTGATTCTAAAAATTGGTGGAATATTCCATACACAATGACAAAAGAAGAAATGAATCAATTCAATGATAAGGTGGATGAATTAGATATATCAGTAATAAAACCTCATAAATTTAATGGATGTGGGTTGGTGATTTCTTCAGAAGTTGTTAGATCTGGTGTAAATATACCAAGAGTATCATTTTTTATAAATGAAGACACATCATTTTTAATTATGCTTAAAAAAATATTGGGTGATGTGCCACAATATCATTTTAGAAATATATTATTAGTACATAATAGAAAACATCCAAAGAAAAGGTTACATGTTTTAAATGAAGATAATGATGAATATTTAGATAAAAATAGAACTAAAAATGAATGGTATAATATCTCAAACGAAATGAATAAAAAAAATATATATAATATATTTGATCCATCATATAAATCATATAAATGGGAGGATGTATGGAAGAACATAAAATAACAACATGTATTTCAACGAACAATAATTTACCATATTTAAAATTGGCAATACAATCTGTCAGAAAAAACTGTTTTTATAAAAATCAACCAATTGTTATACATGCAGAGAATTGTTCCGATGGGACCGATGAATGGTTATCGGAAAATAAAGAAAAATTAAATTTGGATGTATATATAGACCACAATAACAAACCAAAGGGAATTGGTGGTGGAATCAACTTCTGTGTTGATAAATCAAATACGGAATTTGTAAATATAATACATTCGGACATGTGGGTTTCCAAAAATCAAGATATAGAATTATTAAAATTATATGAAAATATAGATGATACGGTAAAACTAATATCTTCTTCATTTAGAATACAACCTAAAATATTTGCCCACGATCCAGATTATAGACCTGGGACAGTATTTGTCCCTATAAATGAATTCGGAGAATTTCATCATAATTTTGATTCAGAATATTTCGATACATGGTCATCAGAGTTTTCAAATTCAAATGATATTAATGTAAGAAAATGTGGTGGTGCTGGTTTCTTTTGTAGAAAAAAAGATTTCGTTGATATAGGTGGAAACGATCCTATATTTTCACCGACAAGTTGGGAAGATGTTGATTTATTTGTAAGAATGCAAAATGAAAATTATCAATTTAAAATGATTTCAAAATCAACAGTATATCATTTTTCAGCAAGAGGATCTCATTTTAAAGATGACGACATAACAAAAAAATCACAAAGACAAATTGATTCTGAACAAATAAATGCTAGAAAATTTTTTAATAAATGGGGAGAAATGCCAAAGACTGATTCAGAAACGTTTGTTATGCCAATAAAAAATCAAAATGTGACTAATAAAATGTCATTCAATGAAAATATAAATTTCTTTAATTAAATATTAAAGTTTAATTTCTTTAATCAGATGATGTGTGTTATGATAAAAAATAATTACATCATCTGATGTTTTAGTTTTCCACAGTGATATATAATTATGTGCTTCATTTTTTATAAAATTAATATAAATATTATTACACTGTTCAGACTTTTTCATTTTAAGTGTTTTTTTACATGCACATATTCTGGATACAGCGACAAGACAGTCTGCTAAAGAATCCTTTACAGGTAAACTATCATTTTTTATTAAATTAAAAAAACTTTGGTAATTATGTATATTCATAATAATTTACGAATTAGTAAATAACATGTTAAATTTACAAAATAGTAAATTGAAAATGTCAATAATGAATGTAAAAACCCATTTATATTACTCAAAACACCAATATTAACAATAAGTGTTAACCAAAATGTTAAACATATAGGGCATGATATCAGTTTGGTTATAAAGGATGGGTATTCGTTATATAGAAAGTCTGGATATGTCGATGTTACATCAATTTCTATTTTATACTTTTCAAAATTGGGTCGTTTAAATAGTTTTCTACCAATTCCAATGGTATTGAAAAAATTAGTAACATCTCCTTCAAACCAAATTATTAGAAAAAATATTATATAAAAATTCAAAGATATATCTAATAGATTCATATCAGCTTCTCCTGGTACCATTTGTTATCAATGTCAATTAAATGAGAACTATAATCACTTAATGATTTTATATGTATATTGAAAATATCATATACCATCGGTCCAACTTCACCACTATCATCTAACATAGTCGATAATAAATTAAAAAATTCAAATGTTTGATTTGATAAATGATTTGCATTAAATTCTAAAATAATATCATTTGTTTTTTGATCTTCATATCTTTTCAATTTTTTAGATAAATCAAATTTTGTATTTTTTTGTTCAACTGCAATGTATCTATCATATACTACATCTGTATAAATAGTATCACACCAAGGTTCTAATAATGTTAATTTATATTCATCACAATTTTTAACAACAAACCCAACATCATACCTTTTTGGTACAATTGGCTTCATAGTATCATTATGTTTAACAAAATTACCCCATTTACGAATGAAATTTCTAGAACTCTTATTATTCTGTTCTAACCATTCATTGCTTTCTTTACCCACTTGTGTAAGTGTAGGATTATACCTACTACCTCTACATGTCATGTGATATACACACCCTTCCCATGTTTGAACGAATTTATACCCGTTTAATTCAAACCTATTAAATATGTCACTGTCTTCCTTAGATTGGGGCGCGTATAATTTATCATGACCACCAATTTTTTGAAAATCCGATTTATAAATTGCCCACGGTGCAAAAATGCCTTCTGTAACTTTATCTTGCCTTTCAATTTTAGATTTTTCAAACCAATCCAAAAATTTTTCTTCTTGTGGATTAAATTCTTCTGGTTCTTGACCGTAATCCTGTGTTATTTTTTCTGGTCCTGGTGGATGTAGGGGTGGTTCTATTCTAGTTAAACTAACAACTGTTCCTGGTTTAATATGTTTTTCTATATACTTATCAAAATTTGGACATGCATACATATCTGCGTGATAAATCATTACTACATCGTTTGTTGCAACTTCATTAATTAATCTATCATATAAAATTGTATGTCCGAGTCGTGTAGGTCCATCATTTCGTATCCATTTAAAATTTGGATCTTTTGATGCAGTTTCTTTACACCATTCCGTAGTACCATCGTCACTAAAGTCATCCGCTACACAAATTTCATGTTCTTTGTGACTTAAATTTTTACGAATTGATTCATAACTCCACTTGAGATATTTCAAGTTATTTCTACTGGGTTGAATAAAACTAATTTTTAACATTACATTTAATATACTATAATTACTTTATATATATATACTTTTTTTAACTATTTTTAGAATAACAAATTGAATAATCATGACTTTTTGACAACTTTCCTGTCAATTTTATTTTTGTATCATGACCAAATAATTTAAAAGTTTTATATTGTGATGTCTGTCTTTTACTACTTACTACAGAATACTGATCTATTTTTTTTAAGTTAAATGATGCGTGTATATTTTCAACATCATCGATTAATTTATATTTGTTAAAATTATGTACATTCCATACACTCACTACATCGTCCGTACCTTTTAAAATACATTGTTTTATAATATTTTTTAAAAAATCGTTCAACCATTCATCGTATGTTTGATTTTTTTTATAAGATTGAGTTTCTTCATCACAATAAATTTCTAAATTATAATATGGTGGAGATGTAAGTATTAAACTAACATCATCTATATCATATTTATGAATATTTTCTGCGATGTCATTATATAAAATTACTTTATCACCTATACCCAAACATTCTACAATCTTTTTTAAATTAATAAAAGTTTCGGTATTTGGTTCAAATCCTATATAATCACATCCCGCCGCAACCGTGCCTATCATTCTTCCACCCCAACCTACACACGGATCTAACACACGTTTATTTTTAGCATATTTCTGAACAATCATTTTTGTGATTGTTGGTCTATACATTGTATTCTTTGCACCACCACAACAAAGATAAATACCTCTTTTTAATTCGGATATATAAGGCGTACTATGTGATTTTACATTCCACTTTAATATTTTAACCAAATTATTTACATCTGACCATTTATCGTTAAATGATATACCATTTGGATCTTTTATATCATAAAAATTTGGCATGAAATGTTCTAATATTTTCATACCAATTCTAGTGGTTGAGTTCAATTCTTTTTTATCAGATTCAAACGATTTTAATTTTTCAAATTCTTTTTTAAACTTTTCTTTAATCCCGTGTTCTTCATCCGTATTCGTAAAGAATTGACTTAACAATTTATTATCATTATTAGTAACCTTTGGTAGATGACCGTTTTTTACTAATTGTTCTGCTAATTCATATAAAACATTATTGAACTTTGGATAACTTATAACTTTTTTCCAATTATTTTTAGTATTATCATCTTCGTCATTAAATTCTATACCAGCATCTTCAGCAAATTTTTTTGCTAAATTACGTAAACTATTTCTTTTATTTAAATAATCTTCTAATTTATAAACATATTCGGGTGTCATATATTCACAAAACTTTAATATATTTTAATGATTCAATTACTTTTTCACGAATATAATCTGAATTTACTAATTCGTCAACAGAATTATATCTATCAGACATATCTTCCCATTCAAATGAATAATCCGCACTTTTCTTCAATTTGGGAT
>CENS01022112.1_pt1 | contig 12755 bp, 14 predicted proteins | sample 530201 | NCBI WGS metagenome assembly CENS01 (sample SAMEA2619747, study PRJEB7988) | marine metagenome | biome: marine biome (ENVO:00000447); feature: surface water layer (ENVO:00002042); material: "saline water (ENVO:00002010), including plankton (ENVO:xxxxxxxx)" | depth 5 m | reverse complement strand
AGCTGCTAAAACAGCACGTAGATTTAGGAACACTGGTGGTATTATGAATGAACAATCTTCAATGTTAGTTCCTGTAGAGCGTCAGGCTTATGCTGGTGGTCAATTAGTAAAAACATTATTAAAACTAATAAGACCTTTAACAAAAGATCAACAAGCAACTAGAAAAGCTACTGCAGCTCAAGCTAGTGTGATAAAAGATAAAACTGCTATCGGAGCAGGTGCAGCAGTGGTAGCAGGAGGTATTGGATACAATATTAATTCTCCAGAAGGATCAAGATTAATTGAAGCTGCAAATGCTGGCGAAATAGAAGTAGAAATAAAAAATATAGATCAAAGAACTAACCCAAAAGATTTTCCTACCTATGCTAAAGATACTGATTCTGCAAAAGCATTTAGGGAAGCATTTAAAAATGCAAGAGAAGCAAGAGCAGATACTTTTGAATTTGAAGGTCGTACTTATCTAGCTGATTTACCAGTAAATAGAGAAGATAAAGCAGCAGGTGGATTAATGGAAGCTACACGCAATATCAAACCTTTAGTCAAAATGGCTGAAGGTGGATCAATGCTTGCTCCTAAAGATGAAAAGTTTCCAGACTTAACAGGCGATGGAAAAGTAACACGCGCTGATGTACTTAAAGGTCGTGGAGTTTTTCAAGAAGGTGGTGAAGTTCCTGTAGATACCTACCCAAATATACCACCAGAAGAAATGGCAGAAGCAAGAGCTTCGCAACTTCCTGATAACGAAATGGAAGATCAATACATAAACTATATCATCAATGAAACACTTGATGAATCCGAACAACAATATTTACAGAATGCTTTAGCATCAGATCCTCAACTTAATTCAATTCTGGATAAAGTTATGGTTACTGCTGCTGAGTTTTCTGGGGCTGGAGAAGTTGATGGCCCCGGAACTGGTGTATCAGACTCAATACCCGCTAGATTATCTGACGGAGAGTTTGTTATGACCAAGAAGGCTACTGATCAAATAGGCGCTGACAACCTCCAACGAGTAATGGATGAGGCTGAACGTGCTTATGATGGTGGCTTAATGAGTCGGCCCGATAGCTTGGCAAAGACATCTATGAGCAATGAAGATATTATTCAGCGCCAGATGGCTGGGTCAAGCAAAATGCCGAGTATACGTTAATACGGCTACCTTGAAGTAACAAGCCCCTATCAGTTTGACGAAACAACAAGATAGGCTACCTTGCAAACAACAAGCCCCGTTTGGAGAAGTAACATGACTGTTGCAGATAAAATCGAGGAACAAGAAGCAAACCCTTATAACGCAAAGAAAGATTGGCATGAACAGCAAACTCCTAATTTTGCTAATGCTGATGGTCTTTTCTTTGAGCCTCAGACTAATAAGGCCACCTCCAGCAAAAAAGCTGAAGCCCCTGAAAATGAATCTAAGGATGTAAATTATAAGAAGCGTTACGATGATTTAAAGAAGCATTATGATAATAAAGTTTCTGAATTTAAACAGCGAGAACAAGAGCTAGTAGCTGAAGTACAAACAAATACTCCTCAGTATCAAGCTCCTAAAAGTGCTGAAGATTTAGAAGCCTTTAGGAAAAAAAATCCAGACCTGTACGATACAGTAGAGACTGTAGCACATTTGCAAAATGAACAACAATTGACAGATATACGTCAAGAGTTAGTCGCATTAAAGCAACGTGAAACAGACATAGCTAAGAAAGAAGCTGAAGTTGAGTTGCGTCAAAGGCATCCTGACTTTGAAAACATTCGCGGCGATGAAAAGTTTCATGAGTGGGCTAAGCTTCAACCTGAAGAAATACAAAACTGGGTGTACAACAATCCTAATAATGCCTCTTTAGCTAGTAAAGCTATTGATTTGTTTAAACTCGAAAATGGTAGTACTGCTAGGTCAACCAAAACACAGTCTGCATCTAAAGGAAGTGCAGCAGACATGGTTTCGACTAAAACGAAATCCATTGATACTAAACAACCTAAGATATGGACTGAACGGGAAATCGCTCAAATGTCCGTTACTGAGTTTGATAAATATCAAGACGATATTAACCAAGCAATCAGTGAAGGACGAGTGACAAAATAACTTGTTTTTTATTGAGGTAATATACAATGGCTTATAACCAATCAGATCAATATTTTGAACCGAGTACGGATACAAACGCTAACTTTGCTAACTCCGTAGCTGGTCAAACTAACTCATACTTCCTTCCTGCTATTTATAGTAAGACGGTTCTTAATTTCTTCCGTAAGTCTTCTGTTGCAGAAGCAATCACTAATACTGATTATTCTGGAGAAATTGCAGCTTATGGTGATTCAGTACGTATCATCAAAGAACCTGAAATTACTGTGTATCAGTATGAAAGGGGTGCGGATGTAACTGCAACTAAACTAACTGATCAAGAAGTTAACTTGGTTGTAGATACAGCTAATGCTTTTAAATTCATCGTAGATGATATTGAAACCAATATGTCTCATGTCAACTTCCGTGAAGTAGCTGCATCTTCAGCAGCCTACTCTTTGCGTGATGCTTTTGACCAAGGCGTAATTGCTTCTATGTTTGCTGGTGTGTCAGCTGCTAGTCCGAATCACATTTTGGGTTCTGATAGTGCTACTGATCTAGCATCTGGTACTTTTGATGGTACTGGTAATCTTGATATTGGTTTTGGTACTAATGAGCATGATCCAATTGATGTTCTTTCACATATGGCGCGTCTTCTTGACGAAGCAAATGTTCCTGAAGAAGGTCGTTGGTTCTTAGCAAATCCAGAGTTCTATGAGCAGCTTGTACAAAGCAACTCAAAACTTCTGTCTGTCGATTACAATGCTGGTCAAGGTTCTATCCGCAATGGATTGGTATCCTCTGGCAAGCTTCGTGGATTTGATATGTACAAGACTAACAATATTGCTGCTGCTACTAATGCTGCTGGCAAGTGCCTTGCTGGGCATATGTCTTCTACTTGTACAGCTCAAACTATTGTCAATACTGAAGTGATCAGAGATCCTGATAGCTTTGGTGACATTGTACGTGGCCTCCATGTTTATGGAGCCAAGGTACTTCGTGCAGACGCTTTGGTATCTGCATTCTATGGTATCGACTAAGATTATCGGGGGTCTGAAATATGGCCCCCTTTAATTTAATTAATGGAGAATGATATGAAATGGTCTAAGCCTACTTACCAAAAATTAAGACTTGGTTTTGAAGTCACGATGTATTTCAAACAGGTATAACCTATGCCTCAAATTGGAAGCGAACAAAACCCCGTTAGATTTAATGTACATAAAAAAATAAAAATTCGTTCTGCATATTATAGAAACGAAGACAAGAAAAAAGCTGATGAAAATTATGACAGGATTTTTAGAAATCCTAATAACCCTGTAAATCATAAAAAGGAAAGTTAAAATGTATCATGATGGTAAAAAGAAAATGATGTATGGCGGTATGAGTAAAAAGAAAGGAATGATGATGGGCGGTAGTATGGAGCGTGAAAAGAAAAGCATGGGTGGAGCTGTTAATAAATCTTCAACACAACCTACTTATGGTGGCGATGTAGCTACTGCAATGAATATTGCAAAGGCAAATTAAAATGACTACTGTTATTTCTAGTGCTAGTTATAAATCTATTCAAGAAAAAGAAAAGGTTTGTGCAGAGTCTGTAGGAAATCAATTTCCTTATCAAAAACAAGTAGATTTAAAGTATCCAAAAGTTCGTAATGAACAGGAAAAATCAAATGAAAGTTCCAGCTCCTGAAGGTTATCATTGGATGAAGAATGGTAAATCTTACAAACTAATGAAAGATCCTAAAGAAGGCTATAAAAAACACACAGGATCTTCAAAGTCTGCAAACTTTGATATTCAAAAGGTTCATAGTAAATAATGGCTAAATCATATCTAACATTAACAAATGAACTATTAAGAGAATTAAATGAAGTTATATTAACTTCTTCTAATTTTAGTTCTGCTATTGGTATACAAGCTCATGCAAAGGATTGCATAAATAGAGCTTATTTAGATATGGTAACTGAAGAACCTAAGTGGCCTTTTTTAGCTACAGGTGAAAGTGGTGCTACAGATCCTATGTATGGCAATGTTTCTGTAGACACAGTAGCTGGAACAAGATGGTATGAGCTAAAAGCTGCTAGTAGTGACGCAACTGGTGACTATGGAGCAATTGAATGGGATAATTTTTACATAACTACTGTAGGGGTTAGCGGTGAATCAGCTCCTTATGTATCTCAAAATTTATCTTTTTTTACTGCGGAAACATGGAAAGATTTTAGACGTACCAGAGAAAATAGCGATGATGCGGATGCTCAAAATCATGGGCAGCCAAATGCTGTTATTCGTAGTCCTGATGGTCGTAACTTTGGATTAAGTCCTATACCCGACAAAGTGTATAAGGTTTGGTTTTTTGCATATGACTTGCCTACAGAGCTGTCAGCACATGGAGATACTATTGTATTTCCTGATTTGTATAGTACAACTTTGATGGCTAAAGCTAGATATTTTATACATCAATTTAAAGAAAATCCTCAAGCGGCTGCTTTTGCTTTAGATGATTATAAGAAAGGACTACGAAGTATGCGTGAAAATTTATTAGGGCCAAGCACAGCTTATTTTAAAGATGACAGAATGGTATTTGTTTAATGTCCTTAGCATTCGGATTATCTTGCCGTGGAGGATTAAATACTAATCTAAATTCTTTAGAGCTTTTAGGTCAGCCGGGATTTGCTACAGTTTTACAAAACTATGAAGTTGATCCTGATGGTGGCTACAGAAGAATAAATGGGTTTACTGCCTATGGTAGTTCTTCGGCTGCTAATCCAAATAGTTCTAATAGAATTTTAGGTACGTTTCCATATGCTGATGGAGTAATAGTATGTTCTGGTACAAATATTTATTTTAGTAATACTGGAACATCTTGGGTACAGATAAACAGAAGTAGTGTGTCTGGAAGTGGAGATAACTATTCTACTTTTACAGGACGTTCAGTTTTAACAAGAACTAGCCAAGGTCAAGCTAGTTTTGTTTTATTTGAAGGTGCTGATTTTGATTATGGTGAAGTTATTATTGCTGATGGTGCTAATAAACTTTACTCTTTTAGAATGGAAGGGACAGGAAGTATAACTGATCGTACATTCTTTTCTGCCGAAATTACTGTTAGCGGTACTAAAGGCGTTAAATATATAACTATTCATGATCATCATTTAATTGCAGCTGGTGTAGAAGATAACTTAAATACAGTTTTTTACAGCGTATATAACGATCCTGATAACTTTTCAGGCACTGGTGCAGGTTCAGTAGTTATATCTGATCAAGTACAAGGAATTAGAGGATTCCGAACAGATTTAATTGTATTTGCTAAAAATAGTTTACATAAACTAATAAATATAAATGACTCTAGTAGTATACGTATTGATCCTATTGCAGAAAATGTAGGCTGCCTTTCTGGATATTCTATTCAAGAAATTGGAGGAGATTTAGTTTTCTTAGCTCCTGATGGTATACGAACTATTGCAGGTACAGCAAGAATTGGAGACACAGAGTTAAGCTCAGTCTCTAGACAAATACAAGGTCTTATTACAACTATAGCTAATAATATTAGTTCTTTTGTAATAGATAGTGCTGTAATTAGAGCTAAGTCTCAGTATAGATTATTTTATGCAGGAGCAAGTGCTTCTCCATCTACTTCTAAAGGTATTATAGGTACTTTCACAGGCCAAGGATTTGAATGGTCTGAAACTGTAGGGATTCAAGCTTTTGGATTAAGTTCAGGTTTTGACTCAGCAGGTATTGAAAAATATTATCATGGTGATAAAGATGGTTATGTTTACAATCATGACGTAGGTAATTCTTTTTTATTAGATGGTTCTGAGACAAATATAGTATCTACTTACGAAACTCCAGATCTTGATTTTGGAGATATTGGAACATTAAAAACTTTAAAATATGTAAAGACATCTATATCTCCAGAAGGAGATGTGTCTCCAGTTTTAACTGTTAGGTATGACTATAAAAGCATCGACATACCTCAACCAGAAGATATAACATTATCTGATATACCTCTCCCTGCTATTTTTGGATCTACTAGCTCTACTTTTGGTTCAGCTACTTTTGGAGCAAGTAATGATCCAATGGTAAGAACTACATTAACCGGAAGTGGACATACAGTTAGTCTTAGAATTAGAACAAACGATAAAAATCGTTCATATGGGATAAATGGTTTTTATCTAGATTATATGCCATCAGGTAGGAGATAATAATGGCGCAGACTTACACACGACAAAGTTCTTTTGCAGATGGCGATACCATCACAGCAGCTTTATTTAATAATGAATATAATCAATTATTAAATGCTTTTAGTTACTCTTCTACAAGTGCATCTTCTACAGGTCATAGGCATGATGGTACTGCTGGACAAGGTGGAAATATACACACAATTGGTGATCTTGATTTCCTAAATAAGATAGTAGTAGACAGCACTAATAATCGTTGGGGTTTCTATGTAGAAGTAAGCTCATCTGCAGTAGAGCAAATACGAATACAAGATGGAGCTATAGTACCTGTAACAGACAATGACATTGATCTTGGTACAAGCTCTTTAGAATTTAAAGATTTATTTTTAGATGGAACAGCAACGGTAGACGCTTTAGTTGCTGATACGGCAGACATAAATGGTGGAACTATTGATGGCGCTACAGTTGGTGCTTCTTCTGCTAGTACCGGAGCATTTACAACCCTTGCTGCTTCTGGTGCTGTTACTTTTAGTGACACTTTATCTGTGCAAGGAAATACCACACTTGGAAACGCCGCATCAGATACAGTCACACTCACCGCTGACGTTGCGTCAGATATTATACCCAGTGCTGACAGTACTCACGATCTTGGGGACAGCTCTAATTATTGGGCAAATGCCTACATAGATGCTATTACAACTACTGGCAATGTAGCAGTAGGAGGTAATCTTACAGTTACAGGAACTACAACATTTAATGGAGGTACACTAACTTTAGGTGACTCTGCTAGTGACAATGTAGTTTTTGGGGCAGATGTAAACAGTAGCATTATACCAAACACAGATAGTGCTTATGACTTAGGCTCTTCAAGCCAAGAGTGGCGTGACATATACATAGATGGTACAGCTTATGTAGATGCCATTAACTTTAATGGTACTGCAATAACTTCTACAGCCGCAGAACTTAACATATTAGATGGAGTAACTAGCACTGCGGCAGAGCTTAATATACTTGATGGTGTAACAAGCACTACCGCAGAGTTAAATGTTTTAGATGGTATTACAGCAGTTGTAGGAGAACTAAATGCCTTAGACTTAGGAAGCACTGCGGTAGGTACAGCAATTGCTTCTAAAGCTGTTATTTTAGATTCAAACAAAGATTATACTGGAATAAGAAATTTTACTATAACTGGTGATCTCACTATTGGCGGTGATGATCTTGTTATGGGTACAAACACAGCAGGACATATTTTAGTTGCTGATGGCACTAACTTTAATCCTACTGCTGTTGGAAGCCTTTCTGAAATATCTTCAGTAGCCAATGATGATGTATTACTTGCAGTAGATACTTCGGGTGGTGGGCTAAAGAAAATTTCTAGAAGTACATTAGTTTCTGGACTAGCGACATCAGGAGCAATATCCGATGTAGTTGAAGATACCTCACCTCAACTTGGGGGTGATTTAGATGTTAATAGTAATGGTTTAGTTTCTACATCTAATGGAAATATTGCACTTACTCCAAATGGTACTGGGGTTGTTAGAATAGATGGTAATGTAGATATACAGACAGGCGAGATTGTTTTAAAGAATGGCGGGTCTGTATCTAATGTTAAGTTTTACTGTGAATCTAGTAACGCTCATTATACTCAGTTGCAGTCATCAGCACATAGCGACTACAGCGGTAACGTAACTCTTACATTACCTGCCGCTACAGATACTCTAGTTGGTAGAGCTACTGCTGATACTCTTAGTAATAAAACTTTAACAGCTCCTAAATTTGCTGATGATGGTTTTATAGCAGATGCTAATGGTAATGAAATAATAAGATTTCAAACAACTTCTAGCGCAGTAAATGAACTTGAAGTAACTAATGCGGCTACAGGAAATGCTGTAACACTAGGAGCTGCTGGTGGTGATACAAACATTGATATCACTATAACACCTAAAGGTACGGGCGAAGTAAATATAGCTGCTGGTAATTTTAACTATGCAGGTACAGCAGTTACTGCTACTGGAGCAGAACTTAATATTCTTGATGGGGTAACGTCTACCGCAGCAGAGTTAAACATTCTTGATGGTGTAACAAGCACCGCAGCAGAATTAAATATACTTGATGGTGTAACGTCTACAGCAGCCGAACTTAATATATTAGATGGAGTAACATCAACTGCTGCAGAACTAAATGTTTTAGATGGTATTACTGCTGTAGTAGGAGAGCTTAATGCTCTTGACCTTGGCTCTACAGCCGTAGGAACAGCTATAGCTTCTAAAGCAGTTATACTGGATTCTAATAAAGATTACTCAGGTATACGAAACCTTACAATTTCTGGAGAACTAGATGGAGGCTCACTAGATATTTCTGGTGATGCAGATATTGATGGTACTACCAATTTAGATGCTGTAGATATTGATGGTGCTGTGCAGATTGACGGTAACACTACTTTCGGCGTAGATGATACTGGAGTAGATGTAAAATTCTTTGGTGATACTGCTAGTGCATATATAATGTTTGATGCAAGTGCAGACAAACTATTAACATCTGGTGGGGCTGTAATAGATGTAGTTAAAGATAAACTATTAATAGGCGGTACAGCAGTAACTACAACTGCCGCTGAGTTAAATATTTTAGATGGCGTAACATCTACTACAGCAGAACTTAATATACTAGATGGTGTTACCAGCACAGCAGCGGAACTTAATATTCTTGACGGAGTAACTAGTACTGCTGCAGAACTTAATATACTTGATGGGGTTACAGCAACTGCCGCTGAACTTAACTATCTTGACATTACAACTCTAGGAACTACAGAAGCCTCTAAAGCTGTGACAGCAGATGCTAATGGAGTTGTAAAGTTTGATAATGGTATACAAGAAGAAGCTACTACTATTACTTCATCATCAAATGCAGCTACAATAAATTTACGTGATGGTACAAACTTTTTACATGACCTTACAGAGAATGTAACCTACACATTTAGTAATCCTGCTGCGGATGGATATGCTTCTATTTTTACATTAAAAGTTATTCAAGACTCTTCAGCTAGGGCAATAACTTGGCCTAACTCTGTGGATTGGGCAGCAGCAACTGCTCCTACATTAACAGCTACGAATAATGGCGTAGATTACTTTGTATTTATAACTATTGATGGCGGCACAACCTACTACGGCTTTACCGCTGGACAGGCACTTGGATAATGGCTGGATCTAAAAAACTTTTAATGGCTGCTGCTGGCGGTGCTGGTGAATCCGTCTATGTAGATGATGTGTTCTCTACGTTTTTGTATGAAGGTAACAGCTCGACAAATGTCATAACTAACGGTATTGATTTAGCGGGTGAAGGCGGCTTAGTTTGGGGTAAAAGCCGAGACAATGCTTTTAGTCATATGTTAATAGATACAGTAAGAGGAGGAGACAAAGGTTTAAGCACTAATGCAACCAGTGCAGAGTATGACAACAATACAATGATTACGTCTTTTAACTCTAATGGTTTCACTCTTGGTTCATATTTAGGACTTAATTACAACGGCGATAACGTTGCTTCATGGACATTCCGCAAACAAGCAGGCTTTTTTGATGTAGTTACTTATACTGGAAATGGTTCTAACAGAACAATAAGTCATAACCTTGGCTCTGTTCCGGGTGTAATGATTGTTAAGAGAACAAGCGCTAGTGAAGGGTGGCAGGTTTATCACAGAGATTTAGCAGCTACCGAATACTTGGAGTTAAATTCTACTAACGCTAAATCAAGTTCTAATGGTACGTTGCGTTGGAATAGCACCCGCCCTACGGCTACTGAGTTTTCTTTAGGGACGCATGATTCGGTAAACGCAAACGGCTCAACCTATGTTGCCTACCTATTCGCCCACGATGACCAATCATTCGGTGATGATAGCGATGAGGCTATTATTAAGTGTGGGAGTTATACCGGAAACGGTAATGTAGCTGGGCCTCTGGTTGATGTTGGATTTGAACCGCAGTTTGTGTTGATTAAGGCGGCTAGTCGCACTGGACATTGGTTTTTACTTGATGTTATGAGAGGAATAATAACTGGCACAAGCGATAGTTCACCCGGTAGTAATCAATATTTGTTAGCAAACTCCAGCGGAGCAGAGGGTACAACAACATCTATCAATGTAAACTCTACAGGCTTTCAGCCAAGAACTTCGGATGATGCTGTAAACGAAAATAGTGCCACTTATATCTACGTCGCAATCCGCAGACCAATGAAGACTCCTGAAGCGGGTACTGAGGTTTTTACTGTAGCGCGTGGAGATAGTTCTGGCGACCCTGAGTTTATATCAGGATTTCCTGTTGATTTTGCTTTTTATAAAGATGTAGACCACACCGCTAATTGGGATGTTGGCGCTAGAATTATTGCAAAAACAACGATGCACTTTAATGCAACTACCGCAGAAACTGGTTTCACACCGTTTATGTTTGATTATCAAAACGGAGTTATTGACGGAGCATTTTCTAGCGACTTTTATGCTTGGAATTTCAAACGCGCCACAGGCTTTTTTGATGTAGTGGCTTATACTGGTAATGGTAGCAGCTCAGGAAGAAATATAATTCACAACTTAAAAGCAGTTCCAGAATTGATGATTGTAAAGTGTAGGTCTGCTTCTGATGCTTGGATGGTCTATTCCTCTGCAATAGGAAATACAAAGTATCTTACTTTGAATTCTTCGGCTGCTGAGGCAACTAGTTCTCTTAGATGGAATAACACTACTCCTACAGATAGCGTATTTACGGTTGGAGGTTCTGGCACAGTTAATTCAAACGGAGAAACCTACATCGCCTACCTCTTCGCCTCACTGGACGGAGTAAGCAAAGTAGGCAGCTACACAGGCACAGGCAGTAACATAAACGTAGACTGTGGCTTCTCGGCAGGTGCTAGATTTGTACTAATCAAACGCACCGATAGTACACAAAATTGGTTTTTATATGACAGCGTCAGGGGCATTGTTGCTAGCGCAGACCCATCCATTAATTTAAATACAAGTAGTGCCCAATCAGCGGTTAATGATGACATTGACCCACTGAGTTCTGGATTTAGCATTCCGTCTGGCAGTAACGTAAACACCAATAATGGAACTTATATCTTTTTAGCAATAGCATAGAGGTAATCATGGAATTTAGAGTACGATCAAGCGGTGAACTAAAAAATCAAGGTGAAATCCGCAAACTCAATCCAAATGTTTCGTTGCCAAAAGTTTGGAACGAAAACGTCTACGAAGCATTGGGCATTGATCCGGTGTTAGCAACCCCACAGCCTGAACCGTCTGCTGCCTACAAAACAGTAGTACGTGACGGTGCAGAGCAGGACGCCAAAGATAACTGGGTTCAGAAGTGGACAGAGCAAGATATGTTTGCCGATACTGAAGAAGCTACAAAGTCTGAGCAAGAAACAGCCTATCAAGCCCAACTTGACGCAGCGGCTGCAAGTGTTGCTCGTTCTGAGCGCGATGCAAAACTGGCAGAGACAGACTGGATGGGTATGTCAGACGTTACTATGTCGGCAGATTGGGCTACTTATCGCCAAGCCTTGCGCGATGTGCCAGCACAGTCAGAGTTTCCTAATAGTATTACATGGCCTACAGAACCATAATGGACTATCAAGTTCTATTTAATATAGCAATTGGTATAGCAGGATTTGTTATAGGATTTATATTCAGTAGAATATTTACAGAGCTAGATAAGTTAGATGATGACCTAAGTAATATTATAAAAGAATATGTAAATAAGGAAGATTACAGACATAACGATTCTGAAATCAAAGAAAAAATCCGTGGTATATTTAGAAGACTCGATAATAAAGTAGATAAATAATGGATGATGCAGAACTACAATTAATTATTACAGCTGCAGCTCAAGCAGGGGCAAAGCAAGCTTTAAAAGATATTGGTCTTTCAGATCAAGATGCTTATGATGATGTAAAAGAGCTACGTGGTCTTCTAGATTCTTGGAGGGCCACTAAAACTACAGTGGGACATACTATAGCTAGAATGCTTACTACTTCAGTATTAACTGCATTAGCTATTGGTATTTATATGGGATGGGGAGGAGAATAATGCTTACGTGGATAAGTAAAATGCTAGAAAAATGTCAAGACTCTTTAGCTAAAGCAAAGACTTGGTTAGATACTGAAATAGCTGTTAAGAACAGAGTAGTAGTTCTAACGTCTACTGGAATTGTAATGCTTGTACTACTTGTAGCTATTATATAATGCTTGGAATAATATCTAGTTTAATTGGGCCTGTATCTGATATTTTAGATAAAGTCGTAACTGACAAAGATCTAAAAGATCAGCTGGCACATGATATAGCTACTATGGCTGAACGTCATGCCCATGAAGTAGTTAAAGCTCAGATAGAAGTAAACAAAACAGAAGCGCAGCATTCTAGTATGTTTGTGGCGGGATGGCGACCAGCAATAGGTTGGGTGTGTTGTTTAGGTATGGCAGGTAACTTTTTAATAATACCGTTTGTAAATATGGGCCTAGAACTTTTAGAAACTGGAGTAGT
>CENS01058647.1_pt1 | contig 12793 bp, 21 predicted proteins | sample 530201 | NCBI WGS metagenome assembly CENS01 (sample SAMEA2619747, study PRJEB7988) | marine metagenome | biome: marine biome (ENVO:00000447); feature: surface water layer (ENVO:00002042); material: "saline water (ENVO:00002010), including plankton (ENVO:xxxxxxxx)" | depth 5 m | reverse complement strand
GAAGGCGCACAGGGAGCAGAATTGGATATTGATTGGGGAGACTATCCTTATGTTACCAGTAGTCATTGTACTTCTGCTGGTGCCTGTCTGAATGGCTTTCCTCCGCAATCTATTCGTAGTGTCATCGGAGTTGCAAAAGCCTATGAGACATACGTGGGAACAAAAGAGTTCCAGCCAGAACAACAAGTGTTTAATGCCCTGCAAGTCGCTGGAGATGAGTTTGGGGCAACCACAGGGCGCAAGCGACAATGTAATTGGATGAGTTTGCCTAATCTCGAGAGAGTTGTCAAGCTTAATGGGGTGACCAACCTTATTATCAATAAGATGGATGTCCTCGAAGAAGTGGATGCTTGGTCAGTTTATGTTGACCACAAGCGTGCAAATCTTTTCACATTCCAAAACAAAGAGCAGTTCTGCGAGTATGTCACTGATTATTTTTCAAATGTGGATGTAATCTTTTCTGGATCTCCAGAGAGAGTATAGTGCCTAAGAAGAAGATAGCTTTTCTTGATCTGCATGGAGTACATCATGACGATGCTGACTTCATTATAGAAAAGTTCATTACAGATAACTTTCAGAAAATGCCCATAAAGATAATAACAGGATATTCAGATTTCTTTATCGACAAGATAAGATTATATGCAGAGAAGTACGACTTAGGGTGTTACCCAGAGAGTCCACACAACGAAGGATGTTGGGTATTTTTTTTAGATGATTGGAAAAAAATCCTTGACAGCAGCAAGAAATAGTGTTATATTAATTAAGTAATCAACAAAGGAGTTACAACTTATGACAAGTGGTTTTGAAATTTTTGAAAACGTGGTAGAGATTCACCAAGAGGTTCAAGCAGAAGATCTTTCTACAAAGGAAGAGAAGATGGTAGCATATGTTCGCGAACTCTCAGAGATTGAAGAGCAGATGGAACCGCTTAAAGAGCTTAAGCGTCAGCTAAAGACTGACTATAAAGAAGCAGGTTGGCTTACAGGAGAAGAGATTTCTATGACTGTAAAAGCTTATCGCATGATTAAAACAAAAGACTTTGACTTTGAAGAATTTTCAAAGGTTTATGATTCATTGGCAAAAATTACAGGGAGAGCATAACAATGTGTATTACAAAGATGTTAGAAAATGATCCAGAATTGACAGAATCTCTTTACGGAGAGGCTCATGCACCAAACTGGAAACGCACACCTTGGGAGCGATATTGTCTTTTGGGTCCGAAGCAGAAAGGTGGTTTTGGAGAGGCGGTGTTAGAAGCTTATCTATCCCGGAATGGTCACAATGTTGAGTCTCCCGAAGGCACTGGCCATGACCGAATCATTGATGGCTTTCGGGCAGAAATTAAGTTTTCTGTTGCCAGCTCCAATAAGAAAAAGGATGGAAAATTAATTGATCCCGACTCCTTTACCTTTAACCACATTGCAGTAGGTAAAGACTGGGAAGTGTTCTACTTCGCTGGCATGAATCCATCGCCGGATAACCCAAACGTTCGACAAAAGAAAGACGGATCTTCTTCGCCATCTCAACGTATCTACATGATGACTAAGGAGGATTTTGTCAAGCACATGAGTCAGGAAGATACCTATCCTTTTCGCGCCCAACAGGGCGGAAAGAAGGCAGATAACGATGATTATATTGTTGCAGGTCGCGATGCCTGCCTAGCCTTGTTTGATCTTCCATTCGTACATCGGTACACCGGCACATCGGTATGAGGAGTGCGGTTATAAATATGGATGCGATTAAAGGTCTTAAGACGATTCCCGACAATTCTGTCGATATTGTCTTAATTGATCCTCCATATAACATTGGCAAAGACTTCGGCAATTCCAAATATAAGATGGAGATGCAGGAGTATGTTGACTGGTGTAAGCAGTGGATGGATGAATCCGTCAGGATTCTAAAAGATACAGGAACTCTCTATGTTTATGGATTCAGCGAGATATTAGCTCACCTTTCTGTAAGCATGGAGATTCCCCATCGCTGGCTTATTTGGCACTACACAAACAAGACGGTGCCCTCTTCGAGGTTTTGGCAGCGTAGTCACGAGTCCATCATCGTTGGTTGGAAGTCCGACAAGTCTCGCACTTTCAATCGCGATGATGTACGCGAACCTTACACGGAAGCTTTTAAGAAGGGTTATTCTGCAAAAGATGGAAAGCCCGCACGAACACGACCAGCAACAAAGGGTAGGTTCCAGCACCAAAAGTACATATCTTTTAAAGAAAACCTTCCTAGTTGCCGACTTATGGGTCCGTATGTAGAGAAGGTGCAGCCACTACCCCAAAGGGAAACAGTTTATCAAGTAAACGAAAAGGGTGCCCTTCCGAGAGACGTAATTAAGGTTCCTGCTCTAGCAGGCGGAGCAGGTGTTAAAGAGAGATACTTTCATTGTGAAGACTGTGGCGTAACTTGTTCTCCTTCGGAGAAGAAAGCACACAAGGGCCACAACATTGTGAAACACCCAACCCAGAAACCTTTTGAGCTAACAAAGAGATTGTTGCTTGCTGCAAAGCCAGAATCTGGAGGCAAGGTTGTCGTTCCTTTCGCCGGATCTGGATCTGAAGTTGCAATTGCTACCAGTCTCGGTATGTGGTCAATAGGATTTGAGATTAATGAAACTTATATTAAAATAGCTAACAAAATGATAGAGGACATGACAAAATGATGCTAGAATATTATCGAACTCGTGAAGACGCAGTTCCCCCAACACGAGCAAACCCATCAGATGCGGGTCTGGATGTGCACTATAATCCAGAAGATCCAGAATTATCTGGTGTGTATCTTGAACCCGGAGAGAGCAAGCTGTTCTCTACTGGCTTGAAGTTTGGTGTACCGCATGGATATATGCTTGAGGTGAAGAACAGAAGCGGTAACGCATCAAAGCGTTCTTTGCTGGTGGGTGCCTGTGTAGTTGACTCTGGATACGATGGAGAGGTTTTTGTTAATCTGCATAACGTAGGAAAAAGAACGCAGTTCATCGAACGAGGCATGAAGATTGCACAGCTAGTGATGATCCCGGTGGTACATTTCCGAGCACTGGAGACGAACAAAGATAATCTTTATGACTGGCACCCTATTACAATTAGTGACCGTGGAGATGGTGCTCTCGGATCCACAGATAAAAAAAGTAATATGAACTTTATGACAACCAAAGACATTGATCCATTTACTCTTCCAAAAGGTTGGGAGATTGGAGACCCATCGCCATGACATTCGCAACAGCCCTTTCCTATGATGACGTTCTGTTAGTTCCCCAGTATTCCAACATCGTATCTCGTAAAGAGGTAAGTTTGGAAGCTGCTCTAGACAATAAGCGTGTTTTTTCCTTGCCTGTTATTTCCTCCCCAATGGATACAATAACAGAGAACAGCATGGCTACTGCCATGTCTAAGGCTGGCGGCTTGGGAATTATTCATCGGTATAATACAATCGCGATGCAAGCTGATTTGGTTCGCCGAACTACAGCACCGCATAAAGCTGCTGCGATTGGCATCACGGGTGATTATACGGAAAGGGCTGCTGCCCTTGTCGAGGCTGGCGTAGATATTCTTTGCTTGGATGTGGCACATGGCCATCATGTCTTGATGGAGGGTGCCATAAACAAACTAAAGCTGCTATATGGTGATGATTTACACATTATGGCTGGAAATGTCGCAACTAAATCAGGCTTTGAGGATCTGGCTCAATGGGGCGCAGATTCCATTAGGTGCAATATTGGATCCGGCTCCATATGTTCTACAAGAATTCAGACGGGCCATGGTATGCCGGGATTGCAAACAATCTTTGAATGCTTCTCGGCAAATATAAAAAGAGATGTAAAGATCATTGCAGACGGCGGCATAAAAAATAGTGGAGATATCGTTAAGGCACTTGCCGCTGGTGCAGACTTTGTTATGGTTGGTTCTCTGATGGCCGGTTCAATAGAGACTCCCGGTGAGGTGATTTATTCTTCAGATGGATCAAAGAGGAAGCTGTACCGAGGTATGGCTAGTAAGGAGGCTCAACATAGTTGGCGAGGCAAGCATAGTTCTAACGAGGGTGTATCAACAACTGTGCCATTGAAGGGTACTGCATCAGAAGTTTTATTAGATTTGGAAAATGGAATCAGAAGCGGCCTTTCTTATTCTGGTGCAAGAAACATTCTTGAACTTCAGATGAAGGCAGAATTTATTTGCCAGACCCCATCGGGACAGTCCGAGAGTAAGACACATATTCTTTCTAGGAACTAATTATTGTTATGGAATATGGAAAGAACGAAAAAAGAATATCTTTTATGGACAACGATAAACGCGCTGCGGAGTTGATAGTAAGACTCAAACATGATGGATTAACCAAAACTAAATTTTTTAGAGCAATATTAACCGGCTATCTGGAGAGGGATGAATTTATTATCTCCTTTATAGATGGACTAAAGGAAGAGAAGGGAAATCAAAGTAAGAATAAATCTAGGAAAGTAAAAAACTTAGAAAATGAAGGTAAAGAAAATAAATCAAAATTCGGTTTAGATGATGGAGACATTAAGAATATATTCGATATATTAGAAAAAGAACATCCAGATTTATAAACTTGGGTTTTTTAAAAAACTACAGACTATTTATTATTGTTATTATACCGCTTTTTTGCTAAAGTATTATTAGGAGAAATTGAGATGAGCAAAAAAAATCTTTTAAATGAAGTACGTCGTTTTATGAAATTAGCTAACTTGGACGCTTCCGTATCTAGCAATTTTGTCACCAAACTCACAGAAATGGATAAAGCATATCTGCGAGATGAAGAAGGAGTGATGGAAGAAGAGGAAGAAGAGGAAGAGGAAGTTGAAATGGACATGCCAGACATGGACATGGAGATGCCAGCAGAAGACGATGAAGAAGAAATGGACATGCCAGACATGGACATGGAGATGCCAGAAGAAGAGGCCGATGAAGCGGTCTTGACTGATGATGAGGCAGATGCTATTATTGCTTTAGCTGACAAGTTAAGAGCAGCCCGCGATGAAGCTGGCGATGCCGTAGAAGGCGAAATGGAAATGGAAATGGATGACGAAGAAATGATGGAAGAATCAGAAGATCAGACCATCGAAGAAATTTTAGATTCAGTTCTCGGAGAAGGTGAGGAAACAGAAACTCTTGAAGAAGAGGAAGAAACAGAAACTCTTGAAGAGGAGGCCGCTGAAGAGACAACTTCTCAAGTCAACGAAGAAGAGTTGGTTCAGGAAGTCCTTCGCAGAGTTAAGTCTCGCTTGGCAGCAATGTCAAAAGAATAAATAATATTTCTCCATTTATTATTAAAATAAGCAGACCGCAAATGAGTTCGTTTGTTTGCGGTCTTTTTGTGTCTAGGGATTAGTATAATGTTGGCAAGCGTTTTGATAGGAATATTTGCAGGATTCTTTTTGAGAGGGATCTATAATAAACACACTGTATCGAAAGTGGAATTAATCTTGTTCAAGGAGATTGAGCTTTATTGCTTACAGTTGCTTGTCATGACGCACGAAGATTATATATACTTGAAGGAGAAGAAGGCGATGATGCTGCATAAGATGGGCGTTGATGAGAACGAGATTAAGTTAGTAAAAAACGTAGACGATGCTAACATTGCCAAGTGGCAACACACAGCCATCAACAAGTTCTTACTGGCCATCCCTCCCAGATTTAAGAGGTATGCAGAGTACCGTAATTGGAAAGGGGCCATGACTTATTTACACAAATTCATAAAAAAAGCTTGACAGTTTTTTTAAAAAAGGTTATAATTAAAAAAGAAAAGGAGTTTCTTTTATGAAAGGTGTAGCTTGGAAAAATACTAGATTAACAAACGATGATTTTTTATATGTTCTGCAAGTGGACGAGATCAAGGGAGTGCGACAACAAAATAGATTACTCAAAGATGTTGACGGGTGGGAATGCACAGGTAATGCGTATGACCCAAATTCAAAAACAGAAAGCCTAATTTTTAAAAGAATCTTTCGAACGGAAACTGAATGGAAAAGGTGGGCTAGACAATTTCCGTATATCTTAGAAGAGATCACAGAAAAGACAGGGCGACCGAAACCATACAAGCTGGGGCTAGACTACCAACAAAAGACCCGAGGGAGAAAAGCAAATGAGTGCTGAAGAAGAAAAAACAACAGAGAATACCGAGGAAGCACCACCGCCTCCACAACTACCTCCTGAAACACGAGCCGTGGGGATATTCCAAGACATTACAGAGCAAAAGTCCGAAGAGGTTATATATGCTCTAAAGATATATTCTGGAGAGTCGCCTGAACCAGTTGAATTCTATGTGAATTCTGCTGGAGGTGTCGCCTCTGATATGTTTGCTATCTATGACTTCATGCGACAATCTCGCGAAGGAATGGAGATTCATACTCATGGACTCGGTAAGGTAATGTCAGCAGCAGTCCTGCTTCTAGCAGCCGGAACAAAGGGAAAGAGGAAGATTGGAAAGTATTGCAGAGTAATGATTCATTCAGTTATCGGAGGGTCGTCAGGAGCCTTGCACGACCTAAAAAATGAAATGAAAGAAATCCAAGCGATCCAAGATATGTATATTGATGCTTTAGCCAGCGAAACCAAGCTGACAAAAAAGAAGCTAAAAGAAATGTTTTCAAAGAATGTGAACGTATATCTTTCAGCAGAGGAAGCCGTGAAGCACGGCATCGCAGATATTATTGTATAAAGGAAACCACAACCATGTCTATTATTAAAGGATTACATGCCAAGATGATTGCCGATAAAGTAAAGTCGGTAATGGAGGAGAAGGGTTATGTCTTCTTCTCGAATGGCATCTTCAATGTCAATATTATTGGCATCCGGTCAAAGGAGGCGAAGTCCAATAAGTTTGATGATACCATGCTTTTGATTTATAAGAATAAGAAAAAAGAATGGGAAGTTCAATCTTCTGTCATCACTACAGATCCCGGCGAGAAGTATTTAGTTCATCCAATGAACAAGAAAGGAGCTGCAATCTTGATTCCAAATCAGTATCGTGGAGTGTATAAGGTAGATATTCACGCCAGACATAACTCTAAGTTTGCTCACGAGGCTTTGTGTCAACGAGGTAACGTGTTGAAAGTCTGGCGTGATGGAAACAGAGATAAGATTCTGGACCATGACCCAGAGACAGTAGACGAAGGGTGGTTTGGAATAAACATACACAGGTCCAAGGTAGGGGAAGCATCCTATGTGGGATCCTACTCAGCCGGATGTCAGGTTTTTAAAAATGGCACAGATTTCAAATTGTTTATGTCTGCCGTTAAGAAATCTGCCGAGCTTTATGGAAATAGTTTTAGCTATACTCTGTTAGAAGAAAAAGATTTTGAGGACTAATTAGTATTATGAAAGAATTAGATGATTTAATTGAAGGCACCTTTGCCGCAAAAAAAATAAAGACCCAAAGTTTGGACTTGATTTCGTTAGTAGAATCGGTATTGGATAACTATTATGAATTATCATTTGATAAACCCAAGGTGCCAGCCAGTCTGCAAGAGCAAGAGGCTACTAAATTTGAGAAAGGTCGCGAGTTTGTTCTAAGTCTTCCTAAATTCGCGCCTAACGAAAATTGGGGTGACCCAAACACTGCTGACCGCCAATCTGTCGATAGGATCTTCAGTGCCATCGGTGGTAGTGCCACTCTTGATGCAAAGCTGGCCTTCTTGGAGAGAATCACAGATCCTAGTGCTAATATTACAGGGACAAGAAGAATTATATCTAGCTTAATTCTTTTAGAGTCTTTGTCTTCTATCCTTACCAGTTTCCAAGCAGCCCCGGCAGGTTTCGTATTTGAGTCTTTTTTGGCAGCGTTGCTCAGGGGTCATCAAATTCCCGCAACCGGTGCAAATACGATTGCCGACCTACAAGCTTTTTCCCAACTTAAGGGATCCGAGAATCTATCAGTAAGTCTCAAGTTACTAAATCCTAACACGAAAATTGAGGGAAGTTACACAGACTTGGTTGATTCTTTGAACAATGAAGGGACAATGACTTACGTTGTGGCTAGAAAGGATGGAAAAAAATTAAACATTGAATCTTTTGTCTTCACACAAGACAACTTCATCAAGGCTCTTACAACACTTGCCAGTAGCGATAAAATGAATGTGAGATCGAGATTGTTTCAGCTTGATGGCGAAAAAGACGCTCTATCATCTATAAAAACGATAGATGATGCTCCTAGCTGGCAAGAGAAGTACAAACTTCTGCAACAGACAGCAGGATACAGAGTAAAAAAAGGCAATAAAATAGCACCTTCGCAAGAAGAAGACTCACAAGAAGAGCTGCCCATCGCTGCTGAAGCCCTTCAATTGAATGAGTCCAAGACACAGTGGTCACTAGATGGTCCAATTTTAGACAAGTTGTATGACCAAGGCGCGATGGAAAGAACAAACCTCGGATCTCTCCCCTACGATCCGGAGTTGATATATCAGATAGCTGAACAGCGAATGGTACACTTAAACGGAAATCTCTTGGAGCTATTTTCATCCACAAAAAGCCTTTCAGATAATGTCAATCTTTATATCTCCGAAGAAGCAAGAGAGACAGCCATTAATCACGGCAAAGAGGCCGTAAGAGATGCTTCAAGTGCTGCCGAAAGCCTACGTTCTGAAATTAAAGATGACCAAAAACAAAAATAACCCTTGACTTATTAACCAAATGTGGTTATAATATATAATAGTTAAACTTTAAGAGGTGTGATTTGACTAAGCATTATGGATCTGGTTCCGATATGAACCAAAAGATTTTGTCTGGAGCGAATATCCTTGCAGACAACGTGGCTTCTACTTTGGGACCACGAGGACGAAACGTCATTCTCCAAGAGAAAGGCAAACGTCCCATCATTACAAAAGACGGCGTAACCGTCGCAAACTTTGTGGATCTCGAGGATCCCATTGAGAACGCAGCCGCACAGATTATCAAACAAGCAGCAGCACAAACAAACCAAGACGCTGGGGATGGGACAACAACTTCTACAGTGCTAACAAGAGCAATCTTGACACGAGCACAGAAATATATTTCTTCTGGCATTCCTCCTGTAGAGGTCCAGAGAGGCATTGACAGGGCCGTAGAAGCCATTGTAAGCGAATTGGATACAATTGCTCGCCCTATTAAGTCCGAAGCCGACATCGCCCATGTAGCGAGCATTTCTGCAAATAACGATAATACTATTGGAAATCTTATTGCCAAAGCTGTTTCGTCTGCTGGAAAAGACGGTGCAATCACTGTCGAGGAAGCAAAATCACACAGAACATCCCTTGACCTAGTGGAAGGCTTCCGTATGGATTCTGGTTATGCAGCAAGTGCTTTTATCACAGATGAGAGACGCAGAGCAGCAACTTATGATGACCCTCTTATCTTAGTGACTGATGAGAAGATTGAACATGTTCAGGATATTATGAAGATTCTTGAATTAGCGGCCCGTGAATCACGTCCTCTTATTTTTGTGTCTACAGAGATTGAAGGCCAAGCATTAGCAGCCATGATTATGAACGCAATCAAGGGCACCCTGAAGGTTGCTGCAATCAAAGCACCGCGATATGGTGAGGAGAGGCAAAACATCCTAAAGGATTTGGCGGTATCTATTGGGGCAACGTTTATTAGTCGCTCCAATGGAAAGAGGTTGCAAGATGTCAGGCTTGTAGATTTTGGAAACGCAAGCAGAATTGATATTACCAGAACACAGACTACAGTTATAGGAGGTCTCGGTGACCAAGACTCTATTGATAGGAAGATCGCAGACCTTAAAGACGATTTACTTGAAGAAGATAATTTACACGAATGTGAGAAAATTCAAGATCGGATTGCTCGTCTGGCTAGTGGCATTGCGATTATCCGCGTAGGCGGCCTAACAGAAATAGAGATGACAGAGAAGAAGCATCGCATCGAAGACGCACTGGAAGCTGTAAGAGCCGCTCAAATGGAGGGGATTGTCGCTGGAGGCGGTGTTGCTTTGATGCGAGTGACAAACAGTTTAGAAGTTGAGGTTGACAATCAAGATCAAAATGCTGGAGTGCAAATTGTCTTATCTGCGGTTGAGGATCCTTTACGACAAATGGCTATTAATGCTGGGGAATCTCCAGACATTGTATCCAAGTTAGTACGTGAAAGTTCCAAAGAAGGAGATTATGGATACAATTTCGTTACAGGTGAAATTTGTGACATGATGGAGGCGGGAGTGATTGATCCCGTTAAGGTAACTAAGACCTCACTATTAAACGCCGCTTCTGTAGCTGGTACTTTAATTACGACAAACTGTGCTATTATACAAAAATAGCACTATTTATGTCACGAGGGGGGCATGATGATGTCCGATACTAATAACGAAGTTAAAATTGATATTGTGGAGTTAGGCGGAAAAATTGATCGCATGGCCGATAATATTGAAGTTGTCAAGCAGAGATGCGAAGAAATGGCAACATCTCTGGGTTCTGTAAAGAAGGCGGTTTATGATCCTGATCAGGGACTTTATGCAAGATTGAGAGAACTTGAGCAATGGAAAGAGAACACATCCAGAGTTATATGGGTCATAACAACAAGCGTAGTCGGCCTAGCAACTGCGACTGTCTGGCATACATTTTTTAAATAGAGGTTGGTTTGAAAGTAAATATTTCTTATGCTGTTGAGATTGAAGACGTACCTATCGAGGTGGGAAAGCTGATAACAAATGCAGGCCATCGCTTGGCCGTCCTTTTAGATGAAGTTGAGAATGTTGGTACATCAAACCCAACAAGGGCAGTTGAATCAATCGCCAGAATACGTGAAGGTCTTGCTGATTTGGACTTGAGACTCTCAGATTGCTCTAACATACTGTCAGGTTACGTTGGATTACAAAATAGAGAACCTGCACAAACATTAAACTTGGAAGAAGAGGATGATAGCTAAGGGAATAGAAGAGGGAAGTTATGTTTATATACCCTCTTCTTCAATATTAATGATACAGGAAAGTAATAAGTATATAAGAAAAACTAAAACTTTAGAAGAGCCTGTTTATGTCTTATATCTTGGAGAGTCTAAGCAAAATTGCTTTTATGGTCAAGTATTCTATGAAGGAAAGGTGTGGTCAACTCATGCTAGAAACATTTACCCCGGAAAGACAAAATGAAAAATATTAGATTAACAGAAATTTACAGTGCTGGAAATGGATCGCAAAAAAAGTATTCAGTAAGGCAGATATATATTAACCCAGACCATGTTGTCTGTATGCGAGAGGAAGAGCTTTTGAGAAAGTTGTTATCCGAAGGGAGACTGATTGATGGACTAGACCAAAGGCAGGATTTCACAAGAATTACAGTTAATAATAATTCCACACAGCAAGATATTTTAGTTGTAGGAAGCATTGACAATGTTTATGAGAAACTTCACATTGAATCAAAAAATCTTTTGAGAGGATAGTAAAATGGAAATTGAATGTAGTTTAAAAGAATTCGGACCCTATGAACCATCATTTACATATGAGGGGGAGAGAAAAAAGCTAGGCCGCTACGAAGGCGGGATGATGCCTAATAAAGATTTCGGAGATAAGAAGTGGTCCATCGCCGCTCGCATTATCATGCCCAAGACTGCAAAGGACTTCAAAGAAGAAGGGCTGACAGAAAAACAGATTGTCGAAGCCTGTGTAAAATTCTTAAATAAGAAGCCATACAGGAAGCGCAAGTTGCCATATGGAACTTTGGCCTGTCGGCATTTTGTTTTCCACGGTAAGGAAATAAGCGTATCGCTAATGACTGATGACAGGAACAATAAGAACTTCTGGGGACGGGGATCAGTTAAGACCGGACAGCCAGCAAAGCGCGGAAGACCACGGAAGAACAAATGATATTTGAGGAAACGATAGAGGGGTACATGTCTTCTGTTGAGTCTTACTTAGTAGAAGTTCATGATGTGGTGGTAGACTATGATCCTCTCGGTATGGATGAATATTGGATTGAAGATAGGGTGGTAACTATCAATGATACGAAAACCCTGCAACATCAGTTATTCGTTCTTCTCCATGAAGCCGGTCACGTAATCTTGAGAAACAACAAAGAGTTTGACAAGATGTTTCCGGGATCAAAAACAAGTAAAGTCGAGATATTAAAAGAGGAAGTTATAGCATGGGAAGAGGGTAGAAAACTGGCAAATAGGTTACAGATACCTCTAGGAAAGGATTGGGAAATCCACGTTAGGCAAGCAGTTATGAAATATGTACATTGGGTGAGGATTTAAATGCAGATAGTTAAAAAGCCATGGGGCCATGAAAAGATTTGGGCACAAACAAAAGATTATGTGGGTAAGATTTTATTTATCAAAGCAGGTCACAGGCTTTCTAAACAATATCACGAGGTAAAGGAAGAAACCATTCTTGTCACACAGGGAACTTTGTACGTATATGACAGTGAAGATAAGATTACGCGAGTGTACCCCGGTGAAAACTTTCATGTAGTTCCCGGACAAATCCACAGATTTGGTGCTACACATTCTAACGTAGAATTGATAGAGGTTAGTACAAACCATCTTGAAGATGTCATCAGGTTGGAAGATGATTACAGCAGGGGGTAGAAGATGACTTCAAAATTTGCTCTAGCTTGTGTGCTGATTACAGCAGGTCAGGTTGTTTCATGGTACGGCACCTACTCACCATTCATTTGGAAGTGGGCTAAAGATAACATGGTCTTCCTGCCTCTAATTTTTTCTATACCTACCGGTTATCTCTTTCTTTATGGAATGAGATTCGCTGTCGAAGAGATGGGAGAAACATGGGGACCAAGACTTTTGGGTTTCGGGTTATCATATCTGGTGTTCCCTTTTTTGGTGTTTCATTATTT
>CENS01044485.1_pt1 | contig 12801 bp, 21 predicted proteins | sample 530201 | NCBI WGS metagenome assembly CENS01 (sample SAMEA2619747, study PRJEB7988) | marine metagenome | biome: marine biome (ENVO:00000447); feature: surface water layer (ENVO:00002042); material: "saline water (ENVO:00002010), including plankton (ENVO:xxxxxxxx)" | depth 5 m | reverse complement strand
TGTGCTCTTTAGCTTTCTTTGCTAGTGCTGCCCTCATTTGTGCAGAAATAGCTTTCACTTCATTTCCGGTAGCTGTTACATAATCCTCATGTGAAGCACAAGGCATATAAATTAGCTTTCCATTTTCGTCGTGAGAGTGAGTGCCTACACACCCTATCTCTTTTGCTCTTTCTTCTGCTTCTTCTTGAGTAGTAAACACATCTTCACGTATCTGTGCTTTAGATTCTTCTCTTTCTATTTGATTACGTTTCTTTCTAGCCCAAGACTGCCCTGGATCTCCTCCCCAAAGTGCCCAAGCTATACGCCCCGCACTTGGATAACCATCCTCTCCTGGAGAGAACCCTTGTCCTTGTTTATCGACTTCGTGCCGACTAAAAAAGGAATGCATTCTTTTCACGGTGCTTGGAGAAAGATTTGTTCTATTTGCAACATCTCTCGCTCTAGCTACACCAACCGCAGTACCCCCACGATTGTATTCTTTTCTCCACTCTAGTCCTCTTCGAGCTTCGGCTGCCATTCCAGTAGTAGGTTTAAAGTCTATATCTGAGATGGCTTTATCATCTTTGTCTTCCCATTGAACATTGCAAACTGCATATCGTTGTTCATTGGTATCATACTCCTCCCCCATCTTAGAATCGGCCATACACCTCTGCATGAAATCATCTTTGTTTTCATTATTCTTTGGTGTAGGTAGTGGCATTATTCCTCCCCTTCTTCGGGTCTTCCTCCTTCCGAGGGATTTACTGCCGAGCCTGCAATGTTTGCGGGAACTCGTATTTCATCTAATCCATCAAGTTTTTCAAATCTCATTGCTTCTCTTGCTTCGTTTGGAGTCATAACTCCCCCGTTTACAAGAGTAGAGTAGTAACCGGCCTGATCTCGTAGCTCTGGCTGCATTGCAGGAACATTACTAGTATCTTCTCTAAGATCGAATCCAAAGTATCTTTCAAAAGCAAAGTTAATTTTTCTTACTATTGGAAGTATAGTCTCCAAATAATACAGTCGATGATTTGGTCGAATATTTGCATTATTTCCGCTATCTAACAGTATGGGAGGTACCCCAAGCGCTTGTAAGATTATACTTTCATTTGCTTTTATAGAATCTGCAAAGTCTAGTTCTCTAAAGTTTCCAGTTCCTAAATTTTCTAGTTCTAATCCTCCGTCGAGTATAAGAGGCCTATGACCCCCTGCTTCTGGATTATATCGTGCTCGCCATGCGGCTAACATTCTTTCTTTAATCTTTTCACTAAGAGTATTTGGACTTTTAATCACAAGTCCGGGGACTGCTCCATTCTTAAAAAAGGTATCTTGAAACTTCCTCATTGACCCTAGAACTTTCATTGTTCTCCATGCGGGCTTCAGTCTTGGTACTCCTCTATACATTGAGTTAAAAGAGTTTTCTTTGATATGTATAATTTCTTGAGGAGTATAATCCATTGAACCTTGATATACAAATCTTTTTATGTAGGTTTTTTCATCTGTATCTATCTCTACGTTTCTTGCAGGAAGTTGATAAAGATGAACCCCATCAAAATATACAAAAATATTCCCGTCTATTAGTAGATCAATTAAAAGATTTCTCTTAAAAGTGCTTATATCTTGAAAAGGATTAGGTTCCCGATTTAAGAGTAAGTCTACTCGCGATCTGCGAATATTTTTGTATATTGGGTCAAGGCTTAGTTTTTCTCCTACATCTACCGGTATTTCCGAAGCATCATCTACAATCATATTGACTGCACGGTTAACGACTTCTAATTCTTCATAAGCAGCGGCAAAGTTACGAAAGTTTTCAGTCGTACCAATAGTCAAGCCCTCATCCCGCGCAATCATTGGTTGCGCTGGGTTTAGCTTTTCTTCTGTATTGAAAAATCTATCATACCATGCCATGTTTATCTCTTTGCTTCTCTACCCACCGTTTTTGTTTGGGTCCTGTTATTAATTTAGGTCTTTTACCATAAATTGAATGTAACTTCAGGTGATGAGTATGACAAAGAGTAACTGCCTCATCGTACAGTTCTTCCATGTGCTCTTCTATAAATTGATCCCGCACATTCATGATGTCTTCTGCTGTAGATATTACTATCTTGTTTTTGCGTAACCATATATCCAGCAGTTCTGTTAACCCGTAAAAGTGATGAAAATCGAGATTCTCTTCACTTCCGCAAATAAAGCAGTACGTACTCTTTTGGTACTTTGACTTTGCTCTATCTCTAACGTATTTTACTAGGTCTCTCTTTAGGTCCATTTACTATTTTCCACTTTGAAAATTATACCAAGAATTAGATGTACATGTCAAGACATATTTTTTTCATGGTACCAATTAAAAACTGGATCCGACAGTTTCAAAGCTGTACAAAGCATACCGCAGCGCGTCTGACATATGTGAAAATCGATCATGCTTAGGTTTTTCTCTGAGTAAGTTTGGATTTGGATCCCACTGATACTGGTCTAAGCACTCTAACGTATGTTCACATTTTTGGCTGACCAGAAGTTTGTTGTTGTCAACTACGTTTGCAACGTGAGCAATACCATCCAGAACTGACTTTTTGGCATTGATAGTTGAGATGTCATAGTTTTGGGCAAAGTCATATCGAGTCTGCTGGGCGGCGGAGTCGATGTAGATGTAGTCGATGTCCCATTTTTGGATAAGTTGTTGTATCTCGCTTGCATGATATTCAGTTGTTTTCTCCGAGTCTATGTACTCATCGAGTACGTAGTATACTTCATTATCCCAATCGTAGGCGATTACAATAAATGCAGTAGGATCTTTATATCCTACGTCAAGTCCTGCGAATACATCCATACCTTGGGGTTCAAATTGATCTGTATTTGTTGTACAGTTCTCATAATCAAAGTTCCAAATCTGTCCTTCATAAGTATTAAAGTCTGCTAAGTACTCTTGGGCAAATTCAGCAGTAGACATAGATTTTTGTGCTTCAATTATATCTTGTTCACTAAACCTAGGGTTTTCGTGATAGGTTGCTTTTATAGATAACCAGTCTGGGAACTCATCATTGAATCCTCTATAGAAAAATTCCGCGAACCAGTTATTTCTGCCTCGCGGAGTAGAGATGAAAAGCGCTTTGCTGTTGTCTTTATCCAGTGTTGGTCTTAGTGCAACATTGAAAGCATCTCGTCCATCTGTAAGTGCGGCTTCGTCGAAGATGATTAAATCGTAGCTTCGGCCAACTACGGAATCGACTTGGTTTATAGAACCCATTCTTATAGTAGAATTGTTAGAGAGTTCTATTACCCTATCTTTTGCGTTATCTCGAAGTACTTCTAAGTCAAAGTGTTTTATCAAGTTTCTTTGTAAATCAAAAGATATTTGAGAAAGAGAGTAGTTGGGAGACATTAGTAGTACATGGCTGCCAGGTACTAATACTGTGAGCTGTCCGATTATATTTGCGATATAGGTTTTACCCTGCCGACGAGAAAGAGCACCACAAATAAAACGATACTTAGGATTGTTTATTGCATTGATAACACTTATCTGAGAACCAATGGGATCTATATTCAGCAAGTCTAAGTAAGGCTTAACTGGTAGCTTTATAAATCTTTCTTCTGGTGAGTACTCCATGAGTTCAGTACCCACGACATCCGACCTACTAATTTCTAACATACTATTCTTCTTCTTTCAAGTGATCTCTATAAAGCCAAATTGCATGATCCGCAAACGAATCAAAGTATTGTGCTTTCTTCCAGGCATCTTTTCTACCCTCTACGCTATCTTTTAATCTCTCTTGCCAAGTAGAGTTTTCGATAACTTTTCCTTCTGCATTTATGTAACGAAGATTTCCTCCGTCTTCAAACATATATGCAAAGGTGGGAGGTACTGAAGGTACAATATCGTTGTTATTCACATAACGTTGCCAGTTGCATCCTGCCTCAACTCTCTTTACAAACTTTTTATTTCCAACTCTTGGCTGACCAAAAGTATATAAGTCTGTAACAGTATATCCCATCTTCATAAGAAAACCTGCAACGATAACCGCCATTGCTCCACCAAGACTATGTCCAGTGACTGCAACAGGTTTTTCTTCGTCAGTATTTTTTATTATTGCCGGAAGTAAAGAAAAGGCTTCTCTCCAAAAACCGGAATGAATCTTTTCTCCACTACCTGCAGGATCAATTCTCCAGAAGCGTAGATCCGCTAGCACGTCCTTCCATTGGGCTGGTTGAGTTCCTCGTAAAGAAATTACATCTTTATCCTCGAACTTAAAAATCCAACCTTCTGCGTTATCTGCTTTCAGAAATACTTTATTATCAGTAAAATCTGCTTCCCCATCCTCAGGATTAAAGTAAGCTAATCGCGCATATTCTGCGTATTCAGCTGGAGTAGTCATTTAGGCGTCCGCGGCGAATAGGTCTTTATCAGACGGCATCGCTGCCTCCGCTACTGCTTCTTCCACTACTTCTACTTCTGCAGCGGGCATTCCTTCATCCATGGCTTTCTCTGCTTCGTCTCTACTTCCAAAAGTACCTACTAGCTCGCCATTATCTTCTTGAAGCTCCCAAACTTGAGAGTCTCTTCCAGCATTACGAATTATCTTCATAAGTTTCTCCTTCTTCTCTTGGCCAGCATTGGCACTCATTATCTTCACATTTTTCTGCTACGCAGAATTCTTCCGTACAAACACAATCAGGATTATTACATTCCATTGTTTACCCCATAAACTGTGGGAGTGCTACACTAAGTATAACAACTACATAAACTCCCCATATTTGCATTTCCAAACGATTCATCTTTTTTGCACCAGCATCAAGACGTTCCTTTACGTGTAGCATTCGCTCTTCGCAAAGTTTCTCGTGCTGCTCCATCATATCTTCAGGACTCATTATACTCTCCTACCCTAGTGGGTTAGCCAGGGCATCGAGCCCTTCCCAGAGATCATCAATCTCTTTGTCAAGTTTTTTAAACCGATCATCCATTCCTTGTAGGAACTCATCAAATTTATCTATTCGTGATACAGCAAGCTCGGCTTTCTCAACTTCTGTTTCCATTTCAGTAACTGCTTTTTCAGCTTCTACTACTCGCTCTTGTATGAGAAGTAATTTAGCTTGTTGTTCCATTATAGTAGTAAGATTCGCTTGTAAAGTTGCAAGATTTCCTTGTAACTTACTAATATCGTTGTCGTCGAGTTCTTGCTTGATTAAATGAACTTCTTCTGTAAGAGGTTGAATATCTGGAATCTCATATGCCTCTACTGCTTCGAGTCTTGAGTAAATAGATGATGCTGTCCAAATGGTGCCTCCAATACTTGAAATTATTCCAAGTACGATTGCTATATGCATGCCTTTGAACTTTACACCACCAACATTTACTTCTGTTTCTTCTAATGACATTACTCGCAATCCGTTCCATAAAAGAAGCACTCATACCCAACATAGCTTGGACTTGTTGTATAAAAAGTTTGGTCTTCGCCATCTGTAAGTATTGCTGTGCTTGATTTAAATAAATCTAATCCGTTTGTTCCATCAAAGTAAACTGCGGCTGCCCAGTTTGCATTATCAAAGTCTAGTTTTACCCAGTTGCTATTCATATCAAAAGTTGCTTGCACTTCATCTACAAAACTTGAGTCTGCATTCTCTGCATTAGTATCAAAGAAAGCTACAGAGGAGGCATCATTTGCAATACCGATATAGGCAGCTGCTTCTTGTGCATATCCTTCAATGTCTTCCAGAGAATCGTTGTACTCTGTAACTGTATCTGCCTGTAAGGTCATTGCTGCTTCATTTGCTTCTGCAAATTCTGCAACCGCTTGCATTTCTGGATCGCTATTGTTTTGAGCAGCTTCTTCTGCCATAGTTGTAACTTCAAGTATAACAGCTATTTCTGTGGCTGCTTCTGTAAATGTATCAATCGCACTTTCCATGTTTGCTAAAGCGATTTCTCCTTGGTCCAGTAGAAAATCTTCAGCAGTATAAAACTGCATATCTGCCATTGCACCCAAAGCATCATTATATGCAACTCTTTGGGCTTCTGAAATCTTTGCTGCATCTGCCATTGTTCCGTCTGACATATAGCCTAGACTTGCGTTATACTGTAAGCCCGCTACGGTTTTGTAACCTACATTTAGTTGATCGACAACTGCTTGACTAGAATTAACCAGATCCGTCAGAGGATCCGCCTGTACTAGTCCTGAAACGCTCAGAGATAGACCTAATATCGCCATTCTCAGCTTGTTCATTTTGAGGCTCTCCTATACCGAGTACTTTATCGTACCAGTCTTTTTCTTTTTTGTAGTTTGGAACGTGCAGCTCCGGTCGCTGCTTTAGAGCTAGATAAGCTCTTTTTCCTACTACTAATTTACCGCCTTGCATGATTGGACAGGGAGTTCCTGATATAAACATCGCTTTCCATACCCCGGGTTCCTGACACATTCTTGCAACGGCTGCTACTTTCATTCCCAAATCACTTAAAACTTTTGCATCTCTTCGTCGATTACAGTTTGGATCTTCTTTGTATCCACCTCGACTTATTCCGATGGAGGGAAGTTGAAGCGCTTGACTATTTCCTCTAAAACACGTTTCTGGTCCTGTGCTCATATATGTCGGCGCTACTGCTGAGTACGGTGGCATACCAGAACTTCCTGCTCCATTATAAGTTCTTGAATTAGTATTATTGTTACTATTAACAGTACTATTCTGGGTATTTGAGTTTAAGCTACCGTCTTGATCTCCGCCGTCTGCGTTATCACCTCCTTCGGAATTTTCTTCATTAGCAGGTATTGTATCTGGCGGACCCGCAGGGTCGTACAAATCTTCTGGCCTGCCTCCAGGATCTGCAAAAGCCGGTACTGCTAGAAAAAAGTATAGCAGTATTACAATTATGCCTAGTATAGTTTTTATTGGCATAACTAGTCCCAAAACTTGCTGCCTGCCGGCAGCCTTCTTGGAACACAATAAGCAGATATATTATACTGCTTATGATGATAATGTCGACGATGTGAAGACGTTGCTCCATGTTCAATCGAGTATGCAAACTGGTTACATCGGTGTATGTTTCTGAAATAGAATCTATCTTCGAGTTCTTTACCCTCTACTACAGTTATAAGAACGAAAGCCATGATTAATTCTTGCATAACTCATCTCAGAACATACCAGAGTGTAAACCCTCCTGCTAATAAAATTAGTATTCCAATACTTATAAATAAAACAAGAGCTGCCTCTTTTAGTTCTGCTTTTCTTGCTTTTTTCTGTGCTTTCGCTTTCGTCGCCTTTATCTTTGCTCTGGTTATAGAATCTCTTTGAAGTTTTTTCATGTGATTATAAGTTTCATAATTGCCTGATATTAGAAATAAATCTTTCAAGCGTTTCTCATAATCGATCATTTGTTTCTTTGCCATTACTATCTGCATGGCTTCGTTTGTGCTTAGTTCAATTTTTCCTTGTTTCGCTTTTTCTTCTACTTCAGCAATTTTTTCTGCTGCGGAGCTTACTTTTGAAAAGATTCTCGAAACACTGTCTACATTGTCTTTTGTTTCACGGAGGGTGTTTATTGCTCCGTTTACTGCATTAAGAGTGCCTAGTATGGCGCTTACTTCTGCTATCATAAATCACCTATAAAAAACATGGTCTTCTATGACCATGAGCCTTTCAAGATGTTCACTCCAATAAGGGGAAACGCTAGTTGCGTGATAGTGAGAGGCTCCAGAGGATATATCTGGGATCTCTTTTTCATAAACCAATCTTGCAATACTAATGCTTTGATTCCACGTTTCGCTATCTAATGGCATATCTGACTTGCCATCGCAATACCAAGTAAATTGGCACTTCCATTTTTTCGGATAAACATCTCCTTTTCCGTTTGTGTATGTAGGCCCTTGATGAATAACTTCACAAACTGTATTCGGGTATTCATCAAGCTCCACCCTATTCATAACAACCTGTGCAACAGCAATTTTACCTACTATAGGTTGATTTCCAGCCTCAAAGTACACATTGAGTGCGAGGCATAAAATAGCAGTATACATCAAACTAGGTAATTAACTTGATAGCTATTTGTTACTTGCTGTAATGAACCACTTCTGTCATAAATAGTTACATTATAAAAAGTTTCTATAATCTTCTTTTGTCCAGGAAGATCCCCAGCTAAGACTTCCGTGGTCTTATGTGGCAAAGTATATGTTGCCGTTATCGGTTGAACCGCAGTTATATCCATGTTTACTCGCTTTTTAATAGTTTGTCCATCAACGCACCATAATTTCCTTGACCAAAAGGTACTTCGGAATTTATCATAACGTTGTTTTGTGTTTTGACAGAAGCCACATTTGCTTTATCTGCTTCTGCTTGGGCTTTTAACTCATCCATACGCATCTTGTGAGCCATTTGTAGTAGATCCGCTAGGTCTTTATTCGAGTACATCTCTGTCTCTTCTGCTTCTTCTAGCTTCTTATCGATCAACGTATCCATGACTTCTGCTAATTTGGATCTGTTTCGATATCCAGTATCCAAATATACTGAGTCTATATACTTTTTGACTTCTCGTTTGTTTAGGTATTCGGATACGACATCGCGCGGCACATTAAGTACCGCGCTTACGGCCGTAATATCCCCTGTCTCGAGATAGGCATTCGCTATCTCAATACTTTCTGGACTGATTCTGGTTGTTATTTCTTTTGTCATGCTAGAAATTATAACCCAAAACACCAAAAAAAGTCAAGGAATATTTTTTAGCTACCCCATTTAACTCCACGGTAGATGCCAGAAGTTGGCTGTGAAGTTTTTTCGATGTTTTCAGTGGTAAATCGAGTGCCTCGATAGACTCCTGAAAAAGTGGTTTTGGGGGTAGTTTTATTTTGGGCAGGGGTTCTTACACCCCTATACATAGTAGTCATAACATTTCTCCTAAAGGCTTGGCGTTCCTTCGGCAAATGCCTACTTCCGTCTTACAGGGATTGTAAGATGAACGTAAAACAGATAAAGTATCTGTTTACGGCAACTATTATATCAAAAATACCAACTTATGTCAAGGAAAATTTTTAGGTATGGTACCTAAACGCTCACGCCAAAAATTTACAAGGACTGCTTTTCGAGTGCCTGTAAATGCTAATGCTTCGTGAGGAACCCCGGGTTCGAAGATTACAAGCCTGTTATGCTTTGGTGTGACGCTCCAGTTGTCCGGGGACACCAGCTCTCCTCCAACAAGGTCTTTAACTTCGTAGTAGTAGATAATAGAACATATAGGATACGACAGTATATCTCTTCTTTCGTAGAGAGATTCGTCTTTGTCGTAGTGAAGAGGAGAAGATTCGTTGTTCTTTTCCCAGATTTCGTAGCCCCAAACGTCTTCCATAGGAAAATGTAAGTCGGCTACAAGTTGTAAACTGTAAATAAAGTCGCTATTTTCAGTTTTTTGGAGAAGAGAGTAAGTATCTTTTTGCTTTTCTTGCTTGGGAACGTAAGAAACTTCGAAATTGTCAATTATTATCATGAATTTTTGTCTCTATATTGGTACTACTCATATAAAATTTTTTAAACAGGACGGAAAAGCTAAGAAACTTGTGCGTCTGTTATGTAAAATTTTTAAAAAATATTTTTTGGAGACAATATTTCTAAAAATATACGGTGAGTCTATGTGTGATGGATAAAAAAGGGACTATTCTGTTAAGATAGTCCCTTTTTGTTTGACTAGCAGCTTAACTTAATCTATACGTCAGGAAAAGTTTTCTTTGCTGCAGCTATTGCTAGCGCCTGGCAGTAAGATGCCGGCCGATGGCCATTGATCCATACAGTATTTCGATAGATTCCATCGAAAAATTCTTTATCACAAGCTCGACGGACTTCTAGTATCAATTCTTTTTTATCTTCGAGAGTAGCTGGTATGCGTTTAGCAATAACAACTACCTCTTCTATAACTTCGTCTTGAGTTTCTGTATTTGCTAATGAGGAAATGGGCAGGGCGAATAACAAAGCGAGGACCGCAAATTTCATTTTTAAGTGTCTCCTTTTAAAATGCTCTGAAATCATTGTGATTTCGGATATATTATACCAAAATTATAAAGTACTGTCAAGGAATATTTTTTTTAGGGTAAAAGGGCTCCGAAGAGCCCTAATATAATCTTAGCCACGAAGAGAGACCGCATCTTCGCCTAAAATAGGAGGTCCAATAATAACTATGCCTTCAGAAACAGGTTCTTTTTCAAACTGAGGGGTATCTTCAGGAAAGTTAACTCCTAAACGTTCCCATTCTTTTTGAGTCTTACACGCGTATCTTTTTGAATCGCTCCAGCGATTTGAATAAAATCTTCCACACCATTTGCCTTCGTTGTTTACTTTAAAATTAAAGTACTCTTTTTCTTCTGCTGCCACTACTGACGACATTGTCATTGGCACAATTAAACAAGCTGCTAATAAAGCTCTCATGTTAGGTCTCCTTAAAATTTATCTTGAAATCTTCACTGATTTCTGGTATATTATACACTAGCAATGTTACAGGAGTATGACATTACGTGTCAAAATATTCATTATTTTTTCACTTTTCAAAAATTCCAAAGTTGTACGTGGAGGGGACGCCCGCGGCGCGGCGATAGACAAGGTCTATCAACCGCCCCCGTTCGATAGAAAAAAACAATTGACAAGCGCGGCGGCATCGGTTAAGCTATGTGTTCATTAAATGATAGGGGCTCCCCATGCTTTACTATATCGGCGTTATTTTTTCTTCTGTCCTACTAACAATTATCGTTAGCGTTACGGCCATCACTGGCTGGCTGTTTATTACCGGCGGCGGCGACTGGCTAACCCAGATTCTGGGCGGCTCAATGATCGCCTTAACCTTTTTGTTGGTGACGCTGGCGTTTATGATCGTTCGGCTGTACGCTGAAAATTAGGGCGCGGCTTATAACTAAATGATCTATGCTTATTCCAAAACGGTATTGGACTCTTTCACTCAATGCGCTATAATAGACGCTCAACTTAACCAATCGGAGACTCAATATGAGCTTACCTAAAATCAAAACCGCCAAGGCGGTCAACTACACCGCCGACATGGTCGCGGTCATCAAGGGTTATGACAGCTTCGATGCTGACGTTGCCCAAGATATTGCCGATCAGATCGGCAAATCTCGTCGCTCTGTGATCGCTAAGATCAAGAGCTTGGGCTTGCCCTACGCTATCAAGCGTCCGACTCGCAAAGACGGCTCGCCTGTCTCGCGCAAGGCGGACACTGTCGCGGCTATCGCTAAGGCATTAGATATGCCTGTCGATGACCTTGACGGTTTGGCTAAGGCCCCGCGTATGGCTCTCGTCAATCTGCTCATGAATATTTCATGAGCCGGTTGGTCAACCTTAGCGGATGGGTTGGGGCGTTGCTTCTCTGCATCGCTCCCCCTATCATCGACACGGATTTAGGCAAGGCGTGTGCCATCGCTGGGCTGGGCATTCTATGCTTGCAAGCATGGCATAAAGCGTGCTATAATCTAATCTTCTTAAACGTAATCGGCATTGGAGGTTATTTATATGCGATTTATTTTTGACTTAGACGGGACTGTCATTGACAGCTCGCACAGACAAGGCGACACGCTCGATGATTGGCGACGTATGAATACGTCTGACAACATTGCTAAGGATTCGACGTTGCCTTTGTTTGACCAAATGCGCGATGCCATAAACGACGGCCACGACGTTATCATCTGCACTTCGCGCGTAATGGGCGCAGATGACTTTCGTTGGTTGACAGACCACGGCATCGATCCTCTGCGCGGTATTCCGGTGCTATGCCGTGACTCTAGCGATCACAGGCATTGTGGCTTTTTCAAACTATCCATGCTCCACGACTATGCGAAATCGTTGGGGATGGCTTGGGGGCGATTCACTCGCAACTGCATTATGTTTGATGATAATTCGGGTGTTCAAGATACGCTGAAAAGCGTTGGACTTCGGGTTGTTGATCCTGTAAACTATAACCAAAAGATAGGGGCATAAAATGACCATAGCAAAAAAATCAATCATGGTTCTGGATACCGAGGCGTGCGACTTGGCTGGCAACGTCTACGATGTGGGCTATACGATCACTAACCGAAAAGGTGAGGTGCTCTCGACATTCAACGCGCTGGTGTTGGAAATCTTCACCGATGCCAGCAAAATGATGGGCGCGTTCTATGCGAAAAAACTATTCACGCACTATGCTCCTATGCTCAACCGCTCCGAGATTGCGCTAATGCCTTGGGCTGATATTGTCGCACAGATTCGCTATGATATGGCACTCTATAACGTCAACGTCGTCTCGGCTTATAACCTCGGCTTTGATCGTCGGGTGATGCGTCAGACAGATGCGCTATTGCGTGGCGGTAATGCTCAAAATCCAATCGTCGAGAAAGGCGTCGAGCTTCTGGACATCTGGCAATTTGCTTGCGAAACCAAATTGTCACAGGTGACATATAAAGAGCTTGCGCGTTCTCGCGGCTGGGTATCTGCAAAGGGTAATATCAAAACAGGCGCAGAATATGCCTATCGTTTTTGCTCTGGCGATCATGGTTTCATCGAAGACCACACCGCGCTATCCGATGCGCTAATTGAGACGGACATTCTGGCGGCTTGCTACGCTTGCAAAAAGACTGTGCCATATGGTAAAATCAACGCCCAACCTTGGAGGATCGTTAACAATGTCTAAAAAGAAACTCGGTAAAATCTTGGTCATGGCATACATGGCCTATTCTGTAACCGCCGATTTGTTATTACTTGGAGGAATCATATGGTTGATTTTCAACTAGACGCGCTCGAAGCGCAACAAGCGCGACTTAACCAAATCGCGGAGGGGCTTTCTGGCCCTGTCGCGGTCGTGTTAGAGGGGCGCGATAC
>CENS01008933.1_pt1 | contig 12801 bp, 7 predicted proteins | sample 530201 | NCBI WGS metagenome assembly CENS01 (sample SAMEA2619747, study PRJEB7988) | marine metagenome | biome: marine biome (ENVO:00000447); feature: surface water layer (ENVO:00002042); material: "saline water (ENVO:00002010), including plankton (ENVO:xxxxxxxx)" | depth 5 m | reverse complement strand
ACACTTTCCAAGAAGCATTCCCTCAAATCCTGAGAGTTCAAGACCCTCCAGCAGAAAAGGTAAAACCTCTACATCCTCATCTGCCACAACCACCAGCATTAATGCTAATGATTTCCCCTATTCGCACTGGTAAATCTACCATCATATCTAACCTGTTATTAAACTCCCATTTTTATGGTCAAGATTACTTTGATGAGGTAATGTGTATATCTCCCACTATTTACAATGACAAAACATCCCGTTTCTTGAAAAAGGCATTTGATTGCTATGATGGGTATGATGATAAGATTATTACTGACTTAATAGCGAAACAAGAAGGATATGCTGACAATCTGGATGAAAGACCTGAAGTAGCAGTAATCCTTGATGATATCCTTGGCACAATCAGGCGTGAAGCAAATGTAAATCATTTGGCATCAAGATTTAGGCATTATGGTATTAGATTATTATTAATGTCAAGTCAAAATTACAGGTCGGTATCTCCTGTCATTCGCTCAAATGCCACTAATATGATTATTGGCAGTCCATTTCCCAATACTAAAGAACTTGGCAAGATAGCAGAAGAGATAGGAGACCAGTTTGGAGGGTATGATAATTTCCTTAATATATACTATACAGCAACTCCCGAGAAATATGATTTCTTATACTTAGACCTTCAGTCTAATCCACCATTGGCATATCATAATTTTGAGAAAGTAATTGCTCAGGGTGGTCAGCACAGAGAAGTAGAAGCACCAGATGGGGCAGTTGATAGTGCCTCTGGCACATCAGCGAAGCATACCCCAGAAGTGCCTAAGGAAGATATGAATAAAGAAGCAAAAAAAAAGCAACCAAATAAAAAATAATATACATAATATAAATGAGTGATTTTGGGCAAAGTAGTGCTATTGAGCAAACTAATAATCTCTTGAGTGAGACTATGTCTAACGCAAGAGAAGCACGGGAACATAATAGACAGGTAATGAATACCTATAATCAAAAAATAAATGCTATTAATACAAAGACTGATGCTGTCGGTGTAAGTGATAAGACAGAAGATACTGGAGAGACTGGATTAGCAGGCATACAAACTGCCGTAGCAACGGGAAAAGAGGTAAAAACTGCCTATACAATGGGTGTTGGTAATTACCTAAGGTCTCAACCTGGTAAAGCAGCAGAGGCATTCACATCGGCAGTGAAAACTGGTAAGAATGCCTTTGGTTTTGGAGCAGAAGAAGGTGCCAAAGCAGCGGCAAAGTATATACCAGTAAGTCAAAGGACATTGAGTGGGGCAAGAAGCACTGCTGCTGCTGCCGAAGCGGGTGATGATATGGGTGTTGTATCTGGTGTATTTAAGAAAGGATTAGGGGCAATTACTTCCCTTCCAGATAAACAAGTGGCAGGATTAGCAAAAGGATTAGGAGCATTTACTGGTATTGCTGGGGCGGGTCTTACTGGTGTTGAGGATTTAGCATCTGGTTCATTTGGAACAGATGAAAAAGGTAATGCGGCAACGGGTGTTGATAAGGGTGCTAATATTGCCTCATTAGCAGCAGGGGGTCTTGATGCTATGGCACTTGCTTTGCCTGTTTTAGCACCAGTTGCTGGAGTTGCTGATATTGTATCAGGGGCATTGGGAATTGCTAAAGATGTTAGTGATAAGAAAGAAGCACAGGGAGATGCTTTATCAACTAAAAAACAAGATACTGAAAGTTCTTCAGATGTTGTATCAACTGGTTCATCTGGTCAAATTGCCAGTTCATCTACCCAATCAAGAACATATTAAGCGAAGCAACCAAAAGGTAAGAAAAAGTAAAAAAAACTATTAATAAATAAAATAAAAGTTATATTATAAAATGAGTTTCTGGAGCGTAGATGATAAAATACCCATTAGGCAGACGAATGTTTCGGTTTTTGCTGAACACGGATTAGAATACAAATCAAGTCAAAAGATTAACTTTCACATTCCACCTACAATTTCCTACTTTCAACCCAAGGAATGCTACCTTGAGTTTGATGTTCAGATTTTGTGCCAGAATGGAGTGGCAAGTCAAGAACCAGTCCGATTGTGCCTTGATGCTGAGACTGGTGCCCAGTCATTAATCAGAGATATTCGTATTCAATCTGGTGGTGCTGGGTCAGTTCTCTTAGAAGAAATACAGAATTACAATACATTAGTAGCACTAAAATATGATTATGAGAGCAATGATGTTCTCCGCAACAAGCGGGCAATGACAGAGGGTTCATTAACATATGACCCAGATAATCGTGGGACATCTGGCACAACTAAATATGAAATGAATAACCACAAATCTCAACCATATACCAATCTATTTAGGGATGCTGAAGGCGAACCAATTGCTGTTCCAGACCGAACAAATACTACCTGGACTACTGACACTGATAGTAATTTTAATAAGGTTAAATGCCTATTACCTCTTCACACAGGTATATTCAGTAATTCTAAGGTATTCCCTGCTCTCCTCACAGAAGGGTTAAGAATTGAAATCATTTTAGAGAGTGCTGGTAGGGTTCTTCGTATCCCTGATACAATGAACCCTCATCGCAGAGGTGCTCTGGGTTGCCGTTTCCACTCTATCACAGGTAAAGACACTGAAATTAATTCTGCTGGAGGTAAGTGGGCACCAGGTGGTGCTTCCCAAGTCTTTTATTTTGCCCGTAATAATAATATCACAAGTGTAGATAATGTGCCATTTGTTCCTGGGCAGAAGGTTGTTTTTGCCAAATGTTCTGGAGAGGAAAGTAGCGAAGAGGGAGACGAATGGTATGAGAAACCTGGTAGTGAATTGTATATGAAACCAAGTGCCGATATGATTATTGATAAGATAGAATTAATAGCAGGAGATGGAAATGGTGCGACAGAAGGTGGAAAACACGGATTGGTAAAGATTACCCTTACTGCTCCTATAACTAACTCGGGAGATAATGCTATTTCTAATATAGATGGTTGGATGCTTGTTGATGCCTCTGTCAGGGACCAAGTTGCTGCCACAGGAATAGCAGGAGCAGGTGATTTTAAGGGAGATTATAAACTATCCAATGTCCAGATGGTCATAAGGCAGATTGATATGCCCAGTGGTTATACTAATAAACTAATGGGAATGATGAAGGGTGGAGGGACAATGAATTACGATTTTGTTTCTACTACTAATTATAAATACTCACAACTGGCGGGTGATAGGGTTGCCAACATACGCTTACCGCTTTCTCAAAGCAGGGCGAAATCCATTCTTTCAATCCCTACCGATGCCAGTGTATATACCAATCGTGAGAGTATTTTAGGAGTTGATAATGGTATTGGACTTACTTTCCCTGGAACAACTAATGACCCAGTATATCCTTTCGCAGATATGCCTACTCTTGGAACATATGTTGAAGAGATTGATAGTAATGATTGTTATAATGTATCTGTCCGAAGTGGTCTCACTGGTATTTGGGATGAACTTACTGATTACCAGTGGTTTTACGATGGCAAATTAAATCCCTCTCGTAAAGTAGATACATCCAAGATTAGTGGAAGACTTGGGATTTCACAGCAACCACTCATTGAGTTAGAAAAGGCACTTGCTATGGCAAATATTGAACCTCTTTCATTTAGGCAGTTCCGTAGAAATTGTTGTATTGGTAGGGCACTTGCTTTACAGGATGGGGTTTATGATTGCCGAGGCAAAGATTTTAACCTACAGGTAAATTATCAATCATTAAGAGAACCTATGAAGAATAAATTATGGATGAACTTTGTTGCTCATATTCGTCGCATAGAAGTCAAGGGAGACCAGATTGCCCTACAAGTGTAAAAATATAAACTACAACCACTGATATAATTTTATAATATACTCTTCTTATTTTGTTATATTCTCCTCTACCCTATAGTCTTCGGCACTAAAGTGCCATTTGATAGACCTTTGGTCTGTCTTCACTAATTATATATTTTGGTAAATTATTACCCTATAATAAATAAATATTATAGAGTATAAATATGAGTTCAGCAGGAAATGTCAATCTTCACATTACCCCGAGTAATGTATTAAGTTCAGGTAAAATATCATTTAAATCTGGTAATCCAGTAATCCAATTTGTGATTGGAGAGCAAGACCGATTACTATTAGGTAATAGTATCCGCCTTGTAGGTAAAGTCAATTTTTGGACAAATGATGCTGGCACAGCAATCCCAAGCAAGACTGATGCTCTTTCCTGGGATAGTCGTATTGGTATGTATTCTACCATTGACCAACTGGTAATTAAATCCCAGGCAACACATCAAGTCATAGAACATATAAAGAACTACAATCGTATGATGGCAAGTTATTTGCCAACTACCACAAGTTTAGAGGATGGATTATCTCACCTTCAGCAATCGGCACTTATTCTGCCTTCTTATGAAGCATCCAAGCGTTCAGTTATGGATTGTTTAGGTCAGGGGAATACTGGTAATTCATTTGCCATTCATCTACCTTGCGGTTTATTTAATGGCACACAGGGTATTCCACTTTCTGGAGACGGAGGTATTGGTGGTCTATTAATTGAGATACACCTTGCCCCTGATAACAATGTATTATTTGACCGCACAGGAAACGCACAGACCACCGACCTTGACCGCAGTTTCTATGAATTGAGTGATGTGTATTTAGCGTGTGAGGCAGTTGAAGATGTTAGACCTCCTGGTCAAACATCAACCTTTGAGTATAATTCAATTTCCAGTTATTTCACGAGTATTAATAGCACAAATGCGATTATTAACTTTAATCTGGGTCTTTCTCGGGTTCTTGGTGTATTTATGAACTTCATACCTTCTCATATGATTAATAATTGGAATTATAATGGTATGGCAACTATGCCTATCCAGAATGTAGATGATAAGAAGGCAGATATCAAACAGATTGTCTATACCCGCGGGGGACAGAAATACCCCTATATGTATAATCTTGATTTAGAACAGAAAGATGAGCAACAGCAGGAGATGCTTGACCCTCAATTCATTCGTGGAGGTATTGACGCAATCAAGGGATTTATGAATACCAAGAGGTGTATTAATTCAACTACCAATTCCCGTCTCAAAAATCGCAATGCTGAAAGTTTTACTATTACTGGAAATAGTTGGGCAGGTGTTGATGCTGGGTCTGCTCCTCAAAAAACAAACAACGCTAATAAAGATGGAGGAGATTGCTTTACACTTGGAGTTGGATTTGACCATATTTCTAATCAGGGCATATCATTTGCCACTGAAAGTTTCGGGACAAATATTAATCTGGGTCTTACTTCTAATCTACCTCACGGGGTATATATGTTCTGCCACGCAAAGAATACACTTGTATTTGGACCAGGTGGAGTTCAGGTATTAAACTAAGATGATAGGATAGACCTATAACAATAAAAATATAAACTGAATATTCTAATTTATTTTTTTAAGATGGACTTATTATTTTGTAATAAATCCCTCTACCCTACACTCTCCCAGTCTTATATAATTTGGTAAATAATGTGCCAGAAATAAATAAATAAAGTAAAGTATAAATATGAGTGTTCAGTCAAGTCAAATCCCAGACCTTTTAAAGATTGGAGCAGTTCCCAGTAATACGGCACAAGATGTAGAGACGGCAGTATTAGAACCAGTGGTTCATAATGATAAGTTTTGCCGATTTGTATTTCAGAATAAGGGTATTTTACATTCCCATTCCAAGATTGAGATTGGATTACTGAATAGTGATAGTGAATGTATATTCCCAGTTGGTGTTGGTGTATATTCTCTTATTGAGCGTGTTGCTCTCAAGATGGGCACAAAGACTATATGTGAGATTGAAGATTTTGCCCATTGGTATGCTTATAAATCTATGTTTGTTGCCAATGAAAATAACAAAGAGAGAGAACTATACCAGAATGGTAGAGCAATTGCCCATTCACAGCAATATGAAGATGCGAGAGCAGATGCTGGTGCGGCATCGGGTGGTGGTGAAAGTAATACACTTGCTTCTAATATTGGTATTGATTGGGGTAGAGATTATAAAGACCACAGGAATAGTGATGATGACCAAAAATTAGATGATGCTATGCGACTTGATATCCACGACTGGCAGAACCTTTCCCAGCGTAAGTTTAAGGCAGCAAATGATGTTGTAATATATGATAGGGACGAGGATGCCCCTACATTCCAAATGTCATTGAGCGAACTTTGCCCCTTCCTCAAGATGAACCAATTGCCCCTGTATATGATTAAAGAACAAGTGTCTTTAGAACTCACATTCTCTAAGAGTGGCACAGATACTGATAAGGATGCTTCACGAAGAATTGTTCAGTTCGCAGATAAGGCAGGTGGGGTAGATGATTTACCCTTATGTGAGATTGATGTAGGCAACACTCGTCTTATTGCTGATTATCTTTATTTCCCACAGGAAATGATGGAGGCATATGCTCAATCAAATGCCAATATGTCATTTACCTATGTAGATTACCAATTATCCAAATATAGTATTGATAAGACAGATGTTAAATCTCAAATGATTAGAAATATTGGTGGGGCAGGTCGTATTGTGAGTAAATTATTCTGGGGTGTTCAAGATGAGTTTGTAGAGAGTGAATATCTACTCAATAATTATTACTCTCAGGGACCATCAAGAACCTATGCTGGCACACCAGCAACGGATAAGAATGGCAACGCAACTTTTAATATTAAATACAATGATAATTTCCTGTATCCTATTGATGTAGATAATAGTGCCCGTCATTTCTACAATATTCAATCAACAGAGGGTATGGTTCCATTTATTAATCGTGAGGAGTATTGTGGTGAAGGAGATGCTACAACAACCCGAACGGCATTTGGTTGGACACAGGGTGGAAATGGAGCAACGAGTGGAACACAGGCAGTTCGCCTTGGACATTCTAACCTTGTTAGTAAGTTCTTCTGGAATGGAGCACGCCTCAACAAGAACCAGCGTATTAATAGCAGGGGTATTGAACTATATTTCAAGGTAGATGAATTGCCAGATAAGATTACCCGTAATGATGGAACGGATGACTATGTTTCACCTGGATATGTTCAGCGTGTATTTATGGAGGTTGTGCGAACTGCTACACTCTCTGGAGGATATTTCCAGTGCTACTATGCTTAACGAAGTATCTGTAAATGAATTACCTTTTTTCTAATTTTATTTTTTTATTGTATTAATATATAAATGACTTCATATGTTGATACTATCTTAATTGATTGTAATAGGAAAGGTTCAGAGGAGTATAAAGTTAAATCTGAAGTTGATGAACCTGCTGTATTTACCTGTAAGCAAGGAGCAGGTATTAAGTTAAACCCAGGAGATGAAGTGTCAGTTCATTCGGCATACATCAATGAAAGGGGAAATGAAGACAATATGGAGTTTAGTGGGAAACAAGATAAAGATGCTGGGACATATGAGTTGGAATATACTGATTTAATTTTCAGTAGATTAAGGAGTGATAATCCTAACCCAAACGAAACTCAAATGCGGATAAGAGATGCTAATTGGGATGGTCCAGATATGAGATTAGAGAGAGGAAGGGCAGATTGTATGTATTACCAATATGAAGGCAAAGGTGTAGGTCAATCAACTGCCATAAATAAAAAGAAGGTATTTAATGTAGTTGATAATGAAGTTAATTTCAGTATTAGTTATTATAAAAATATGAACGGAGAGGGGTATTTATCATTACCCAGAAGATTTGATACTCCAAATCCAACCAGACCAAATGCTGGGCAATATGGATATGGTGGGGATGCCACCCATAATCTTTCATTAAATACCCACGGAGTAGGGACATTCGGACCTGTCCAACCAGGTGCCCAGCGTTTTTCGGGTCCAGGATACCCAGTAGGAACAACAGCAGGGACAAATGCTATACCCCTGAAAGATGATTATTGGTATAATTTATATACTGGGTATGATGGTAATTCCCGAATTGGTCGTGCTGGAGACTGGGTTAGTGTAGCAGGTGTTAAAATGACAGAGTTTGCTGCTGATAGTGGTGCTGAGGCAATATTAACAGCACCGAGATATGAAAAAGGTAGATTAATAACCAACTCTGACCCAGGTATTAATGCGGCAATAACTACTGGTCAGGGAGTAGGTGGAGATTGTTTCTTTACTGGTAGATGCCGACCCTTCAAGGATATTGCCAGATTATGTAAAGATGATTATAGATATGAGAGTGGTTTTTATTTTAATGATAATACTAACCAATATCCAACGCTGTCTGGGAAAGAAAATGAAATGAGATATGGAGAGTTAGGACAAGGGTATAAGCACAAACAAGATAATAGTAGAATGACTATTTATATTCAGCAAACTACCTTTTGGGATAGGGAGGCAAATAATACAACTCACGGGCAAGCAAGTCCCCTTACTGGAAATGAAAGCACAGCGACAGATATAGAGGGTAAAAATGCTGTGAATGATATATTTAATGGTGGAGCGGGTCCTAAAGACCCAGCACTTTCTACTGAATGGGTAAGATACAGGGAAATTAAGAATGTTAAATTAGATACTGGATACAATACCCCAGATGATGTGGCAGAGCAAATAACTGACCAGTTGAATAGGACTAATGTGAGTGAAGTGGTAAAGGCAGAGATAAAACCAAACTCTACACCTCAAGACATATCAGTAAGGCAGACAAGCGAGTGCTATAAACCCTTTCATTCTGCTACACATTACTCTTTCGGAGAGAATGCCCAACTTATAGCAGATAAATATGCTGGGACAAATACGGCAGTTGATGACCAAGTATTAATAGATTGGCAAACGGCATATCATCATATAGGAGTTAAACGACCTGATTTATGGGATGCTGGCAGAGCAATATATTATGACCAGATAATGTATCCAGGAACAGGCACAGGACTTGCCAGTGCCAGAACTTTCCCTAAAATAGAAATTACACATACCATACAAAAGACAGCAGCACAGAGTGCTACTGGAGCAAGGATAACAACAACTATTCCTTGGACAGAGGCAAATGTATTAAAATATAAGGCACTTTTTGATGCCCAGGCAACTTACCCTGAATTATTTGATTATGATAGTAATGTAGTCAATGGCACAACTACAGAATACTCAGTAGATAATGCCCGATTTCTACATATTGATTTATCATACAGAAATGGCACATCATTAGGCAGTGATAATTATGATATGCCAACATCTTTTACGGGTGGTGCTTATGCTCAAGATGGTAATACATCATATCCTATCTTTCTTGATTATGACCCATCTTTGAAAGATATTGAGTATAGGGATGATTTCCCAATTAATACCCTTGGTCCATATGGTATATTTGTAAGAGTTCAGACAAACACTTCATTTACCATAGGGTTTAATGCTATTGTAAATAAGTTGGGAGACCAGTTATTTCCAAATGATAGTCATATTTATCCTACTTCTTGTATAGGATGGGATTGTCATTTTTCAGCATATGGAACAAAGTGTATTATGCTACATACAGGCAATTTAAATGCCCTTTATGATGGTAAGACAGCATTGATGATAAAAGATAATGATAGCAACCCAGAAATTGCCAGATATAGAACTCTCTATCCACATATTAGAGATACATATTTAGGAGCAAATCAGTTGGAGATTGGAGTAGAAGAGAAAGGTAAGTTTTATATTCATCAATTACATACTCCAGAATATATAGGCAATTCATTTAGCAGTGGTTCTTCTCCAGACAATCCAATCAATCCAGATGCCTCAGACCAAGTATATAGGGTAAATAAACGCCTTTCGGGAGATAATTTCTGTCCTGATATGGTGCCTTATAGACCTACAATTGCTACTGATACTGACACTGCCAATGATGGTAAGGTAGAGATAAGTAATTTTAATACTAATTTAAGTCCCTATACTATTTATGATAGTATGACGGGTATATTCATTGAGGATACTGGATTATCATTGGATGATTGGGATAAATCCCTTTGGGGTAAATTGGGTTTTACATACAATCAATTTAATACTGGTAATACAGGAACAAGACAAACTCGTCTCAATAATCTTATTAATGTAAGAAATATAGGAGCAATAACTACGAATGCTGATATTACAGCAGGTGATGTGCCAACATATCCAAGAAATGCTTATGGAGCAGAGTATTATAATACTGCCTTACCAGGTATTAATTACCCCTTGTTTGAAAGTAATTCTACTGAATATGGTAATGCTGTAATACCAAGTGTTCCAGCAATTACAGAGACCCAAACAAGTGTAAGAATAATGGCAGATGGTTTGCCTGTAAAGATGAGTAATCCATATTTGTTAGTGAAGAGTGATATAGTGACGGATACTAAATATTATGGTATGGGAGCAGATGCTAATAATAATTATACTACTGGTCAATGCTTGCCCATTGTGGGAGTTGTGAATAAAGAAAATGGGTTCGGAGACTATTATTTCCAGGTAGATACAAAGATGGCATTTACTATTACTAAACCCACTACATTGAGTAGTATAACTACCAGTATTCATAACCCAGATATGTCATATGCCAGATTAGAGAATGATAGTGCTGTTATTTATATGGTCAAAAAGAATAATAATGGGAATTATAATATTGCTTCAGAATTAATACAAAAAGGTAAATTAAAAATATAATCTAAGTTAAGGTAAAATGCTGAGTGTTGAGGAAATATTGACCCTTGTTGGATTAATAGATGAAATCTCCCCGAAAGACCAAAAGTCTCGTAATCAATTACAAGATGTAAAGAAATATATAGTAGAACACGCTGAAGACCCAGATTATGTGGCAGTTGAAGATAGTGAAAGTGATACTGAAGATGAAGAGGGAGAACCTGAGGAGCACATCATTGACCGCACAGACCCTAATTTTATTGCCATAAAGTAGGGTCGTAGGGTAGAGGTATTAATAACAAAATATAAAGAGTAATAATAAAAATAAAAATAGAATATTGACTTTAATTTTAAGAGGTTGTAGGTCTATCCTGTAATCTGGATTAATAGATAGTTTTTTTTCATTTTGTCATAAATCGTGGAACCCCCCCAATTTATGCCTCTTTACCCTTTACAACCACCTGCTTGACTACTGGAAACAGAGTTCAGCACTTTCACAGCAACTAAACGCAACCAACAACTAACCCAAGTCCGTCAGTTAATTCGGGACTTTCATTTGCCAGCAGGAACCACCAGTAAGTATGGTCCATCTCATCTTCAAGTTGAACAACAAGGCAGACTACTCCATCCAGGTCTGGGGCAAGACCCTGGACATCTGGATGGAGAAGAAGCACGGATACAAACCGCACAACACCCACTTCTGGAAGGACCCCGGTTTCAACCCAGCGGATGTCAAATCGGGGCAAGCAGAAGACTTCGGCAATTGCTGGGAGAACAACCCCAGCATTTACCCCAGGAAACCCGCACTCTGGGAGAAGGACAGCAAGGGGAGGGGGAAGATGTATATGGAGTATGGTTGGGAGACCCTGACCAACCGAGAGGCAGAGATGATAGGGGCAGATGGAAGGGGCATCACAGGAACTCCCATACACCCTTGGGACCAGCAATTCACCATCAAACTCCGCCACATCACCGACTGGACGGACGCAGAGGTAGAAGAACTGAACACCTGGTTCAGTGCCTACCTGGAGTTCAACGACTACCTCTGGAGACCAGAAGAGACCTACACTGCTGAGGATTTGAGGGCGTGGCAGGATAATGTTGATTATTCCTCCAAGACTACCTTTCTCGCTATGGTGGAGGCAGGAGGTGCCCCTTGCCGCAAAATCTGTCGCATCTGTAAGATTGGGATGTCTGAGGGAGAATATGGGCACAATCCTGCTCCACTATACTCATCCAGTTATAAGTGCTGTGAGGAATGTAATGGCACATTCGTTATGCCTTTTCGGATGAATATGCTTAATGATGTGGCAGATTGTGTTATCCCTAAGGAAGAGCATAACCCCTTCAAGTATCCAAGAACCAAGAAACTTTCGCTTGGTGGGGAGAAGGTGAGAATTGGGTTCAAAACACAGGCGGGGTGTATGGGCAATACCTGCTCAGACAAGACGCAGCGGAAGTGGTGTGATGAAGAAAGGCACACTCTGGTAGCACAACAGGAGTTGCTTACCAAGTATCTCAAGATGACAATTCAAGGGCAACCCAATTTGGGAAGTGTGAGCGGTTCTGAAGTAGAAGCGAAAATGAAGCGGGCGGAGGAGGTAATAGAGAAGGCAAATGAAATCCAGATGATGGTGAAGGAGGCGAAAGATGAGGTGAAGTTGATAGAGAAGGCAAATGAACAGGAGAAAGCAGAGATTAGGCAGAAGGCAAGTGAAGCACGCAAGACCCTGGAGCGTGTCAAGAGAGCACAGGCACCCAAGGACAAACAGATTGAGAAACTGAAGACAGAGATTGTGAAGAGAGATGAGCGTATAGCAGAGTTGAAGGTAGTAGAAGGGGTAATCAAGTCCCTTGATGGAGAGCAGCGGGCACTCATCTGTAGTCAGCAGATTGCCAAGAAGATTGGCAGATGTGAAGTGGTTGATGATTTCACAGATGAACCAAGGGGTATTCCTGACTGGGCACTGGATGATTTCCGCCAAGCATCTCAGGCAAAGATGATGGCAGAGGTGAAAGCAGCAGCAGAGGCAAAGAAGAAGGCAAAGAAGAAGACCATTCCCACTACTCCCTGTCAATACTGCGACAAGCAGTGTAGGGCAAACCAACTACAGAATGTGTGGGGAGATATGCTCTGTGGGTCTTGTGCTCGTAAGGCGGGTCAGTAAGATAGTAGGGTATAGGGGTGTATGACAAAAAATAATGTGTA
>CENS01063914.1_pt1 | contig 12803 bp, 14 predicted proteins | sample 530201 | NCBI WGS metagenome assembly CENS01 (sample SAMEA2619747, study PRJEB7988) | marine metagenome | biome: marine biome (ENVO:00000447); feature: surface water layer (ENVO:00002042); material: "saline water (ENVO:00002010), including plankton (ENVO:xxxxxxxx)" | depth 5 m | reverse complement strand
GAACATTTTTAGTACTTCATAATTGGTGTATCGTTCACCAGAACCTATGTGATGTATTCCTGTACACACCCCCATCATCATATCGTAGATTGCTCTAACATTGTCTTCTACCCATATCCATTCTCTGATTTGTTGTCCATCTCCATATAGAGGAATTGGTTTATCGTTTCTGAAACAATCTTCAACAACTGGTAAAAACTTTTCATTGTGTTGATGACGACCAAAATTATTACAAGTTCGTGTGATTAGATAAGGCATACCAAATGTGTGTCTGACTGAATGGACCAACATATCAGCAGACGCTTTAGTGGCCGAATAATATGAAGAAGGACGTAGGACATCCCATTCTTTTGATTCATAGTAAGGGTCTGTGATGTCACCATAAACTTCGTCGGTGGAAATCTGTACAAACTTCTTAAGATTTTTATTTTTGCGTGCAATCTCAAGAAGATTGAACACACCTTCTATATTTGATTTAATGAACGGAGAACCATCTTCAATTGAATTATCAACGTGAGACTCGGCAGCAAAATTCACTAGATAATCAAAATCCCCCAACTCATCGGCAGTAACATCGCAGATATCCACGGGAGCACCATTCAAATTTTCATGTGGGTGTGAAACATTATTAATGTCTGCAGCATAAGTGTATTTATCAACGACCAAAACATCATGTCCTTGATGTTGACAATAATTCACAAAACTAGAACCTATGAAACCATAACCACCCGTAACTATTATTTTCATCTAAAATTTCCCTTAATTAAAAATTAAAATTAAATTTTTCAATAATATATTGATCTCTGTCACGGATCAACTGTGCTAAATCATCATCATATTGTGTTCTATAGTCCATTTGTTTAGAAGTATTTATCTTTGTCCAGTTTATTGAATTTACATCTAACTCGTACCCCAAGGTTAGAAAAAATTTATAAAGTCCATCTTTTAAATTTTTAATATCAACAAAATATAACTTATCGTTATTAAAGACATCTTCAATTTTTGAAGTATTATCAAAGCCTAATTCAGAAAGCAACTCAACGTACCACCAAGAATACCACCCAATATCCAACGCATTCATTTCTTTAAAATGTTTACGTTTTTCTTTAAATATGTGTAAAAATTCTACATCTAAATTATTTTTTTGAAATTCTAATCCAATCAGTCGATGCATACTTTCTCTAAACGAAAGTTTATTATCATATTCCGGCAGAGGCCCTGGAATTTTTTTAGCAACAGTATCCCATATATGTTTATCGTGACACAAATATAAATAATTATAATGAGAAACATACCATTCCCAAGGGTTACGTAAGATAACCAACACAGGTAAATTTTTATATTTTTGCGGCAAATAAGATATTCCTGAATGTGTAGATATTTCTTCTTTACTAGCTGCAATCGGAAACTCAGAAAAATTATTCCAATGGCCGTATTCTTCACCAGTTAAACCACATTGTGGAAAAAATGATTTTCTCAAAAATGTACCGGCTATTTTTGGTACGTGTACAAACACAAATGGAATTTCATTACACACAAACGCCAATTTATTTAACTCCCATATTTTTTAATTTGTCAGTCCAACCATAACCAATGTTGGGGGTTACGTGTTCCATATAATATTTTTCATCGGGAGGTAAATTATCACTGTCATAGTACCAAGGCATATGTCTAGCTTGATACGGAAAGCCAACTCGAGCTGCAGTACCCGCTGGGGCCCACTTGGCGGGGAAGCCCGGCGCATGAACGGCAAATGTAGTATCTAAGTTAGCGGGATAAATTTTAATTGTATTCCCGTTTATATGGTAGTCAACTGGATTATTCCAAAACTTTCCACCTTCATGTTGCAATACCAACTCTTTTAATTTAAAATGATCTGGTATGTCATCTATCTTAAACGACCACCCAAGTTTCGAAAAATTTAATGTTTGGGCCATTTCAATCATATGTTCAATAAAATCACATGGCAATTCATCAACCGGAACAACATCAGAATCACTATAAACATACCACTTATTTTTAGTATCACTGTAAAATGGATTTACTCCTAAACTAGCCATCCAATACAGTACTGAATTATCTCGTCTAGATTCTAATGGGGTTGGGTATACTGAAACAGAACCATCATATAATCCATTATCAATTTGATTATACCATTCTAATAATTCGGGATATGTTGATGCGTTATCCATGATTACAATATTGTAATATCCACGATTTACTAAAGACTCTATCAATTGTGTCGGCGGAACTAATCTATCTTTATTTAAGATATAAATGGGTATATCTTTCATCGTATGTCTCCCTACGAAAATAGTTGTATAATTTTAAATGGCTCTACGTATTTGACTCCACGTTTTGTAGCAGAAAATTCTGTATGAAAGGACGGAATAGTATCTTCCCAAAAATATGGAGCGTCTGTCTGTGTTTCAAATTGTTGTAGACTTTTAATTTTTCTATCCAATAGTTCATCTGAAAGTTCAACAAAAAAATTAGGAACCCATCCCGATATAGTGGATGGACTTCTATATTCTATGATAGAAATTTTATTCTTTCTAGTCAATGGGTTAGCAATTGAATTAACAATCCTATGTTCAAAATGAGCATCGTTAGAAGAACACAATACAATACATTGTGCGTCTCCCAAGTAACGATTCTCAATTAAATCAATCCATTTCGACTCTTTGTATCTACCGACAAATCCATACTCAAAATTCAAATTAATATTGTCACACCCCATGACTGACCAAAACTCCCTCACTTCCTCAAATCTATCGGGGTGTGCGGTGGGGTCATCTTCACCACCAAAGCTCATACATATAGTATCAAACTGAGTATCACGATGAACATCTACCATCCCACTCATAGAATACTCTACATCGTCTGGATGTGGCGAAAGACACAACACTCTATCAAAATTAAACAATTTCATCAAATATCCTTGGTGTTATGGATTTAAATGGCAATCCAGTATATATTTTAATTCCCTTTCGTCTTAAAAAATCCCGTAAGTCTTCAACTAAATCTGAAGGCCTTCCTCTTCCTGTAATAGACCTTCTTTTATAGTAAACCCAAGCGGTGTGTTGTAGGTTTTCAAAATCTTCCACTCGTACAAAATCGTCAGTTATTGTAATTTCTATAGAATTTATATTTATTCCCTTATATTCTAAAATATCTAACCATTCTTGAACAAGACCTGCCATCAAAGAACGTTGTTCTTCAACAGGCAATTCCTTTGGATATACATTTTCTCTGATGACTTTACAAGGGACGCCCCCCGCAAGAGAACCAGAAGGTATATCTTTATTTACTAAACTCATCATTCCAATGACAACATTATCACCGATTGTTACGCCTGGTAGGACTGTAGATTTTCCTGTCAACCAAACATTGTTTCCTATGGTAACGGGTTCAAACTGGGCCGGAAAACCTTCTAGGAGTTGTAAATAACTACCGTGTGTCCAAATTCCCACCCCAGCCCCTATACCCACTTGATCTCCAATGACAACTTTTTCGGATGGGTTTATCACCACATCTTCACATAACATAACACCAGAACCAATCTCAACAACGCTATTTGGTCCCGTGCACCCCCCTCTACCAATCTCCACCCTGTCTAGAACAACTGCGTATTCTCCAATTTTTAATGATCTACAAGTAATTTTGATGTCATTAGCAAACCAAGAACATCTACCAATGTAAACTAAATCTGGAGATATTATTGTAAGATTTCCATCCAATTTTACATAGTCTTCTATTATTATTTTTTTAGAATTTATCTTTACATTAGGACCGACCAGAATCTCTTTTCCAATTTCATAGTCCGCATAATCAGAAATTTCTAGACCATTAGACAATAACATACTAATACCTAAATACTTTAGTTGGGAATGTACTCTGTAATACTAAGCCCAGATAGTTCTGAGCTAAATGTTCTTCGGTTAATCCACGTTGTTTGTCATCCAAATACTGTTGATAATAGTGGTAAACCTTAAAAATTGGATCAATTGGTATTAAATCAATTACATCTGTGTTCATTATGGTTTCACCATACCAAGTAAACTCACTTGGACAAATTTTTAAGGCATCAAAATATGTCATACCATTAGATTCTAAAATCTCATGTAACATTTTCCAAACATTTGTTGACCAAATAACAGGAACCGGACCAAAATCATGAACAATTTTTGATTTTCTTCCAAACACATCCATCACTTTTCTGCGGTCAATTTCAAAAGAATCGGCTGGGTTGAAACCTAACAAATGATGTTTGTCGGCGGTCCAACTAAATAATTCTTTCTGTTGATGACACACGGTATATGGTGTTTTTTCATTATACATAAAATCTGATAAATAAAAATCTTTAATAAAATATCCGTCAGAATCTATGCAAAGATAATTTTCACAATCAACAACTTTCCAGGCAGAAGACTTGATCAATTGTTGTGAAAACCAATTGTTTCCCACGCCTTCATAAATTTCATCATCACACAAAACCGTAACATTTTCATTATCAATCTGAAAATTTTCTGAAAATACTTTTATATCACTAGCGGGTACTGAAATATACCACGGGATGTTATCTTTATTATGAGTTCTTATACTATCTGCTAACATTTGACATTGTTGAAAATCACCTGAATAGCTCTTTGTAAAAATAACAAATTTATTCATTTATAAAATGCATCCCTATTCCCATAATCAATTCATTCATAACAAATTCTTTATGAATTTCAACGCGGGAATCTTTAATTGCTCTGTATACTTCATTAGTTTTTGGTCTGATATCGTGGAACATAACAATATCAGTGGATAGTGGTGAATATAACTCAATGTCAGACATGACACAATCATATTCATGACACCCATCAATATAAACAATGTCGTATGACGAAGCTAGTTTAGATAAATTGTCCCTACTTCTAGAATCGTTATCAATTAGTGTAAATTTGTCAGATGAATATATTGTTTTAACTTTCCGCAGTAAGTCAAATGCACCATTATTAATATAATCCGTATCACTCATCATAGTGATAGTCGTATATTTTAAATCAATGTTATACATATTCGCAAATGTATGTAACATAAAGGGCCACAGTCCACGAGCTGCGCCAATTTCTAAAAAATTAAGAGACTTGTTTTCATATCTATTCAAGATAAAATCGGCCGCTCCCCAAAACTCTTCAAAATTTTGCATACAGTGATAAGCTAATAATCTATTGCCAAAATATTGATGATTCTCTTCCCACAAAGAGTGACCACCAAAAAATGAATCATAGAGATTATTAAAATATAAGATAGTTTCCGGTATATTGGATAGTAGCTCAGGTCTAACAGGTTGCATAAATAACCTCCATTTTAATTTATAAAATTATATCTTACAGAAGACAAATAATGTTCTTGCATTTGTTTAATGTCAGATGCGGCACTCAATATATCTACGTTAGTGTATCTAGAACACGTATCATACATTCCTGTTTGTAAACCAGTACAAATTTTTGAATTACAAATTAGATACATCAATAACCGAACAGATATTCCATCTGAATTAAGAACGTGATTAAATTTAAAATCATGTTGGTGTTTTTCATAATACATAAAAGGCAAATCGGCGTGGTGGTCAAGTTTTCTTTGTATCCATTCTAATCTAGTAGGTTTATTTTCACGTTCATTAACGTATCTATATGAAAATGCCCCATATTCAGCGTCACCGAATGTTTTACGTTTAAATTCTTCAAATTGTTCAATCTCTTCATTTGAAAAATATACTTCTGGCCAATAATCATCTTCAAGATTTAAATTTATTTGATAAAAACGTAACATCTGTAAAACCAAAGGGTCTACATCATTTTTTAAATCTTTGATTCTAAAATGATCATGATATACTTCACCATCAAAATTATCTATAAATGAGTCTACATGGGGGTTATTGTCAAAAATGTATTTAACATTTTCATACGGATTGGACCATATACCCCACACGTTTTGTGCATTTTTAGCCGAAGGACCATAAACATTTTCGGCAAATTTTTCTGACGTTACATATATCTTACAGTTTGGGTAATATTGTTTTAAAATTCTAGGCATTGCGGAAATAATTCCCCAATCTCCTATACTGTAACATCCTCTATGAATGACAAATTCTTCATTCTTCAAATAATCATCTGGTGCTATAAAATATTCTTGATTAGTGGTCCAACCCAGTTTAGAAACCTCGGCTACATTATATAATTTATTATTATAAATTCTTTGAAAAATCGGCATATATATCCTTTGTTTGATACATAGTTAATTGATTATGATATACTCCATTACGATATAGAGATTGAATCAAACTACCCTCCTGAATAAATCCCAAATTTTTATAAACCTTTATAGCAATATGATTATATTCTGCAACAGTTAACCCCACTCTCCACATCCGTAGTTCACCAAAACAATATTCTAACAATTTAATCCACATGATAGATGCCAACCCCTGACCTCTGAAATCTGAATGTAAATCTGCACCCAACATACAATTGTTGTTAATATTATCTATTGTGTAAATTTTAACAAACCCAGCGCGAACGTTATCAACAGTAAAAATGAACCTATGTTCCCTGTTTTTGTTTAAATTTTTCCACCATGTAATATGACTTTCCAATGTTATTGGTGATGGGTTAGTTATATTGTGTAGGACCAATGGGTCATTATGCAATTCTACCAACCATTCGTGATCATCGTCACAAACTTCAACTAAATCAAATTTATTCATAACAAGTTCATTAATTTGTCAGATATGAATCTGATATCGTTTTCGTTCAGCCACCAACCACATGGGAGAGATATTTGGTGTTGACTGAAATAATCTGTTTCTGGCAAATCTGTCATACTTTCTTTAAAACAAGTATAATAATGGTTTGGTGTATGAACCACTCCAGCGCCAATTTCCATATCATTTAATATAATCAAAATTTCGTCTCTGTCAATGGTTTCTCCTAATAAAATTGTATACACCCAAAAGGATGGACGACTTCTGACAAATGGAGAGCGTCCGCTAACAGTTAAATGTTGTATTTCTGGATGATCTAATAATTTAGAATATAATTTAGCATTTTCTTCATGGGACGAAATAATCTTGTCAATGTGAGATATTTGAGATAAACCAATGGCCGCGGATATATTATTCATGTGAAACTTGTAACCAGCTTCTTCAATATCAATGCCCCATCTCTGACCTTTCCATTCCCCGTTCTCATCTTTAGTTGCTTCTCTGTCAATCCCGAACCATTTCAATTTTTTGGCCCGATCAAAATCTTGGTCATCTAAACACATCAATAAACCACCATCTCCTGTTGTTATGTGTTTGATCGCCTGTAAACTATAACAGGTGTAGTCCGCATAATAACAAACGTGTCTTCCGTCCACCATAGAACCAAACCCATGAGCGGCGTCTTGAATCAATTTGATTCCCCGTTCTTTACAAATGTTATGTAGTTTTCTGAGATCACAGGGCAGTCCGGCCCAATTAACACATAAGACGGCTTTAGTCTTGTCGGTTATCTTCTCAATAACTTTTTCTGGATGTATGTTTCCAGTTGTTCTGTCTATATCTGCCCAAACGATTTTAGCACCAACATCGTGAATCGGAGTATTGGAAGCAACACAGGTCATGGATGTACTAATTACTTCATCTCCCGGTTTAACGTCCGATAGTATCAATGCTAATGTAAGTGCTGATGTGCAGCTATTAAGAGGAACAATATTATCGAATTCAAAATACTTTTTAAATTCATTTGTTAGCTCTGTAACCTGCATTCCCTCGTTTATAAATCCACTTCTAAGAACAACATCTAAATTCTTCAAAGCAGAGTCTACATCAACATGAACTTTAAATATTGGATATTTCATAATCACTCCGTCATATTTCTAATTGTGTCTTGGGATGTTTTTCTAATAACATCTATTTGTATATCGTCAAATTCTTGTTCATCTTTACTAAGATATCCTTTTTCTTCTAAAAATGTTTTTAGTTGTTCTTTAGTCATTAAATCAATTGTGCTATCATACTGAAACATTTTGTCAACAAATATTTCTGTTGACCAACTGGGGTGTACGATGAAATATGATCCCATATCTACTGTTTTAATGGATTCGGTTTCATTGATCATAGCTTCGTGAAATTTTTCCCCACTTCGTATCCCTGTTATTTCTATAGGCGTGTCATACCTTTCAGAGAAAATTTCTGCTAGATCTATTATTCTCATAGAGGATAATCTAGGAACAAACAATTCACCACTGTTAGAATTTACAATACAATTTAAAATTAAATCCACACTTTCATCTAACGTCATAACAAACCTAGTCATGTCTCTATGGGTTACAGTTAATTTATCTTGACTTTTGGACTGATGTAGAAATAATGGTATTATACTTCCCCTTGACTCTAATACATTTCCATATCTAACCGCACAAAATTTAATATGACTTATATGTCTAGCCTTTTCCAAAACAACTCGTTCAGCAATAGATTTTGACATACCATAAACATTAATGGGAGAACAGGCCTTGTCCGTGCTTACCATGAGAACTGTTTCTAAGTTCGGTAAATTTTTATTTTCCTCTTCTACCACATCAACAACATTTTGTGGGCCTAATATATTTGTTTGAATACTTTCCGATGGCGCTAATTCACAAATGTCTACGTGTTTTAATGCAGCAGCAATTATTATTCTATGTGGATTAACTTTTAATAGTTCTTTTCTAATCCTATCTTTATCTCTTATGTTTCCTATTATAAAAAATAAATTTTTAAACTGACTAAATTTGTTTTTGAGAGCCCAATGTTTTGATTCGTCCCTAGAATACACATAAACAATGTTATTGGAATCCTCACACAATCTATTTATGAGAGTGGTTCCTAATGAACCAGATCCCCCAAATATTAAATACTTCATTTTCATCATCTCCTTTATTTTGTCAGTCCACAGATCATTCCATATTCATCAAACTTTGGCATACCTCCCCACTTTTCATAAAACTTTCTAGCTCCTGCGGGTTCACATTCTTTTGATCGTGATGATTGCCTAGTAAAATCATCTTTTGGAAAGTGACTTGACCTAGCACCAAAATGATACACCAAAGATTTACTTGGTAAAACAAATCTAAACCCACCATCCAACATTCTTAAAAATAAATCATAGTCTTCCCACCACGCCGGAGCAAATCTTTCATCATTTCCTCCAATTTCATCCCAATCTTTTTTACGGATAAGACCAGATACTCCTTCACCCTTTGGTATTTCAAAATCATTCATCTGGGTAAATTCGTTAGCCCAATCTATAAAATATTCTTCATCAAAATTACTATGCAATTCACCGAACATATTTTTAGGAACTATGATAGTGCCGTGTCTAGATGGAGAACCAAACATATCTGGTTCTACCCTATGGGAATTTATCCACAACTTTTCGTTGGGATGCTTCTCAAAAACTCTATACAATTCTAAGTCCCAATTTTGTGATACAAAGAAATCTGCGTGTATAAAGTTTATAAATTCAGTTTCTACCTTATCGGCACAGAAGTTCATACCACCACCAATACCTCTGACCACCTCATTGTGTTCTATAAAGTATGTTAGGTTGTATTGTTCACCATTTTCTTCTAACCACTCATCGGTTCCGTCATCACAATTTTCTGCATACACCACAAAAGGCATATCAGAAAAATAAGAATACTTTCTAACCGATTGAATTGCTAGTTTAAGGTATGGTAAATTGTTATATGTTGAAATACAGGTTGTTATCATGATCGGTACTCATAATTGAATGCGTTGTGTTTAAACTGATTAAATCTTTCCCAATTATATTTTTTCATAAACTCATTCATACCACGTTCAGCTCTACTACAGTATTCGGAAGGAGTTAACACGTTCCCGTCCAAATCTTCAACACCCTTATTCATAGTCTGAGAATTTAAATGTGTAATACAAACTTTGTCTGTTACGCCCGATTTTAGTTTTAATTCTTCTGCAACAAGACCAGTATAAAAATCATTACCCCAACCATAAATTAATTCAAGAGGATACTGACCAATACGTTCTACAATATCTCGTCTTAACAATGGACATTGAAAATCTATCCATTGAACATATCTAGTAGTTCCACTCATCCAGTTATGCATTTGTTTCCAAGCACACTGTTCTATTGAGGCATTAATAATCGTCGGAGACAATTGGCAAACATCATGTTTTTCGGCTTCAGACAACATCATAGACAAAAAATTCTGTCCATGAATTATTAAATCACAATTTAAAACAAACAACCAATCATGTTTTGTTTCATTTAAAAAATAATCTATTATAAGATTCAATCCACCACCAAAAAAATAATTTTTTTCTGAAATGTGAGTAGAATATTTTGACGGTTCTGTCGCACCGTTTTCTAAAACCATTATTTCATGTTTTATTTTTTTGTCTTTGGAAATCTGTTCAACCAAGTTATTTGTCAACTCCGGTTGATTTACATTTAATGTAGCTACTAACATTAGATAGTTTCCTTTGGGAGCCAAACCGTTCGATTAGAATCAGTAGTTTCTTGTTCTAAATGTTTTTTGTAATCTTCTATTTTATTACCTAAGATATCAACAGCATCATATTCATATTTTTCAAAAAAATTAATAACATCGTAAATAGAATGGTTATGAAAATTTTTTAAGAACTTCGGATGAACTTCCATATGTTGAGTGAGATCGTTTGCATTTTTTGAAAAACAATTAAAAAAATTCATTCTATTGTCCATCAACATCAAAGACCCACATTTTATTTTTTGGCCATCAGGCAACACAATATTATCAGACATTTATTATGTCCGTTAAAATATTGTTTAATTGTTTGATATCCACTTTAATATTTCCAAGTTCATATTCTCCGACAACATTCAATTCTTGTTCTATAATGGGATTCACTTCATTATCTTGTAAAATTAAACCCATTCGCTGAACATTAATAAAGTCTGTGTTTGTTATTTTATTAGCATCAAGTCGAACCAAAACATCATTATCCATTTGTTCTATTAAGTTAACAGCAAAAACACGTTCTGTCAAGTCATAGTATGTATTTGGTTGCTCTTTTTCAATGTATTCTTCAATTTCACAATCCACATATATTTTAGAACACCAAGGTTCTAATGCTTCAAGTAATTGTGATGTACAATTCTCTACAACAAACCCAACATCATATTTTGGATATAAAATTGGGTATCCCCACTCGTCGTTAGCAATCCATGAATTCCATTTTCTGATATAGTTTCTTCTCGCTCTAATTTCGTGACTTGCAAAACTATCATCCACCTTTCCAATTTCTTTGTCATCTGTCCATTTGTGACCACGACAAGTTAAGTGATACACCAATGAATCTCTTGATTGTATTATTTCATATCCTGCTAATATAAATCTCTGAAATATATCACTATCTTCATATGGAAATGGAGCGAATATAGGATCGTGACCACCAATAGACAAAAAATCTTCTCTATACATTGCCCACGGAGCGAATATACCTCTAGTGGTCTTATCCTTAGTTTCCGTTTGTTCTTGTTCCACAAATGTGAGAAAATCTTGTTCCCTGAAATCTTCAGGCCACATACCAAAATCTTTTGTTATTTTTTCTTTTCCTGAAGGATGTAATGGTGGTTCTATTCTTGTAGCAGATACAACCTTACCTTTATCCAGATGTTTTAATATGTTTTTGACATAGTTTGGACCAACAAACATATCGGCGTGCAAAATACTGAATATTGGATTCTTTGCTATTTGAACACCTATGTTATAAGTTACGGTGTGCCCCATTCTTTCTGTTGTTGGATTTTCCCATATGGTCAAATTTTCATCTTCTAAAGATTTTAACCATTCTATCGTCCCATCACTACTGGCGTCATCCAATACAATAATTTCGTGTATTTCGTCACCACAATGTGTTCTAATAGAACGATAGGCGTTTTTTAGATATCGTAAATTATTGTAAGATGGTATAACAAAACTTATTGTATTCATTTTTTAATTTTCTTTAACTTTGGTAATTGAATTTTTGGAAGTTCTACTTTCGGTGTTTCTTCGGTTTCACCAACTTTCTTCAATTTAGGAAGATTTAGTTTCATTGGTTGTGCTGGTTCCTCAAACTCTGGAACATACTTGTCTAGTAACTCCCAAGTTTTCTTTTGTATTTTTTTGTAATTAAAGTTTTCTTTGTTTGTTTTAGCAAGATTACCAGCTTTCTTTTTCCAAGGTTGGTAGTTGTTAAACAACTCAACCATAGCAGTAGCGGCCATATTGGGGTCAATATCAAACCACTTGGAACCTTGAATGATAACCTTGTCCCACAAAGCAGATTGATGAACATCATTGAGATGGCCACCAAGTAGAATCGCATCGTTCGGGTCCAAGAAATCAAGGTGACCTGACCAACCGGGAGCAATCACTGGTTTACCACTGAGTGATGCTTCAAGGAGTGGACGACCAAAACCCTCGCCCTTTGTGAATGAAACGTGAACCTTGACCTTTGGGTGGTTGTATAGTGACGCCATTTCCTTTTCTGTTAAATCACCATGTAAAAGATACACATTGGGGAAACATTCGCCTGGTTCTAGTGGAATACTTTCCTTAATTCGTCTAATCTTGTCCAAGATTTGTTCGCGGTCAAGAAGCGAGTAACCAGCACCACTTGTCTTTAGGATGAGAGCAGGTTTTTCAGTAAACTCTGTCTTTTTGAATATTTGACAGAATACATTGACCAACAACCCAACATTTTTTCTGTCTTGACCAAC
>CENS01019314.1_pt1 | contig 12831 bp, 21 predicted proteins | sample 530201 | NCBI WGS metagenome assembly CENS01 (sample SAMEA2619747, study PRJEB7988) | marine metagenome | biome: marine biome (ENVO:00000447); feature: surface water layer (ENVO:00002042); material: "saline water (ENVO:00002010), including plankton (ENVO:xxxxxxxx)" | depth 5 m | reverse complement strand
TTAACTTGGCCATTACCAGTACCAGATGTTATTTCAATAAATAATCCGTTATAAAAATCATCGTTAGTATTTTCGCCAGACGCTAATGTTATAGTTGTAGCTCCGCCAGCTTGAGCTGTTCCTGTTTCCGTACTAAATCCATGCGTTAATGTAATATTACCATCCGTACCACTTGGATTTAAAGTTCCTTGTGGCGTATAGGTTGCTGCACTAAATCGAGCTTTAGGAATACTGTCAAAAGTAATATCGCTAACTGTCCAGGTAACATGATTGGCACCACGTTGAATAATTTTAGGAGCCATATCTTCTTGAACTAAAATTAATACAGAAGCGTTTTGTGTATAAAATAATGTTGATAAATAAGCACTTGCTATTGTTGTTGTTAAAAAATCATCACTACCACCATTTATACCAGTAACTAATACCTGGTCTTTAAAAACGTACATACGATTATTTATAAAAGCCAGCATATAACTTTGTTCTGTAGAATAACGAAACGGTATTAATTTTGTTCCATTTTGCGGTGCGCCAGCCGAAGGAAGCTCTGCTATAAATCGTAAACCAGGCCGTCTAGTCATACCGCCTTGAGGCTGCACTACAACATTTTGCGCTTTTTCTAATCCATTATAATATTGCTGTAGATCAATACGACTGCGTATTAAAGGATCGAGTTCCCCTACAGAGAAATTACTTTGTATTTGTGTTAATCTGCTCATCGAATATCCGTAAGTGAGTAATCATTAATTATGGTATTCTGATTGCTGCCTTGTGAATCCATACTAATTGATGTTCTAAAATATCCTCCTCGGTTGTTTTCGGATGGTGCGCCTAATGCAATAGTACGCCAGAAATCTGTTTTTGTTATTTGGTCTGTAATAGGTTCTGCTAAATGCCAGGCACATTGATATATTAACAGCTGCGTAAAATATACAGGCATAAGGTCTTCTTCTAAAACTCTTTGGTAATCAATATATACTGTTTGGCTTTCCGTCATTAGCTTTGCTGTGCCATCGCTACCCATATTAATTTCCCAATCTTTAAATATAGAATTTCCATGGGTATTAGATGTATAAGCTGCTAAAGGCACATTGTTTAAAATATCATTAGGTAAAGAATATTGGTAGGTCCATTCGCTTACAGGTGTAGTGTTATCCTGCGCTAATTGTGCTTTCTTAATAGTAAAACTCCAACGATACATTCCTAGAGTTGTTTGTTTAACTTTAGGATACAACGTAGAGCAAATATTGGCTTGAGCTGATCCATCGCTTAGAGATGATAAACCTTCAGCTCCTAATAATGCTAAGGCTGCATTACATATACTTACATCGGTATCTCCTGCTGCCATAATTCATTCCTTATAAAACGGAGAGATCCGAAAACCCCTCCGTTAATATTATTTTTAGTCTGAGTCAGTTACGGCTATTGTTACGCCATCACCCACATCGACCACTCCACTTGCGTTTGATACAACTACATGCCATGAAGCTGTAGCAGTACCGCCAGTTGAAGCCCATGAATAAATAATGTCGCCAACGGTAACATCATCACTCACATCATTAAAATACCCAGAAGCATCAATAGCTGTCTTGGCATCTGTACTTGTATAAGACCACATAACTGGAACTGATCCCTTTTGAGATTGTCCGCCTAATGGTCCCCATCCTGCTCTTGAAAACGCCATGATTACTACTCCCTACAAGTTATATCTACGATACCGTCAGCATCTATAGCTACAGAACCCATGCTCAACATGGTTGTTACTAGCCAAGAAGTTTTCTCAGGTACGTAATTAATTTCAGTTCTAGGATTAATTCCAACGGCACACCCTACAGCTGATTTATGAAAAGCTATAACAGTACGATCAGAAGAACCATCGACTGGAACTCCGCCTTCGCTTCTTGTACCAAGTACATGAAAACGGAAGCCCAAATAAGAATCGATCTGGCCCTGGCTAAGAGCTCTGATACTATTATAGTCAGAACTTACAGCTCTTTCATCACCTAATAGGCCAGCGAGGTTATTAGCGTGGCAAACAAGGTGTCTATCTGAGCTAGGCACGTTCGCAGCATCCATTGCCTTTTTTGCCGCAATTAACTTACCTACATTAAGATTAGACGCAGTAGCAGAACCACTTGTTACAACAGTATTTGCTACCGTTGTGCCAGCTGTAGCTGCTATAACGCTATCAATTATTAGTTGATCGTATCTGCGCCCTATAGCTGAACCAACTACAGTTGCTAGTTCGTTTCTTTCTTCAAAGCTTACTTTAGCATTGTTAAAAATATCAGAATATTCTGAAGCCGACCAATCCTGAAGAGTTACAGAAACTTGAGAAAAAGCCGTATTTAATGGCGTAACATCGGTTTGCGGAGTTCTTTCAGTTGCAACTCCAGCTGCCAATTTTGGCCATTTATATGTTGAGCCTACAACTCCGTTCTTCATTCGGCACACACCTTCTAATGTACGGCTTGCTTGGTAAGCATGGTGTACTTCCGAATTGAACATCGTTTCGAAGGCTGGACTAAGATTTGTTGACATTATATGTCCTCCTAAACAATTAAAAAAAATCGCCTTATGGTTATCGGAGGAATGATCCTTCGGCCTGGCTATGCATACGCTGCATTTTAACGGTAAGTTTCCTTACGCCAGATCGGCCCTAAAAGGGTTATCAATCTTTTGTAGGTTAAATCAAAAAAAATATTATTGCAACTTTAAAAGATACTATGGGTTTTTATACAGCTATTTTTTACTACGATTATATTTTTTAGATACTACCGCCAAGTTATTTGATGCGTTGTTTCGTGGGTTACCGTCTTTGTGATGTACGTCTTTATTTGCACTTCCCATTAAGCGTTTACCCATTTTACGTCTTGCAGCATTACGACTAGCACGGTTCTTCTTTTGCTTTGGGGAGCTGTGGTAGCTGTCGTATTCTTGACGGTAATTTCTAGCCATTAAACATTTTCTCGAATTTCTTTTCTACTTCTTTACGGAAATTAGGATCATTATGATATTTTTCTGATTGCACTAAATTATGTAAATCTTCTGGTGTTTCATCGCCTAATATTGGTGTCGATTGAATAGGGATGTCTTTTTCACCAGATAGTGTTCGTAACTTACGTATAGTTAGTTGCCCTTCGGCTGTTCCTCCTAATACAGTAAGCTGCTCATAATCATTTTCAGAAAATACACCATCTCGTACTAAACTTCTTCCCCAATTCACATTAGAGCTAATAATTTCATCGGCATTAGTTCCAAGCTTTTGTTTTTCTTCTTGTACGGATACTGTTGTATCTTCTACTGGATCATTTAAATCTGCTACTTTTTGTACTAAGCTTTCAAAATGCGCTTGTGATATTTTCGCTTCCTTAGCCCAATCTGTATACACTTTCATTACAGGATCATCATCGGCAATATTAGAGTCTTCAAATGCGCTTGTATCGTATGTATCAGGTACTTTATGTTTGCCCTGGCTAAATTTCTTTTCTAAATCTGCATAACTTTTGCTAAGACTTTCTACATCTGGACCTTCTTTGTTGTCCCAAAATTTCTTAGGCATCCAGTCAGGTTTCTCTAAATCCTCTATTTCTTCAGGCTTTAGCTCATCTTTTTTAGGCTCCATATGCGCCATAGAATTTTTTTCTTCTGCATTATTATCTTCTTCTGTAGATACTTCTTCTACTTTTACAGACTCCATTAAATTTTCTTCTTGTTGCTCTTCTTGTTGTTCTTCAGCCATTTTTCGCCCTTTCTATTCTATGCATTATTTCCCTTACAATAGAGTTTTGGCCTTCCCTAGAATATCCTATTGAATGATCTGAGCCAGGTTCCCATGCAGGTTGCTCTACAGTTACTTTTTTTAAATAATCTAAAACTTTTTTACCATCTGCTGTCGTTGTAAAAATAACAGCAAAAGCCGTATCCAATTCACGTTGCTCCATGCCTTGTTTGCTATTATCTGCAACCGCATCTAAACCATCCCAGCCTGGATCGTTAATGGATCGTATCTTTTCTGCTTGTATCATATTTTCCCCTTCGCTTTATTGTATTGCAGCATCCTCTGGCGGAGCTTGTTCGCCTTCTGCTCCCATTTGTTGTTGCGCTGCCATTTGTGCTGCTTCTTGCATTTGTGCTGCTATAGCGTCTTTTTCTTCTGGTGTATTACGCAGTTTTGCTGGAATACCTAACTGATCCGCTAAATAATCTGCTATTCTACCCATATTAACCGCCATTACACCTTCTGGACCAAGCATCTGTGTTATTTGTAAATACTGCATAACCTCGCCAACTTTATCCATATTCTGTGCCATAGCTAACGGAGATTCAGGCACAACTTTAACCTGTAACCCATTGACTTTTAACGGTAATTCAATCATGCCTTGTGCATCCATAACTTCTAAACTACGTCTAACAATAGGCATCATTGTTTCAACAATCAGTCTTCCAAACGCACTACCTAAGTTTTGTGCTAGTTCAGATAAACGTGCTTGTATTTCTGTAGCGGATCGAGCCGACATATTTTCTGGTGGCAACGATTCATCTAATAAACCTTTTTTAATGGCGGTCCTTAAATCGTTTGCAACTAACTGTCCCATTTGGGGATCGCCTGTCCTAGGGAGAGGCTTCAAGGATTCACCTTGAGGACCGCCATTACGTGCCACAGATATAATGCTTCCTGGCACAATCTGAATAGTAGAAGGATTTAATACGCCATCATCCGCAGCAGTAAATACACCGCCAATAGATAATGAAGCATTTTTTAGAGTTAATTCAACAACTTTGTTCAAAGTCTTAATATCATTAATAACTGTTACTAACGGACCACGGCCCATAGTTTCGCCAGCTACTTTCATCCATCGTGCAACTACCCATGGCGTACTTTTTAATTCTCTACGTAATAATATATGACCACCAGCTTTATCAATAAGCACATAATCATAAACGCCTTTCATTCTATCGTGTAATGTTGCTTCTAATATTTCTATTTTTTCTTGCGGTCTGTCTTGGTATTGATCTTTAATTTCCTGTGGTATTTCTATATCAGGCCATTCTTTTTCAAGCGTTTCATAAGCTCGTATAATACGTCTATACACATTATCAACCGTACCGTGTGGACCTTCTTCAAATGTTACAAGAAAACTCGGTATCGCATTGAAACGTATAGGTTTTGTTTCATCTCCTGGCATAATCTGCATAACAGCCGTACCGACCATAAGGTCTAATAAAAACTCTCCCATTGCTAAATCAAAATCTGATTGGCGTAACACTCCAAACAACTTATCGGTATAAGCATCTAACATTCTTTGCAAATCAACTTGGAATTTTTCTTCTATCTCCTCGCCAGGCTGTAAACGACACCAGTTCCTTTGGGGAGGAAAGAGGTTTGATTGTATTCGATTAGCAGCCCTTTGTGTCGAGGAGATAGCCGTGCTATCAAAGACTTTGTTAAGTTTCTTCTGTCCACTTACGCTGCTATAAAAGCCATCATAAAGATTGCGATTAGGCAGCGCATACTCATAGCACTCCTCATACAAAGCTCGGAAATTTTCTTTTTCCTTGTTTGCAATATCGTATCGTTTTTTTATTTCCTGGGCTGTTAAAGCCATTACGCTTTTTTCTTTCCGTATTTCTTTTTCATATCGGATCTAAAATCCGCCATATAACTTCCTTCAGTCTGTTTCTGGAACTTCCTTGCTTCGCTCTGTCCCTTCGCTGTGTATGGAAAATTCTTCGTCTTGTTTCCTGTCTTCGTCTTGTATTTTACTGTAGGCATAATCTTCCTCCTTAAATTTTGGATTACGAAAAAACTTTCTTGGCATTATGTCGGCCTTCGTCTTGGACCTAACGTAGATCCTAATTCTGCTGTATCAACATTGTAATCTTTCATTGCTAACATTAATGGTCCACTTCGTCTTCCTGCACGTTGTCGTGCTTTTATAGATCGTTGCGATGCTGCTTCTCTTTCTGCATTTCTGCGCTCAACCGCCTCGATACCGCTGGTATCAGGAGGAGATGGATCTTTTCCGCCACCAAACCAATCGCCCATGTATAATCTCCTAATGTTAGGTCTAATCTTTATACGTTCGAGAGTACATGATAAAATCTGTTTTATCAACCCCATAGCTTTTTAATACACCTTCTTTTTTGTACGATAGCACTTCCGCCCATTTTATAGCTGCAATATTTTTACTGTTTACAATGCCTTGCAGCCTATGCAGCTTCCAATGGGCCATCATATAAACTAAGAAATTTTTTGTTGCTCGATGAAATGTGTATTTATGTTTTGTAATATATTTACTGGGTATTAACCACCCTTCGGCTACACCAGCATGAAGAGGGATCATACCCCACATCGCATAACATTGATCTTCTACAAATCCAGATAAGGCTATACCGTGCTTTACGTTACTTTGTAAATAATGCAAATAGTTTGGCTCCACATCAAAACTGTTTTGCGTAAATTCATTGATATGCATAGTTTGAAAATGGCTGGGATGCCAAATTTTTATACTGTATTTACGGTCTTTTAATTCCATAATTTCTTCATAAAAACGTGGATCTATATTTTCTTTCATTGGAACACATCAAAATCTAACGTAGCGTTTGTCGTGCCAGTAGGTCGCTGCGTATTTCGTGTTAACGTTCTATGTTCACCACCTCCTAATAAACAATATCCAGCTGCATCACCAACGTGCGAGCTTTCATTTTTATTTGGTGTATCTTTAAAGCGTTCATGGCCTGATACTTGAACTCGTTTATAGTGGTAGCCACCAGCTAAAGCTTTTCTCAGCTGCAAACAATTTTTATCTACAAGCAGCCCTGGCTTTGCTTGAATAAGTCTTCCCATTGGAGAAGCCAAGGCTTCACGCCTTACACGCCAATTATTGCTAGGGCAGGGCTGTGCATATAATCCTAATGTTTTTAAATGGTCGAAGGCTGTTGTTTCAAAAATACTATCACGTTGTAATCCAGCAGGATCGCCAAAGATACTTACATCGTACCCAGGAAAACGGCTTTCTATTTCCGCTTTTAAAATATGGCCAAAGCGTTCTAATCCCATGTCAAAAGTTACAAGCTCATGCAACACTTGCCATTGTCCTGTATGTAATCTTTGTGCAAAAACGGCAGCAGGAGTCAATCCAAAGTCTAATCCTATCTGAATCGGAACACCTTGCACCGCTTCACAATCGGCAGCCATAGTTTGATCGTCATATTCAGGCCATACAGGTTTGCCCTCTAACACAAATGTGTATTTTCCTTCGGCATAGCAGCGTATCCAATCCAGATTTTTTCCTCCCATAATCTGTTCGTAATAGCCTACAGGTAAGTTACCAATATTTTCCGCTTTAGGGTTTTGCTGCCACCAACGCCCACAAGCAAACATAAACCCTTGCGCTTCAGGCATATCTTCAGGAACTTTTTCTGGCGGTGTTTCAATAACACCTCCTGGCTGCCTCCAAAATGTCCAAGGGTATTTTCCTTTTGGCTTCTCAATTTCCGCTACTCGGTACATCCAATGGTCGTCATCACACGGATTGCTATCAATCCAAACACCACGCCAGCTTGGACCACCGTCTGCTTGCACAGGATAACGGCCCACTCTGTGTGTTAATCCATCAATCACCGCTTTTGGCAGTTCTCTTGCCTCATTTACCCAGGCACCTGTTAATTCTAACGATAATAATTTACGCACATCTTTTGGCTGATCTAACGCTAAAAATACCACTTCGCAATCAATACCAGCTGCTTTTCCTCTTGCTGGCAACTTCAAATGATGTGTTATAGGTGGCGCATGGCGAATAGGTCCCCAGATATGTTCAGGAAAAAGTTCTTGCCAAGTTTTTAATGTTGTTGTTCGCAGCATAGGGTAAGAATTTCTTACAATAGCAAACCGTGAATACCGAATACCATCTCTAGGGCTTACCTTTTGTTTTACAGCACGAATCATAATTTCGGCAGCACTCGCATAACTTTTGCCACTTCCTACAGGGCCAATCAATCCTCGTACAAAAGAATTAGAATTAAGAAAATCCCATACTGTAGGAGAGGTAGAAAAATCTAAATCTAGGCTTTTAAGTGCATCATCATAATCATTTGTCTTCTTCGATGTCGACATCCGTTATCTCCTTTGGTCCAACCATTTTTATTCCTACAACCGATGGTCTTTCACTATTGCTTTCTGGTTCTAACAATCCAGCAGCCTTAGCCAGCGTTTGTAAAATCTTTACTTTGTCGTGCAGCTCAATATCAATCGTTCCTTGATTCACTCGTATCCGTTTAATGGCCGAAATAGCTTTAGGATCAATATCTTTAAACGCTTTTACCTTAATTTCAGTACCATCGTATTCCATAATCTCATCAATATTAACGGTACCCAGATCAATTAAATGCTGCGCTAATGCATCTCGGCTATCCTGCAGCAGTTCTGATCCACGCACTCGTTTTTTAATCTCACGTACACCGCCAAATCTTTTAAGAGGAGGAATATTAGCCATTAAAACGGTATATCATCTTCGAGGTCTTGTGTATTATCAAGATCCTGGGTTACTTCCGCTGGCTGTGCTTTCGGTTTTGATCCGCATAGCGTTATATCGCCACCAAAATCTCTTAACACCACTTCAGTAGAATATTTTTCCATGCCAGTTTTATCTGTGTACTTTCTGGTTTCTAATTTTCCTTCTACATAAATTTTATCGCCCTGGCTGCAATGATTTTTTACCAAAGTTATAAGATTTTTATTAAAAATAACCACTTTATGCCATTGCGTACGCTCTTTTTTTTCGTTCGTGTTTTTATCCTTCCAAAATTCTGAAGTGGCTAATGTTAAATTACACACCTCACCAAACTGTAAAGATTTAATATCTGGATTTTGTCCAATATTTCCTAATAATATAACTTTATTAACGCTCATAATGTTTCCCCTTTATGTTTTTTTTGCCGTTTTTGCTGCTTTTTTAAATGCTGATTCTAATGGTCTTCCTGCTTCACCTTTTTTTCGCATTGTTTCGCCAGATCCTTTTCTAATACGTTTTTTCTTCGCATGAATATTAGAATATAATCCTCGTTTTGCCATGTTATTCTCCTAACTTTTTACGTAATTGTTTTACTAATGTTTGCCGTTTAAATCTTCGATCTAACTCAATACCATTTTCTCTGCCTAGATTTTCTAATTCAACTTTTGTCATTTTTGTTAAGTCGGTATTAGAACGCACTCCTAACACTCGGTTTAACCAGTCCATAAAATTCTCCATATTTTTTCCCTAAATATTAATAAGTGTATACAATTTTATATTCATCTGAACGATATAGTTTTTTATTTCTTTCTTCATATTCTTCTGGAAAACATGTTTTAATAAAACCATGTAAATGATTTTCTGATACCTGTCCTACTCCTGGAACTTTACGAAATTTATAATTAAAATTTTTTATATAAAAATTTAATAAATCACCTACAGTTTTAATTTCATAATATTGACAAAGAGCATACTTTATTCTGCTTTCTAATCCAGGTATATCAGTCAGTAATATTTTTTTTCTTTCTTCTTTATTTAAATCTTTTTTTAAATCTATACGTTTATATTTTGCCATATTTTTTCCCTTTCTAAAAAACCCAGAAATATTTTTGTGAGGCCTCTATACTACTACGCACCCCCCCTGGACCCCCCAAGGTCGCCTCTGGCAAAACGCATTTCTGGTGTACGCTGCGCCACGGTAATTCTTTTTATTTCTAGTGTGTCATAAATCCAATGGAACCTCCAGAGTTTATACAAATCATTCAAACCTCCAGCTTGTTACTGCTCTTACAGCATCCGCTTGTATGTCTGCTATACTCTTGGTTGCTGGCTTCGGAGTAATGACAGCTTCAAAGTACTTCAACGATACTGGATGCTTCTCACCTTTATCTCTTCTCCTCTTCAGTATCTTCCGCACCATCGTAATGAACTCTGCTTCATCTATCTTCTTTGCAATTCGCCCTGCAATCTCGACCTGGTTCATTCCATATCTCCATTCCTTTTTGTATTTCTCTCGCACTTCCTGTCTGTATAATTGTGCGTATCTTTTTGCTTTTCCCCCTATAGTATTATCTATATGTTCTACTGAGTAGTTCATGTTGCCCTCCAGCTCAACTGCATAGTTGCCTCCCAGCTCAACTGCGTGAGAGTTATCCACAGTGCAGTTGCCTTGGGGATCAACAGCGTTTAGTGTTTTTAATGCTTCTTCACGTTCCATAGTTTCATCTCTTCTATCGACAGGTTGAGCAGCAATGGCATCATCTAGTGTTGCTTTAGGATCATAGATAACTCGCCATACAGCACCTTGTCTTCCAAAGGCACGGAACTGATTACCTTTACGAACACATTCAACGTAACCCCAGTCTTGTAGCTTTCTAAAGTGTTTAGAGATAGCGGAAGAGGAGATGTTAAGTTTCTTGCTCATAGTAGAGAAGTTAGGCCAGGCAAGAGAAGCTGGATTAGCATGGCTGCATAACATGGTGAAGATAACAAGCGTCATAGGATATTGATGGAAGCGTTTATCAACGGTCGCTCTAGCTGGTACAATAGCGTATGGTCCAGGAGCTTTGCCATCACCGAATCCTTCTGTGGGTTGTCGTACTTCATCACGTTCTTTCTTTTTCATCCATGCTGCTCTGTGCTTTTGAATATATGTGTTTTGTTTTCTCTATTCATAATTGCAATCTTTAAAAATAAAAACTTATTAGTTTCTAATTCTGGTCTTCTATAAATAACCTTCAAGTGTTTATAATTCATGGTATAATTCCTCTAGCTCTAGGTTAATTGTGTTGTATAAATACAGCAGCTCTGAATCATTATCGAGTGCTTTCGGCAGCTCTTTATTGGCATGCAGACAAGTACATTCAACTTTATTAAGTTTCCATCCAATTTCTGCTGTCGACATTTGTGTAAAGCGATGGGCAAAATCTATAATGAACCATCTGGCATAGACAGTGCGAGTATCACGTCTGCGTGATGTAATAATAGCTAACGGCATAGCAAAACGATCAGACACTACCTCTGCAATGTCATCATAGGCCAGGATTATACCTCGGTAATCGTTACGCCAGGCCACAAAGCCTCCACTAGCTTTTTCTTGAGTTTGTAAACGTCTGTCTTTTTTCCCTTTACGTCTTCTACGATGCAAGAATTGTTCGAGAAATAACGAAAGTCCGCTACGTAATCGCAAACCTTCCTGCCATTTACTATACATGTGAACCTCGGCTGTAATTCCAAATTACGTATTTCATTATTCATCTCCAATAGTTTAAGTTCTTGGTATCGCCCAGCTTCTTTCTTAGAAGCAAAACGTATGCCATCAATAAATGTTGGTATGTTTTTAAACTTGTTATAACGCTGCTTAACTATCATATTGCGCCTCGATGCCTCAGCAGCTCTTCTAATGTTTTATTAATATCTGGCTTCTTATGTTTGCCTAATGACTCTAACCCAGCTCGTATTAATGCATTAGCTGCATCTGCTTGATTGCGATAGCGACCTGCTTGCACTTGAGCTAATAGCAAGTTCTTTGTAGCCGTTGGTATTCGTACATATAATACTTCCATTTGTTTTGTTTTCCCATAGTTACTTCTAAAGTCTTGACATCAAGCTAGCTAATAGCTATATATTATACAAGGTACATTTTTACGAAAGGAAAAGGAAAGTAACATGAAGGTATTAATAGGTTGTGAAACAAGCGGTATAGTAAGAGAAGCTTTTTTAAGCCAGGGCCATGATGCCTGGAGCTGTGATGTATTGCCATCTGATACTCCAACTAATCGTCATATTCAAGATGATGTTCGCCATGTATTAGACATGGAACAATGGGATTTATTAATGGTAGCGCACCCACCTTGCACTAGGCTGTGTAACTCTGGAGTCCGTTGGTTACATAAAGCACCTCCAGGAAAAACTGTAGAACAAATGTGGGAAGAATTAGATCAAGGAGCTGATTTATTCTCTACTGTATGGAACGCAGATGTGCCAAGAATTGCTGTTGAGAATCCTGTTATGCATAAGCACGCTAAAGAACGTATTCGTAATTTTAAACCATTTGCACAAAGTATTCAGCCTTGGCAGTTTGGCACTAATGAAGAGAGCGGAGATAATGTTAAGAAGCGCACCTGTTTATGGTTAAGAAATTTACCATTATTAAAACCTACTGGCACATTAGATGGCACAACAGCCAGAGATGAATGTCATAAAGCAGCACCAGGTAAAGACCGTTGGAAAATACGTAGTCGTTTCTATGAAGGTATTGCTTCAGCTATGGCTACACAATGGGGAGAATGTTAATGCCATTCGATGCATACACATATAAGAGAAATAAGCTGCGAGTTATTATGTTTAAAGGGGAGTATAAAAAGATTAAGCATTACCCACGACAACAGCAAGTACGCAGAATGATTAGGATGCTATGGGAATGGGATCCCTATAAAAAGATGACAGCTGCAACATTTAAACCACGATGTGGCCGTTCACGATTAAGTACATTTAATACCCAGGAGCTTTATGAGCTAATGGTTGACGTTTATAATTATAAGAAGGGGAAACAATAATGTTAGTAGCTAATCACGGCAAAAAGCACTCAGGCCCAGTTGTCATTTATACCAGGGTATCGACAAATAAGCAGGGTATTCATGGGCTAGGTATTGAGGCGCAGAAAGAATTAATAGAAGGCGCATTAAACGGTGGCGATTGGAAAATTATAGGCGAGTACCAGGAACAAGAATCTGGCACAAAGACAGATGAAGGTAGGCCTGAACTAGCCAAGGCCATAAAGATGTGCCGTAAACATGGTGCGACTTTATGGGTATCC
>CENS01023630.1_pt1 | contig 12863 bp, 19 predicted proteins | sample 530201 | NCBI WGS metagenome assembly CENS01 (sample SAMEA2619747, study PRJEB7988) | marine metagenome | biome: marine biome (ENVO:00000447); feature: surface water layer (ENVO:00002042); material: "saline water (ENVO:00002010), including plankton (ENVO:xxxxxxxx)" | depth 5 m | reverse complement strand
CTTCATTATCATGTTTTAATTGATGTTTTACTGCTTCAAATGCTTTTAATTGTTCGGTTAATTTCTCTTTATTAGTCATAGTTTTTCCTCTTTTCTATAGTTAATTGAAATTTTAACATAACATATATTAATAGTAACCATATTATTGCTAGTATCATTTATATCCTTTCGGTTGATCTTATTCGGTTTATATAATAGCGAGCGGATGCGAGCCATTTTTTTTTTTTGGTGATGACTATCACCAGATAAGGCGTATTAACGCCTTATCATAAATGTTTATTATTATGAAAAAACCTTATTCAGCTATAGCTGGTATTAGTTCACTACCTTCAATGATAGATGGCAATTCATGGTTATTCTTTGCTAACCATTCTTTGCCTTTTTTACTTTCAGCTTGTAGCTTCTTGGTATCTTTTACCTTGCCTGATGAGTATGGTACATACTTCTCTCCGACAACTCTCTCATAAAATTCTTTAGTCACTAAATATTTAGTTTCTAAGATTTCTAGAGTGTACATCATTCTCTCAACTGACCATTCAATTCTACCTAATTGTTGGGCATATGTTTCTTGACCTTGAAATGATGCCTTAACACTATTGATGTTAGAGCCATTGATTTCTTTGAGTTTTTTGTACTCAATTTCTTTCTCATCCATTTTGGATTTTTGATTATTAACTCTGTAAGTTATACGAGATAACTCACTCCCTAACTCACACTTAAGATTGAAGATATCATCAAATTTGACAAAATCTCTATACATAGTTTCTAATGAAGCCAATGTATTTGTTCTTACAGTAGCAAGTATTTCAGTTTCTTTTTGTTCTATTGTAGTCATTTAGTTCTCCTTATAAAGTATATATAATTTATATTATTTATATATATTGTTATTGGTGTTATCTCCATGATAACGCCTTGATGACCAAATAAACTAATACAAATAATATGAAAGATGCTTGGCAGTTACTGCGACCACTTGTTATTCTAATGTATCGCTGGGTTGGGTCCCAGCGTAATAATGTAAGCATCGACAAGTTGTCCGTCTTTCGTATTATTTTTACTTAGTTTTCCCAGCTAGGTTGTAAAGGATTTAAGACATCCTTTATGGAACATGTGGGGGTTTGGGGGTTGTGTACCCCCAACAAAAGATGAACTGAATTGAATGTAATACGTATTTAAGAATCCTTGCAAAGCAAGGTTGAAGCGAGCTTCATTCTTAAATGGAGTATGTAATGAGTAAAATATATACAGTAGATTCAGTTATATATTTAATGTCTACATTTTGTTCTTGACATCAATATTTCGTATCTATAACTAACAAGAGGTGTCTACGCAAGAAACGAATCTGACCGATAAAGAAAAATCAGCTACATCAAAGTATGGACTAACACCCAAGCAAGTAAGGCTGGTAGATACACTTGTAGCCACAGGATGTAGCATCAAAGAAGCATCCATAAAGGCTGGATATTCAACGAAAGATGGGGGTAGAGTACAAGCGTCACGAACACTACGAACTGCCAAGGTACAAAAGTACATGATGGATCAGTGTGCGAGAACACTAGGACTAGGTGCTGTAGTTGCGTCCAACAAACTTGTCCATTTAGCTGGTAGTGCCAAGAGCGAGTATGTGCAATTAGAAGCTAGTAGGGATGTACTTGACAGGGTAGGACTACGCACCCCCGACAAGGTACAACACAGCGTAGAAGGACAACTGAAGATCAACATAGACCTGTCATAGTTTGCAACGCAGACAACAGCGTTAGGTTCACAACTGAGGGGGGGTAGGGTTAAAAACTACTAGATTCAGTAGTGAACATGTGTTAAACAAACATTAGATGTCAAAAAAGTACTTCAACATAGTTCAAATCCTGAACTGGAGTAGAGAAGAACAAGTTAAACATAAGGTTTGTTCGGTTAAAGACTGTAGAGAGTGGGGAAGTTTCGGAATAAATGAGAATAATAGCTATTATTTCCTTTGTGGTAAACATTATAAAGGGCAAAAAGCGTCTTAAGAAAGACGAACATGAAATTTTTTTAGGTTCAGACACTTACTAATCTGTCAAGGTACAATTTATGTGCATTGATTAGTTTATCCTTATAGATATATTACATAAACAACACTTCAAAAAAGGAACTTACATAAGTTCTAGCTTGTCAGGTTATGACATGGTGTTTATCCAGCTGGATTTTTTATTTGAAGTTTGTAAAAAATTTTTATAGAAAAGGTATATGGCTATGACACCATCAGAAAAGAAATACCATGAGCTTCGTAAGGAGAACAAGGTACTAAAAAAAGAAATAACTGAATTAACTTTACAAGTTAAGTTTATAACTGAAAGGTTAGAGCTTAAGAATGAACAGTTATTTGATTTCAGAACAGCAACAATTAACAAAAGCGTTGATGAGTTTATTAAATTTAAACATGATTTAATAGAAAGGAAAACAAATGCCTAAAGTTGGAAAAAAAACTTTTTCATATAATGCATCTGGTATGAGAGCTGCTAAAAAAGAAGCTATCAAAAAAGGTGTAAAGATGAGTATGAAGAAAACAATGAAAAAGAAAAAGTAATGCCTAGTAAAGTTAATCAGGCTGGTAATTATACAAAGCCAGCTATGAGAAAAAGATTATTTAATAGTATAAAATCTAGTTCTGTTCAAGGAACTGGTGCTGGTAAGTGGTCAGCAAGAAAAGCACAACTACTTGCTAAAAGATATAAAGCAGCTGGCGGTGGATATAAGTAATGGCTCTCGCCAAATCACAAAGAAGTTTAAAAGCATGGGGTAGCCAGAAATGGCGAACTAAATCTGGTAAACGATCTAGTGATACAGGCGAAAGATATCTACCTACTAAAGCAATCAACGCATTAAGTGCATCAGAATATGCAGCCACTACCAAAGCTAAAAGAAAAGCAAAAGCTAAAGGTAAACAAGTATCTAAACAACCTAAAAAAATAGCTAAAAAAACAGCATCTTATAGAAAGTTTAGTTAATGGTTGCTAAAAAATATCAGAATCCATCAGGTGGACTTAATGCTGCTGGTCGTAAATATTTTAAAAACAAAGATGGTTCTAATCTAAAACCACCAGCACCTAACCCTAAAACTAAAAAAGCAAAAGGCAGAAAAAAAAGTTTCTGTGCTAGAATGTCAGGAGTAAAAGGACCCATGAAAGATTCAAAAGGTAGACCAACTCGTAAAGCATTAGCTTTAAGAAAGTGGAAATGTTAATGACAGATAATTTTGTAAGACCACCTGATTTCGATCCTATTGATGCTGAAGTAGATATAGATAATAGAAAACAGTTTCCTCTATCTTTTCAAGATAGACAAAGATTAAGAAAAATAGTTAAGAAAGTACACCTTAAGTTCTTGCCTGAGGAGTTTTTAACTGATAAAGAAGCTGATAAGATGATTGAAGCATTAGGACCAAGTGTTAGGGAGAAGTTACTGATTGAGCATATTGCAAAAGTCAAGTAATGGAATTTAATTATAAACCAGATGGACGAACACTTAAAAGCTTTCTTAAATCAAACGATTTCTTTAGAGGACTTCGAGGACCAGTTGGTAGCGGTAAGTCAGTTGCTTGCTGTATTGAAATATTTAGAAGAGCACTTCAGCAGTCTAAAGGTAGTGATGGAAGAAGAAAATCTCGTTGGGCTGTTATCAGGAACACGAACCCTCAATTAAAAACTACAACAATTAAAACATGGCTGGATTGGTTTCCAGAAAATACATTTGGACCATTTAGATGGTCAGTTCCTTATACACATAATATAACTATTGGTGATGCAGATGTTGAAGTTATCTTCTTAGCATTAGATAGACCAGAGGATGTAAAGAAACTACTGTCATTAGAACTTACTGGTGTCTGGGTTAATGAAGCAAGAGAATTACCTAAGTCAATTATTGATGCTTGTACTATGCGTGTAGGTAGATTCCCTTCTATGCGTGATGGTGGTGCATCTTGGTATGGTGTTATAGCCGATACTAACGCACCTGAAGAAGATCATTGGTGGGCAGTCATGGCTGGTGATGTACCAGTACCAGATCATATAGGTAGAGAAGAAGCATTAATGTTAGTCAAGCCTGACAACTGGAGTTTTCATACACAACCACCAGCATTATTAGAAACTAAAGATGATAAAGGTGAATTAACTGGTTATGAAAGAAATCCTTTATGCGAAAATAAAAAATTTATTACAGATGCTTACTATGAAAACATAGTTAAAGGTAAAACTAAAGGATGGATTGATGTTTATGTTATGAATAAACTAGGATCACTAGAAGAAGGTAAGCCTGTTTATCCAAGCTGGAGTGAAGATATACATCTTAGTAAAGAAGTTATAGCACCCTTTCCTACTGATGTATTTATTGGTATTGACTTTGGATTAACACCAGCAGCAGTTTTTGGACAGAAGCTATCAAGTGGTAGATGGGTAATCTTACAAGAACTTGTATGCTTTGATATGGGTATAGTTAGATTTACTGAGTTATTAAAGTATGAAATAGCAAAAACATACAAAGGTTTAGTCATAGATATCTATGGTGATCCAGCTGGAGACTTTAGAGTGCAAACAGATGAAGCTACTCCGTTCCAAATAATGAGATCACAAGGAGTTAAGGCTAGACCAGCTCCAAGTAATGATGTTTCTCTGCGTATAGAGGCTGTAGAAACAGCTTTGAGTAGGTTGGTAGAAGGCAAGTCTGGTTTTTTATTAAACAATAGCTGTGTGAACCTTAAAAAAGGTTTTAATGGTGGCTATCATTACAGAAGAATACAAACATCTGGAGATCGTTATGATGAAAAGCCAAATAAAAACAAATATTCCCATGTACATGATGCTTTACAGTATATGTTAATGGGTGCTGGAGAAGGTAAACAGCTAACAGTAGGAATATCAACACCTAGTTCTGTAGTTAAAACTAGAGGATGGAATATTTTTGACAAAAAGAAAAAGAAATCTATATGGCAAAACAGATCAAATTTTTAATATACTTCTTTGAAAACGAAGATGGACATAGACATACAAGAAAATTTAAAAAAGGTTATAAACATTGTGGAGTTATAAGTTATGATCCCTCAAGTAAACATTGGATTCTTATTGAGTATATATTTGGACAATTATTGGTTGAAACAATTACAGATCAAACAGCAGAGGCTTTTTTTAGAATGATTAGAATGAAAAATGGTGTTGTATTACAAGGAGAAATGCCACAAAAGAAAACAGGCTTTCCTAGTTTTATGGGATCATGGATCAAAGAACATAGCTGTGTGAGTTATGTACAAAGATTAATAGGTTATAATAAATGGTGGATCTTTACGCCATATCAATTATATTGTGCGTTGAAAAAAGAAGGATATTCTGAGATAGATCTATAAACCCATGGGAAATTTATTCGGCTCAACTAAATATAAAGAAACACCAGCAGACAAGGCTCTGCGTGAAGATATTGAAAGAAAGCGTGCTGAAGAAGAAAGATTAAAAGCAGAAGCAGAAGCTAAAGAAAAAAGACAAAAGAAAAGAAAATCCAAAGGTATGTTAGGAACTAGAAGTTTATTTTCTAAGTCAGGACAACAAGGATTTTTTAGAGATGGAGAAGAAATTTGAGTAGTAATACACCATCATCATCAAAAGGTGGAATGTCTAATAAGACTGCACAATCAAGTGCAGTAGTACAAGGTATAAAAGCAGATCAATATGCTCAAAAAAAATTAGGTATTACAACTACAGTGGCTGGTCCTGTTGCTGGTGCTAATACAACACCAACAGGATTTTATTCTACTACATCATCTAATCAAATGTATGGTGCAGAATACCAAGCAGCAAGAGGAGAATATTTAGCTTCACAAGGATTAGCAACTGCTCGTACAGTTACTGATGCTACAGGAAAAACTTTTACAACATATGATCCAGCAGTACAAACAGATAAAGGATTAACATTTACATCAGCTGCAAGAGATGCTTATAATGCTTCAAAAAGAGAACCTATGCCTTTGTCAAGACAAATGTATGATTCTCAACAAAAATTTAAAACAATAGCTGGAGCTTTAGCTACTGGATTAAGTGGTATGCCTTCTTTTTTTTCAGCTGCTTATTATACTAGTAAAAAACCTTATTCTCAATATGTTGCAGATTATTATAGTGGTTCTAAAAGAGGAGTTGGTACAGGACAAAACAATGTATCAACAAATAAAACAGAAGGACGTATTACAAACACCAATCAAATGACAGAAAATATGACACAAGCATCTGCTGGAAATCAAACAGCAAAAAATAGATTAGCTAATTTAGCTAAAAGTGATAGTGGTAGTCCTAATAGAAAATTTCTACAATCTTCGGCTCAAACATTTTTAGGTAAAATGAAATAATGCCTTATTTACCAGTACCTGAAGATGATACACCTTATAGTGGTAATGATCCTAGAGTAGCTTCTTTTATTAAAAGATTTAGAGATGCAGAATATATATTTGATAATTGGAAAGACAAATATGAAGAAGCATATGAATATACTATGCCTCAAAGAGAATCATTTTATGATGAAACTATAGGGGAAAGAAGAACAGATAAAATATTTGATGAAACAGCTGTAGTAGGAATACAAGAATTTGCCTCAAGACTACAAGCTGGAATGGTTCCAACATATGGTCGTTGGGCAAACTTTGAAGCTGGATCAGAAATACCAGAAGAAGCAATCCCTGAAGTCAATGAACAACTAGATGCTATAACTGAGTATGTCTTTGAAATATTAGGTGGGTCTAATTTTAATCAAGAAGTACACGAAGCATTTATGGACTTAGCTATTGGAACTTCTGTTCTGTTAGTAGAAGAAGGAGATAGTCTTAATCCTATAAATTTTCAAGCTATACCTTTACCAAGAGTTATGCTGAACAATGGACCTGACAATAAAATAGATACAGTCTTTAGAACTAGATACATGAATTATAATCAGATTATGACAGCATATCCTAATGCAGAAATGTCTCCTGAAATGATGAAAAAAATTTCAGATGATGGACATGATAGAGCTAAGATAGTTGAAGGAGTTTTTAAATTATACGATAAGCCTAACGAAGAAAGATTTAAGTACTGTGTAGTTTGTATGAGTATGCAAGAAATGATTTTTGAAAAAGAACTAAAAGGTATTGGTTCAAATCCTTATATTGCTTTTAGATGGAATAAAGCATCAGGAGAAGTTTATGGTCGTGGTCCAGTATTTAATGCTATGGCTGCAATTAAAACTACAAACCTAACAGTAGAACTCATCTTACAAAATGCTCAAATGAGTATATCTGGTATCTATACTTTTGAAGATGATGGGGTAATAAATCCTGAAAATATTGTACTACAGCCCGGTAGTCTAATCCCTGTAGCACCAAACAGCAGAGGATTACAAGCACTACCAGCAGCTGGTAGATTTGATGTAGCTCAGTTAATCTTAGGAGATATGAGAGCAAATATTAAAAAGGCTTTATATATGGAAACATTAGGTAGACCTGAAGGTACACCAATGTCAGCTACTGAAGTAGCAGAAAGAATGTCTGATCTATCACGACAAATAGGATCATCATTCGGAAGATTACAATCAGAGTTTGTAACACCCTTATTAAGAAGGGTAATTAGAATATTAACTAAACAAGGTAAAATAAAAATACCTACAGTTAATGATAGAGAAGTAAAAGTTGTATCTACTTCTCCTCTTTCTAAAGCACAACATCAACAAGATATAGCTGATGTTATGAGATTCTCAGAAATATTAGGAACTACTTTTGGTCCTGAGATGTTAAACATGGTAGTTAAACAAGACGAAATAGCTAGATATTTGGTAGATAAAATGAATCTACCTGAAAAATTAGTAAGAACAGCAGAAGAACAAGCAGAAGTTGTTTCAAGGTTGCAATCACAACAGCAACAAGCTAATATCCAACCAAATGAGTTGGCAGAATCTTCAGAACAAGAAGTCTAATAAATCAGAATCTACAGAAATAGATAAGATATTTACCTCTGTATTTAATCAAGTAAATGGTAAAAAAGTAATTGAGTATTTAGAATCTATAACTATAAATAGTATTTGTACTCCACAAGCTAGTGATTCAACACTATGGCATTTGGAAGGACAAAGATATTTATTACAAATAATTAAAAGTAAAATAAAAAGAGGTACTAAAAATGAGTGAAGATCAGACTACTGAAAATACAGAAACAAAAACAGAAGAAACCACAACAGATATTCCTTCTTATGTTCCTGAAAAATTTTGGAACAAAGATTTGAATGAAGTTAATGTAGAAGAAATGGGTGCTTCTTACAAAGCATTAGAAAAAAGATTAGGTCAAAGAACAGATGAACTAGCTGGTACTATTAGAGAAGAAGTATTAGCAGACATTAAAGGTCAAGCACCTGATGCATATGAAATAAAAATGCCTGAATTACCTGATGGTGTTCAAGTAGATGTAGATCCAGAACAACCTTTACTACAATGGTGGCAAGAAACAGCAAAGTCTAAAGGATTAAGTAATGAAGATTTTAACAAAGGTATTGAAGCATTTGTACAAAATGAAATATCTGGATTGCCTGATAGAGATACACAAATAAATTTATTAGGAGAAAATGCTACACAAAGAATTGAATCTGCTGACTTATGGGCAAAAAAAAATTTAAGTGAATCAAGTTATGCAGCTATGGCTAATATAGCTAGTACTGCTGATGGTGTAAAAGCTATAGAAGAAATTATGAGTTTAAATAAAGATGCTCCTATACCAAGTACAGAAACAAAAATAGATGTGTCTTTAGATCCCTTAGACTTAAGATCAATGATGAATGATGAAAGGTATTGGAAAGATGGAGCAAAAGATCCAGCATACATCAAAAAAGTTACAGACCTCTACGAGAAATACGCAAACAAAGCGTAAAAGAGTTAAAATACTTTGGAGAGACGCTATTAGTCATTCTGAATGGCTCTCTCCTACAGAAGCTAAACATTATAAACCAGCTATAAATACTACAGAAGGTTTCTTATTAGAAGAAAATGAACAGTCTACAATAGTTTATATGTCTTACAATGATACGGATATTGGCGACTTAACTGTTATTCCTACAGAAAATATAAAATCATTTAAATTTGTGCGTTGAATTAGTAAGTTATCTATGTAACTGATATCTTAATAAGACCTCAGATGGCATTAGGATCGCCCTAATTAGGATAACGATTGCTTCCAAAAGAGATAATCTTTTTACATAAACTAACTAACTTAAAGGAGTTAAAATGAGTGCATCTATAAACAATGCCTTTATTACTCAGTTTGAAGCTGAAGTACATATGGCATACCAAAGAATGGGTAGTAAACTTAAAAATTTAATTCGTACAGTTAATGGTGTATCAGGTGAATCTGTTAAGTTCCAAAAAGTAGGAACAGGAGAAGCAACAACTAAAGCTAGACATGCTGAGGTTGTAGCGATGAACATTTCACACACAAATGTAACAGCAACACTTGCTGACTACTATGCATCTGACTATGTGGATAAATTAGACGAGTTGAAAACCAACATTGACGAAAGAGCAGTAATTGCAAACAACGCAGCTTATGCTCTTGGTCGTAAGACTGACAGTATCATTACAACAGCTATGGATTCTGCTACTAAAGTAGCAAACAACGCTGGTGCAAATGGTTCAACTTCATTAGCAACTGACATGAATGTAGCTAAGTTCAAAGATATGCAAGCATTATTTGGAACAAACGAAGTTCCTGATGATGACCAGAGATATTGGGCAATAGGTCCAAATCAATGGGGCGATCTACTAGCAGAAGATAACTGGTCAAACCTTGACTATATTGGTCCAAGCCAATTACCTTTCGCTGGAATGAACTACACAGCTAAAAGATTCTTAGGATTCTTAACTTTTGTTCACTCAGGTCTTGATACATCTGGATCAACAGATAGACATACTGTTTGTTGGCATAAATCCTCAATGGGTTTAGGCGTAGGTTCAGAAGTAAGAACTGAAGTAAACTACATTCCTGAGAAAGTAGCTCATCTATTAACATCATACCTATCAATGGGTTCAATCTTAATTGATACCAATGGTATTCGTATACAGAAGTGTGCAGAATAGGAGTAATCAATGGCATATGAATTAGCAAACCCTGTTAAAAAAATAAGTCAAATGGGTGATTCCAACTCTATGTGGTATTACACAGATGGCGACGCTATTGGAACTATTGATGACAACGAGTATTTTCTTCTTTCAGAAAAAGAATTAACTGCTGGTGATGTTATAATAGTAAATAGTGGTGGATCAAACGGAGTAGTAGATATTCTTATCATAACTACTTCTAGTGCAACGCAAGTAAGATCTGCGTTACTAGCATAATATAATTACGAAGTGGGGGAGAAATCCCCCACTGATAAAAGGATAAAAAAATGGCAATAGGTATAGCAGCAAAAGCATTAGCAAAAAAATTACTCAAAAATAAAAGTCTTAAAAAAGCTATCAATGTAACTACAAAACAAACAAGCAAATTAAAAGAAGCAGTAAAAGTAAACACAAAAAAAGTTGCTGGATCTGCCGCAGTAACTGGTGCAGTAGCTAAAGCAAAACCAGCTGTAAAAAAAATTAAAGAAAAAACCAAACCATCTATTGATAAAGTTAAAGAAAAAACAAAACCAGTAATTGAAAAAGTTAAAGATGTAGCAAAAACAACAAAAGCTAAAGTTGCTACTGGTGTAGGGGTTGCTGCAACAGCAGCAAAAACAACAGCAACTAAAGCAACAAACAAAGTTAAATCGTTAGATAAAGATAAAATAATAGATTCTCTTGGTGGTCCAATGAGCAAAGCAGAAGGAGCTGGTATAGTTGTTGGTGCTGCTGGTGCTATAGGATTAGCTGGATTAACATCTTCTTTATTAAAATCTTCTACACCCAAAGAATCAGAGTATGATATTAAAAGAATGAATGATGGTAGATTTAGTACAACATTTAAAGATAATAGTAGAAATGCAGTATTTTCATCTAAACAATTATCAGAAAAAGAAATAAATGATGTTAGAAAAAATTTAGCTGTATTAGAAAGTGTAGTTTTATCAAATAATCCATCCTATCTTGAAAAACAAGAATTTATGGCAAGACTTAATTATTTAAATGATAAATATGGAATAACAAATATTACTGGTAAAAATTTATCAATATTAATTCCAAAAGTATAAATGGCAGTAACTAAAGTAGATATAGCATCAAGAGCATTAGTATTAGTAGGAGCTAATCCTATATCTTCTTTTACTGATAACTCTACAGAAGCGTTAATTACAAATACTATTTATGAAGAAGTAGTAGAATCTACCTTAGCAGAATCCCATTGGAGATTTGCAATGGGTCAAAAACAATTATCTTTATTAGCTGACGCTCCTACAACTAGATATGAATATGCATATCAAATGCCTAGTGATCCAGCAGTGATTACAATTATGACTGTAACTAATAATGACAACCCTATTCCCTATGCTAGATATGAAGATAAAATTTATTTAAATGGTTATGGTTCTAGTAGTAAAGTATATATGGATTATGTATTTAGACAGGATGAATCTCTGTTTCCAACATATTTTAGATTAGCTTTAATTTATAAATTAGCTAGTGCTTATGGTGGTTCTTTAGGTAGAGATGCAGACTTAATTAATTCTTATGAAACAAAAGCAGAAAGACAGTTAATCAAAGCTAGAAATATTGCTTCTCAAGAAACTACTACACAGAAGTTAAATACTACAAGATTTATAGCTGAGAGAAGGAGCAGTCGAAGTGGACTTGTTAATTATTAATGCCAAGAAAAGTCAGACAAGTATTTACCAACTTCTCAGCTGGAGAACTTAACCCTTTACTTAACGCAAGGACAGATGCTAAAGCATATTTTGAAGGTGCTAGACAATGTAAGAACTGGTATCTTTTAGATGAAGGTGGTGTTATGCGTAGACCAGCTACACAATTTACAGCAGAACTACCAGCAGAATCTAGAATCATTCCTTTTATTTTTGCAGAAGATGAAGTAGCAATTTTTGCTTTATCTAATAATAGATTAGATGTTTATAATTCTAGTGGTACTGCAATATCAGCTAATATTACAAGTAATTGTAACTGGACTACAGCACAACTATTTGAATTAAGTTATGCTCAGTTTGCTGATACTGTATTTATCTGTCATAGAAATAATCCTATTGTTCAAATAAAAAGAACTGGTGCTTCTGCATTTTCAGTAAGTCTATATTCTTTTGAAACTAATGATGATGTAACTGTAGGTGGTGTAAGTAAGACCTTACAACCTTTTTATAAATATGCTGATTCTAGCGTTACTGTTACTTTATCTGCTCACGCTACTGGTACAGGAAGAACATTAACTGCAAGTGCTAATGCTTTTAGTGCTTCTTATGTAAACACATATTTAAAAGTTAATGGTAAACAATGTTTTGTTACTGGTTATACAAGTGCAACTGTAGTTACAGTTACAGTATTAGAAGATGCTGTTACTGTTGGTCCTCACGCAGATTGGCAAGAACAATTAATTTCTACTGTTAGAGGATTTCCTCAAGCAGTTACATTCCATGATAATAGAATTTGGTTTGGTGGAGTAAGAGATAATCCTTCATCTGTTATTGCTTCTGAAATAGGAGCATACTTTAGTTTTGATTTAGGTACAGGATTAGCTAATGAAGCTATTAATGTTAATATTACTGCTGATACTGTAAATGAAATAAGACATTTTATATCTGGTAGAAATTTACAAATATTTACTGATTCTGGTGAATACTATATTCCCCAAAGTACAGATAGTGCAATTACACCAGCAAGTATTTCTTTTCTTAGACAAACACCTTATGGATGT
>CENS01035119.1_pt1 | contig 12908 bp, 15 predicted proteins | sample 530201 | NCBI WGS metagenome assembly CENS01 (sample SAMEA2619747, study PRJEB7988) | marine metagenome | biome: marine biome (ENVO:00000447); feature: surface water layer (ENVO:00002042); material: "saline water (ENVO:00002010), including plankton (ENVO:xxxxxxxx)" | depth 5 m | reverse complement strand
CTGAATTCTCATTCATGAATTGGAACCAAATTCCTTGGGAGGTGAAAGAATGAATGCAAAAAAATCTCCTTATAGTTGGCAAGACTTAGAAGGATTTTATGAAAAGGTCGGTGGAAAATTAGGTTATGAATTTTTAGCCAATTATGAAGCAAACTTTCAAGAAGCGTATGGTAAAGATATAGAAACAAATAAATGGTTTTTATATAAATATCATGAAAACAATTACAGTTATGTAGATGTTTTTTCATTAATGTATATTCAATACCCTGTTAATTGTAAATTGAAAGACATGGATAAATTACCAAATTATTATGCAGTTATTTTTGCATTAAGGAGTTGGGATACTCATTGGAGTTTTACAGGTTCTAAAATTATGTCCTATTATGGCGTAGATTATAAAGGTAAGGTAAGTAGTTATCAAGATGGTTGGGCTCCCAGCAAAATTGATTCAAAATACCCTCAACACACATGGGGTTATGGAACGGCTCTACACTATATTTATTATGTTGACGATATCATTCCCTCATTAAACAAAAAATTATTTTTAAATTGGGAGGGTTTAGAACCTTGGAATCAAAAGGTTTAGGTAGCAAACCAACACCTTTATAAACATGGCGATATTTCTTGTTGATGGCGGAATATTTGTCGGAAGATTTGAAAAACAGAAATACAAAAAAGGCAAGAATTTTTGGTGGTGGTTAAAAAGACACCAAGCAGGAGAATTTCCTACAAAAGAATATAAAGAAGCAACCCATAAATTCTTCACAAGAGAATTAAATCATATTCAATTTAAAATAGAATCTATGGAATTGCCGATTGATTCCATAATTGTTTGTTATGATGGAATATTTGGAAGAAGAAACAGAGGTCAATTATATCCAGACTATAAAAGACATAAAAGTGGAATCAAAGCCACGAAGCATAAAGGAATAGATATTAGAAAAATGATTATTGAATGCGATTACGACCCTATGAACTTAACTGAATCTTGGTCGGGGCTTTACGATGATTGGAAAGAAGCAGATGATTTAATTGCAGAAACTGCACTTCAACTAAAATCGGAAGGAATTGATGTGGTCATCTTTTCAGAAGATAAAGATATGTATCAACTATTAGATGAAGGGCAAAAAATTAGAATCCATAATCTTAGAGAAGAAATCACAAGAGATTATTTTAAAGAAATTTGGGGCATTAGACCAGATGAATATGTTGATTGGAAATGTTTGGTCGGTGATGTTAGCGATAACATTAAAGGATTACCCGGTGTCGGAAAGGTAAAGGCTAAAAAATTACTGGCTCAATGGAAAACATTAGAAAGCATTCCTGAAGAAGTATTAGTAACTTATTATCCTGAAGAAATTGAAAAGATAGTTACTTTGATGCAAGAATACAGAGAGTTAAATGATTTAAAAGTAGGAGTTTGCAGAACTAAATTTGGAAATTATTGGAGTCTTTTAGAAAGTAAAAAGAAATTAAATCCGATTTCCTTTAAAGATGCTACCAAATTATTTAAAGCCATTCCAGAGATTCAACCCCATTTTAGAAAAGAAGACTATTCTGAAAAGGTAATCGTTTGGAAAAAAATTATTCAACTTCCTTTTGAAAATTAGTAAAGAGGTTGGTCTACATCTGGATAGATAAGAACCCATCTAAGTGCTTGCCTTACACCTTCTAAAGCCTTGTAATTTCTCAAGGATTCAATTTGAGCATCTCTATTTCTATTTCTTTTGCCTTGTTCATAAAGAGATTTATATTCACCCATTCTTTTAGTGACTTGTTGAATCATATCTTCAATTTCTGAAGCGGGTCTAATAGATTTATCCCTCATAAATTGAGAAAAGGTGGTATCTTCATCATCATCATCAATATTAAATGATGTGCCTCTCATAGGATTTGCTTCAAACTTGTCCATACATTTATCTTGAAGTTCCGCTATTTAAAACTTTATATAGTCAAAAGAATAATTTATAATTATGGCTACCTATGAAGAGGATTTTATAGGAGTTATTAAAGATTATTTAACGGAGGGTGTTAAGAGAGAAAAATCAATTGGAAATTTTAACAGATTTTTAGAATTTGAAAATTTATTTACTTTCAAAGATAACTCTATGGATTGTGTTCTTTGTAGAGGTATTGATTTAGAAAAATGCTCTTCTTGTGAACAAGGCACAGTAATTTGTGAAACTTGTGAAGGCTCTGCCAGAATTATATGTGAAAGGTGTGATGGAAATGGAGAACTTCTTTGTTTGCAATGTAATCATGAACCTTGTTTAATATGTGGAGGAGAGGGGATTCTTTTTGACGAATATTATGGTTTAGAATTATTTTGTGATGCTTGCTTAGGAAGTGGTCTTCAGGAATTTTGTGGTAATTGTAATGGAGGAGGCACAGATTGTTGGTCTTGTGATGGTAAAGGAGATGTTTACTGTAGAGATTGTGATAACTATAGTGGAAGAAAATATTGTGATTCTTGCAAGGGGCAATGGTTTAAATTGCAATGCAACCACCACATTAATTTAAAAAATAAAAATATAAATATTCATAAAATAGAAAGAGATTTTAATTCTTTTATAAAACATCCTTATTTAAAATTAACTCCTGATAAAAAAACATGGAAATTTTTACCTGTTAATAAAGAAAATTATTCCGAATTTATTAATGATTATTATAATTCAGGGTATTTTGGTTTTGCAGTTTTTCTTAAACCTGAATTTGATGAAATTAATAGCAGAAGTAGACAAAAAATCTCAATAAATTATAGGGTTGAACCCATAGCCCTAAACACCCCTCTAAAAAAAATTGATTATTTTTATAATAGGGCATTAGACTTAAATAAAGGCTATACTGCATATATAATAGACCAAAAAGAATATTTTACTACTACTTATTTTGAAAATCCAACTATGCAAGGGTATATAATAGACAACATAGTCTATTCTGGTTTGGCAGTAAAGGGTTTTAAATTTGAAAAGGATTTTGATGAAAGAAATATAGAGACTAAAATTTCAAAAGATGGGCATGGGGTAATAATTGTTGAGGGAGGGAAATCAGATTTATTATGGGGTTTGAACAAGATGAATTTTGAATTATTTAAAGAACAATTTAAAAATCAAAGAACTTTCGTATTTATATATCATGAAGACCTAAGCGATTTAAGAGGAGGCTACATGAATTGGAAATCTCTTAAGCCTTGGGAAAATAAAAATTAATCTTTATATAGTAAAACTATTAATATTTAGATATGCAATTTTCAACTTATGGTGAAATGATTGATTTTACAGAATCTATGCAGGGTTTTTTATCAAGGGATTGCATAACCAAATTAGAAGAAGTTTTGATAAAAATGACTCCTGATAATGTTGATTCAGATATTTTCAAAAATAAAGGAAATAACTTTGTTAAACTTATGAAAGAGTATAACGATATTTTAATCTCCCAATTAGATGATAAACTTAGACCTTATATACAATCTCTTTATTTTCAACAAGTAGTAAATTTTTCAAGTGTTCTGAATAATTCAAAAAAAGCGAGTTTGAAAATTATGAATCCATTTGATTGTATCGGTTGTGCTGGATTAGGGTCTTCTTTTTCTTGTGCAGTTTGTGAAGATTCTTCAGGGTTTCATCCTTGCGATAATTGTGATGATGGAGTAACAGAATGTGAAGAGTGCGGTGGCGATTGGGAAGAGCATGAAGAATGCAATGATTGTGGTGGAGAAGGTCAGCAAGATTGTTATAATTGTGATGGAAATGGAAGAGAAGATTGTAATGATTGTGATGGAGACGGAGAATTAGAATGTGGAGAATGTGATGGAGACGGAGACTCAGTATGTGAAGAATGTGATGGAGAGGGAGATTCAGAATGTGAAGAATGTGATGGAGAGGGTCAAATAATTTGTGAAGAGTGTGATGGAGGTGAAGAGGTAGATTGTGAAGAGTGTGACGGAACAGGAGTTGTTGAAGACGATGAAGGAGAAGAAGAAAACTGTTCTGAATGTGAAGGAAATGGAGTCGTTGACTGTGATAATTGTGAGGGTGGTTATTCAGAAGAGTGTTTCACTTGCGAGGCGACTGGAAGAATCAACTGCGAGGGCGATTGTGATGGAGATGGAGTTGTTGCTTGTTCCAATTGTGATGGAGGCGGTTATGAAGAGTGTTATAGTTGTGATGGCGAGGGAGATTTTGAATGTGGTGATTGTTTGGGTGATGGGCTGGAAGAATGTGAAGAATGTTATGGTAATGGATGGGTAGATTGTAGTGAATGTGCTGAAGGCTATGAAAGTTGCTTGGAGTGTAGTGGCACAGGTGGAATCAGGTGTGAATCTTGTGCAGGAGTTGGAAAAGGAATCTGTGGTTCACAGCACCCTATTAAAGTTAAACCAGATAAAAAATTCATTGAAAATACTTCTGAATCAAAGTTAAATTATTTAGAAGTAGATGCTAAAAATCCTCTATTAATTGCAATGCCTACTTCTTTCAATGATGACAATTACAAACTTACATTTTTTCCCACGAACACTTCTTATTGGAGGCTATATCTTATTTATAATGGTTGGGTTATCACACTCTTAACTCTTTACACAACTCCTAAAAAAATCATTAAAAAACAACCTTTAATTAGCATGAACCATTCACATTTAAAGGTTTATAAATCTATTGGGGCTTCATCAAATCTTCTTAGAAATAGTTATTATGGAAATTGGATTTATTATATTTATTTGAAATCTGGACACGCATTTATGAATTGGAAAAAGATGCCTTGGGAAGTGAAGTCATGAACAAACAAGATTTAAGTCCTGAAAGGATTTCTAAAATGATTATAGATTTTTTTACAGAAAATGAATTGGCCTTTTCTACTACAAGGGCGGAAAATTATAACAAAAATTTAAAATGGTTGCAGGATAGAAAAATTCCAAAATACTCCATTACTAATGATAGAAGATATGGAGATGTTATATCATTTGACAAACCTCCTGATTTTTTAATTCTTTATTCTCCTGAATTTGGAGGGTATGTTCAATATATTACACCTAAAACAAGAAGATATGCTTCTTTGGATAATCTTACTAAATTTGTTAATGATGAAGTAACAATTGATACTGATACGGGAAAATATATTTATGGATGGGGTTTAGAAGAAAATTATGATTTAACGGAACTTATATTAGGAAAAAATACGCCATTTTTAAATTGGACTTCTTTTGAACCTTGGAATGAAAAATAACCTTTATATAGGTTGCCAACACACGATTGACTATGGAAATCACGATTGAAGAATCAGTTTTGCTTGAATATATTGAAAAAACAAGCAATAGAGGAGAGATTTCACATAAGGGAATTCATTGGCTATTGAAAGATATTTACAGAATGGGTTGTCTTTGGAATCAAAATCACAAAGTAGTTTTTACAAATGAAGACCAAGATTCACAGATTGATGAAGAGTATCAAGAAGAATTATTGAAAAAGGCTCAATAACTTTATATAGGTATGAGAAGAAGGTAATATTATGTCGCAAACACTTGAGCAAGTATTGGTAGAGGCACTAAAGCCACACAAGCCGAAGATGATGACTTGGAATCCATCAGATATTGAGTTCCTTTTCATGGGCTTTGGGAACATCAGCATTTACTGGAAAGATGATGACCCTGTATTGGATGAACCAATCACAGGAACTTTCACAGAGAATGCAAAAGCAGTAGTATCTGCTTTAAACACTTTAGAACTCAACCTTGGAAATTGGAATTATAAGGATATTTATTGGATGATTGATAGCAATTCAGGAGAGCCCAGAGCAGACCTTATTTCTGCGATTGAATCTTGCGGATTTAACTGTTATGATTTCTTTGATGCCGATACTGGACAACCTCCAGAGGCAATTAAGACTTTCTCTGCAGAACCTTCATTGGTCTGATGAAGATTTTTTCCAAGGAATTTCTTGATTCATTCTTTCACTTCCAAAGGATTAGAATCCCAATTCATAAACAAACTTTTAAAATCGTATTCTAAAGGCCCTATGACATATTTTTTACCTTCAACCAAACCGAAAGAATCCAAAGTTATGGTAAGTTTTCCCTTAGGAGCCCATCCCAATACGCCATTCTCTTTTTTTCTGTATAATTGATATTTACCATCGTTTATATCTGATAAATACCACAATGCATCAAAATCCTTAATGGTTTGTTTTCTTGTTCTATACATTCCAATCGTTTCTGGAATCATAACGATATGTTGTTGCAAAAATTCATCCTCCTTAAAATCTGAATAATGCCCTCCATCAACCCAAAGATACCATTTTCCTATTTCCATATCCCTTCCTGTTATCCATGCTTTTTCAGGAATATCTTTAGGAGATTTATATTTTTTAGTCAAAGTGTCATAGGCTTGAATTCCTTGTTTGTAAGCCTCAGGTTCATTAAGAGTCATTCTTTTGCCTCCAAAGGATTAGAATCCCAATTCATAAAAGTTTTAGAAGGATGTTGCAAAGGAATCTTAAAAACTGCCCACCCTGCTCCATAATACCAATTCTTTTCTCCGCTATATAATCTCCAAAAATTCCCATTCATTTCTTGAGACCATGAAGTTCCCCTGATTCTAAACTGTATGCCTTTTCCCATCCCTTTAAGCAAAATTTCATTTATAGGATATTCTAATAAAGTTCCATCATCATACCTATCCTGTAACATATGTGCAATAGTCCCAAATCTTCCTCCTGCGGGGTCATAAGGAATTCCTTCCAGATTGTCGGTATATGGATTATAACTCGCCAAGGGATTAAGATAAAACTCAATAAAATCAGCAGGGCCGTTTGGAAAAACATCCCATGCTTTGTCTTCATCCTGTAATAATTGTAAAGTTTCCTTTATTTCATGTCCTTTTGTTACTTTATCATTTAAAAGTAGTTCTTTAGCCAAATCAACTACTAAAGGATTAAACCAAACTTTTAACTCTCCCTCATCAAAATACATTTCTGCCAAAGTTTCAAAAGTATTTTTTATAGTCCTATCGGGGATGTCCTTTCTTTTTAATTTAGATAATAAATATTCCTTTTCTTTTTTTGATGAACTTATTACTGTTGGCAAATACTCTAAAGAAGTTTCATAATTGCAAGTAAATTCATACCTCATCCTTTCTCCCTCCAAGGACTCTCTATTTCCCAATTCATGAAAGGAACTTGTTGAGAAGGATTTAAAACTACACCTATCATCATATTAGAGCCTCCGTAATCTGCATAAATTCCCATCCAATCCATAAATCTGGCTTTGGTTGAAGATTTTATAAAACTTACATAAACTGTAGGAACATAGGTAGCAAATCTTTGGTCGCCTTGTTGAATGGTCTCTTTTTGTTGCCATTTAATATCTACTTTCCATCCAGCATATCCCTTCATTAAATCTGTATTATAAATTCTTTCATATTCAATATTCCTCCTATACCAATTATTTTTAAAATAATTTATTAGCCAATTTCTTCCTTGTGCCTGTAGAGTAATTAATTCAACATAAGGATTATAGGCGAAGGCATATCTTTTAAGTTTAAATTGATTTAAAAATTGGCTTAATTCTCCTTTTTTATAGAGATAATAATTAGTTCCAAGCGAACCTTGACTTCTTTTGTAAAATTCTTCATATTCTTTTAATTGCTTTCTGGTTAGTTCTTTAAATTTATAATTTTTTAAAATAACATCAGACGAGTTTATTGTAGACTTATATTGATAACCCGCCGTTGAAACATAAATTGGTTTTCCAGTAAAAATAATCTGTAACTGATTGTTTTTGTCATTATCCCAATAAGGCCTATATTCTTTAGTTGAAACCTCAATTTGGAAAATTTTAAAAAGATATTTTAAGAAAGAAGTATCAGCAAATTGAGGATTTTGTTTGAAAAATTCCTCATATTCATAAGGCAAGTCATCAAACATAATTATAACTTAAAGATACGACTATATAAAAGATTAGTTAAGAGGGTGGTCTATATTCTTATCTCCAAGACACCACCTTAAAGTTTTAATAACGCCTTCAAGTGCTTTCATATTTCTTGCACATTTGATAGCCTGTTTTCTATCATCTGAAGATTGACATTCATAAAGTTTCATTTCCCAATGATTTCTTACGGATTCTGCCCTGTCAAGCATCGTCTCAATTTCATCCCAAGTTCTCTCGTAAGAGAAATGCTCAGAATCCTGATGGTCGCTCAACATAATTGCAAGGCTAATTTACACCTATTTAAAGGTATCTTTTAAGTAGGTTAGTAAAGCAATATTATTTATGGAAATTTTTTACGACAGCCATGAAGATTTCAATGTAGATGATTGGAAACAAACACCACTTGCCGAAGGAGATATTCTAATTAGCGATAAAGAGTATCCTGTTTTGATTGAAAGAAAGACATGGGATGATGCTTATACTTCGTGGGTTAGTAAAAGGTTGGAAGACCAAGTATCCAGAATTTTAGAGAAAACTGATAATGGTATACTTTTGATTGAAGGTAAGTTGAATCAATCATGGGTTTGGAGAAATAAAAAGAATTATTCAAGAATTGCGGGCTTAAAGAAGTTTTTAAACAGGATGTCTGTAGAAGCGTTACCCGTTGTGTTCACAGAATCTAAGGCGGATACTATAAAATATGTGGAGTCTCTCTCCAACAGAATCGTAAATGGTGAATTTAGAGTTTTGGTTAGGAAAACCACCGTAGTTAAATCATCCAGAAATAAGTATCATAACATGATGAGTTTAATTCCCGGAATTACGATTGACAGGTCTAAAAAGTTATATGACCATTTTGACTCATTAGAAGATTTCTTTTTGAATACTGAAAAGGCGAAGGAAATTGATGAAAAGAAAAGATGGCATACTCAAGTAAATAAAGTAGTAGATTTCATAAAAAAGCCTTGGGGAAAAACGCCTGAAAGAGAAGTAATTGTTGATAAAAAGAATTAAGTAGTCGTTTTAAAGATTATATCTCATGGTTCAGGTTGATGATTATTATTGGTCTGCAATCAATCCTTATACTTACATCTATGATTGGATTATTCCTTTTCTTACCGAATAAACTGAACCTTTATATAGGTCAAATGAAATATTTTAATTATGGTAGTCCATTTAGAAGTATCAGGAAAGATTGCGAAAGATTTAGTAAAAGCCATTGAAAATATCAATGAAGAATGTGTGTGGAGTTTTGACTCTGAAGGGCTTCATATTATGATGTCGGATGTTTACAAATATAAAATGTTAGACATCAATATTGCAAGTTCAGACATGGTTTCGTATTCTTGTGATAATCCTGTTGAGTTAGGAATTGTTATTGACAGAATTAAGGATGTAACGAAAACTTTGAAGACGAAGGATTTGCTTATGATTAATTACCAAGAAGGCAAGGGATACATTACTTTGAAGTCAAATGGATTATCAAGGAGTGTTAAACTAATTGATATTAACATGGTTGGGAAGATTCCTTCTTTAATGGAGGCAGAGACTTCTCTGGCAAATGGATATTCGGCAACTGTAGATTCAGCACCTTTGGGAAGTTTCCTTAAGGCGGCTTCAAAGGCAATTTCTTTTGATGTAACTACGAACTTAGGAAACCTATGTTTTAGTTCTGAAACTGAAGAAGGATTGGTTGAAGTAGAATATCTTGAAAACGATATTGTTCTAAAGCCGTTGGATTATGGTTCTGAAACCAATTACGCCGTAAGCGAAGTTTCTTCTGCTACTTCTACCATGAATGGTTTGGTAAGAGTTAGAGGAAGTGAAGGTGGAATTATTGAATTGATGTGGAATCTTGCAGAGAATTCTTATGTAAGAGCCATGATTGCTCCAAGGGTGTGATTAGGTGAGAACTAAACCGACAAATTTTGAAGCCGCTAAATCTGTCATTCAGATAGGAGAGGAAGTTACTGCTGATGAAATTATCAACAGGATGTTAAATTTAGGAAGAAGAGAAGTTCCTACGAAGAAATCTATTTCTGTAAAGTTCAGAACTGATAAGAGTTTTGAAATTAAAAAGAATGGAAGAGGACCCACTATTTTCAAAAGAATCCTTTAAGTATCAAAACTTTTAATTCAATATTATGTCTAATGAGACTATTACTTTTCAGAAAGTTGTTACTTATACCCTTCCTGAATTGGAATGGAATGATGCAGACGCTTGGTATAAAAACCTTGAAGAAAGATTATTTAATCTAAATATTCAAGGAATGTATAACAAAGGAGGTATCAAAATCAATGCGGGTTATTCAGAACAACCTAAGTTGGTTAAAGACGCTTTAAAGAAAAGAGTTGAGAATAAGGACTCTAATACAGGAATGTATGGCTACGGTAAAATTATGTCCCAGATTATTGGTGAATATATTGTTACCTTGAATGATAAAACTGCATTGGAAAGAAAACTTTCAATCATGAATGAGATGGTTGACAGGTTAAATGCTAATGTAGCCTTAACTTCTGAAGACCCTGCAGGTCCTGAAAAGGTTATTGATGAAACACTTGCTAACATTGATGCAGAGGATGCGGTTGATTTAGCCTTGAGAGTTGTTGCTATTCAAGAAAACTCTGCTCCTAAGATGGGAAGAGTCATGGGGTATATTGGAAATAAGATGCCTCATTTAAAAACTCAAATGAAGCAAATTGCAGGAATGGCAGGGCCTAAAATTGGAGAAGTATCTAAAAGAATTTCTTCAGGAGATGTAGAAGATTTAAAAACCGAAGCCTTATTAATTTATCCAGACGCATTTACAGAGAAAAAGGATGAGTTTGTTAAATTAAGAGAGCCTATCCAATATCAGTTTAAAGCAAATGATTTAAATCCAGAAGTAATTCTTTATCAAGTAAATGATTCCGTAAAGGAAATTCCATTAAACATCCTTATCAAGAAAATGAAAAAGGACAAGGCAGAATTTGAATATTTTAATCAACACAAACCAAACGGTGGCCCTCAATGGCCTAAATCAGGTTCTGGAAATTATTACTTAGTTATTTCTAATGACCCTTATTTAAATTACACAAAAACAACTGGAAGATTTTGGGATAGTGGTTCTTGCGAAAAGAATAGTAATACCTCTCAGATGTATGCAAAAGGCCCTGTTACAGATATTGAATATGGAAATTGTGTTGTTTTCGCATTCAAAGGAGATAAACTTCCTGAAGGTTGGCCTGAAAGACAACCTAATAAAAAAGATGCCATTTTATTAGGAAGGCAAAACATCAAATGGGGCTATAAAGAATCAAAAGAGGGTGATTTAGGAATGGGTATAGACCCCGGATTTTATCCCTATGGTTCTGGAGGTTGGAAAGACCTTTTGAATAGAGCCCTTGCCATGATTGTAGATTCATTAGGATATCTTAATTATAGTAAACTTTACACGCCATATTATTATTATGGACATTGTGATGTAGGTTCTGGAACAGGAAACCTTACTTATTCAAAGGCAAACAGATGCATTACGAAAATTGACAATCAAATGATTGACCCTAATATTTTCTTAGCAGGGAATGAGTTGATTAATTATCAAGGATTAGATAGACTTTCAAGACCTTTAATTGATAAGCAAATCAAAATGATTCTTGCACAGAATCCGAACATTTGGGCTATCTCAGGAAATGAAACTGCGATTGGAAGATTAATTGCTACGAAAGATATTGATATTATTAAATTAATGGTTTTAGCACCTGAAGCGGATGCAGAGGCATTAGCCGCCATGACTCAAATTATGGATATTGACCCGCAATGGAAAAATCCTACTGCTAAAACAAGCCTTCCATTTTTAATTGCAAATCACCCTAATGCAACAGAGAGAGTTCAAGAACTCCTTCTTAAAAATCATCCGGGCTATCAAATGTTAGGAGAGGATGGTTTAGAGAAAATTGATTTTTCTTTCCAAGAAGTTGTTTACGGTGGAGCCTTAGACAATTCTACATTAAATGTGGCTACGCCTTATCTTTGCAATGGAACTCCAGAAGTTATTGATTATCTTTTAGAATTGCTTGAAAACAATAAGGCTAATTATGCAAAATCAGACATCTCTGAAAGGAATGGTATGTGGCATTACAATATTATTGTATCTCTATTATTTGCCCCTAAAGCGACAAAACAACAATTAGACAGAATTTACTCGCACCTTTCATTTTGCATCAAGAAATCTAAATCTTTAAGAACGCCCTCTATCCCCAAGGATTTAACTGCTTTAGCAACAATTGCTTACAGTTCTCCCTTAACAGTAGCAGATTCTTGGGCTTTTGAAGCGAATCCTGTAGTGTTTGGAGGAAGTAGGAAGTTTACACTTGCTCCTTATGTTAATTTAGTGTTTAATGAAACAAGACAAGATACCAATATATTAGAAGCAGTTTCAAAAGAAGTTTCTGAAGAAGATTGGAACATTTTAGTTCAAAACACCAGAGATAAAAAATGTTTTGAATGGATTTGGAGGAAGAGGAGAAGATTTAACATTGAACCTCAAATGTTTACCAGATATCCTATTTCTATTGATGATAAAACAAAGCCCTCTAATGAAAGGTTATTTGATACGAAACATTTCATGGCTTGTATTGATGATAATAGAATCTGGGACACCAGATACGAATTCGTTTTAGGAGATGAAAAGATTTTAAGAAAATCATACCCTCCTAAATATGTAAATCATATTGTTTCTTCCAGAGAAAACATTGAAATGCTTGGTTGGGGAATTGTAGCACTTTGGCTTAACTCTCAAGAATCATTTAATAAATACATAGATGTTCTTTATCAAACGAGTTTTGGAAAATTATATTTAGGAAGAAACAGATTTGCACCGGCTCCAGAAGATATTTTTGAACTCTATGAAATGAATCAAGATATTGTAAACCTTCCTGAGGCGGCAGTTGATTCAGTTATGAATGAAGGAGGCTTGGCAAGAAACCCAAGATTGCCTGTAGAGGT
>CENS01010543.1_pt1 | contig 12935 bp, 6 predicted proteins | sample 530201 | NCBI WGS metagenome assembly CENS01 (sample SAMEA2619747, study PRJEB7988) | marine metagenome | biome: marine biome (ENVO:00000447); feature: surface water layer (ENVO:00002042); material: "saline water (ENVO:00002010), including plankton (ENVO:xxxxxxxx)" | depth 5 m | reverse complement strand
CTTAGAGAACTCCGTAAGGCTACTGACAGTCATGCTGCTCGTTGGGAGAAACTTGCTTGGTTAGTTGTGACTGTTGTTATCACTACAGCAGCAACTGTTGTTGTTTCAATTTTAGGATAAAACATGAGTAATAAAAGAAAGAATAGGAACAATAATAAAGTTCTAAAGTCTTTAAAACAAAAAAGACTTAGGGCGCATGGCGGCACTCACACTTCAAAAAATAAATCAGGGGGCAGGTCAAAAATATGGAGTCCTCACAACCCTAACAGTAGAGGCCATGATAATACCGCCGACCTATCAAGCACTGTTGCAAAGGTTGAAGATGTCGTTGCGGAAAAAACAATTACACCTACTGGCGATGCATCAAAAGGTTCTGTAGATGTTAAACAAGAAGGTAAAAAAGCAACAAGTGTTGATCCAGTTACGGGAGCAACTAGTATTAAAACAACTTTAGGCGCTCCTGAACAAAAAATTAATTTACCAAATACGCCAGCTGCCCCAAGAGCAGCCGTAAATAAATTAAATACAGGAGCTATAACTAAAGGGTCTTCTGATGCAGATAAACTAGCAGCGGGTATTAGCACTGAAGTTCAGCAGTTAGATACAACACCTACTAATGTACAAAGAGATGAAGCTAAAGCGGGTACAGCTAAGGCTACAACTAAAACGGCTTCTCAAGCTACAAGTGTAGAAGACTTTGATGCTTCCAAATACGATGCTAAACAAGCAAGAGAACTTGACCCTACTAAAGCTGCTGTAGGAACAGTTAGTGACGATGCTATAGCTGATCCAGATGAAATAAGAAGTCTCACAGAAAGAGCGGTGGGCCAAGAAACTACTGCCGCTCAAAAGAAAAGTACTTTAGCTAAAACAGCTGAGTATACTATTGATCCTCGTTCTCTTGCGCCTAGCGTAGAAGGGGAAACTGCAAATGTAAGCCCCACTGCTGAAGCTGAAAGATCAACACGTAGGGACATTGTAGGCACGGAAGCTGATGATGGCACCGCTGCTATGATTGATCAAACTGTAGGTTATGAAGCTGCTAAACGTCGAGCAGTAACGGGTACAGCAGCTAAGGGCGCAGCCGCAGAGATGGTTGCCGCTGTAGGTAATTTACCTCCTGATATTACAGCCGCAGTAGTAGAAGACCCTGCAACTGTAGAAGCTCAACTAGACGAGCAACCTGTAGAGGTACGTGCAGCGATTGCAGCATTACCTACAGAAGCTCTTGTGTCTTCTCAAATGGAGTCTTTACTTGGGGGTATTGAAGACGGAGAAACACCTGTATGGGCTAGACCAGCCGTAGCAGCTATTGAGCAGAAACTAGCCGCTAGGGGCCTCTCAGCGTCAACTGTAGGCCGTGACGCACTCTTTAATGCAATTATACAGAGTGCCCTCCCCATGGCTCAGAGCAACGCACAGGCCCTACAGCAACGTGCTGCGCAAAATCTTAGCAATCAACAACAAGCTAATATTGCTCAGTCTACGCAGGACATGCAGAGGCGTATGGCTAACTTAGCTAATCGTCAGGGTGCTGCATCACAAACTGCGCAGATGGCTCAGCAGATGGGTGTATTGCAAAGCAACTTTAATCAACAAGCAGTTGTTCTTTCTGCGCAACAACAACAGCAAACAAGAACTCAAAACTTAAATAATCAACAACAGGCTGCTGTACTTCGATCTCAAAATAAACAAGCTATAAATGCTCAAGAGCTTGGTAATGCACAGCAGATAGAACTAGCCAACTTACAAATTGAAGCTGCGACAGAAGGCTCAAATCAAAATGCAGAAAACCAAAGAAGGTTAGCAGAGATGCAGGTTGCAGCTGACTTTTTATCTAAGAATGCAGCATTTAAGCAACAGATGGAGCTTGCCAACCTTTCTAATGACCAGCAAATGAGGCTTGCAAATTTATCAGCAAGAAATCAAGCTGAGTCACAAAGAATGTCTAACGCAGAAAAAATTGAGTTAGCTAATTTAAATTCTGAACTACAAACAAATATAGCTCAAGGTCGCATAGCAGCAGAAATGAATGTTGCTCAATTAAATGTAGATCAACAAACAGCTATTAGAAATGCTACAACAATCGCTAATATTGACTTAACCAAATTTAATGCTGCACAGCAAGTAGAGCTTGCAAATAGTAAAGCAATGCAAACTTTAGTAATGGCAGATTTAAACAATCGACAGCAAGCTACACTTCAAAATGCTACAGCTATGGCTAGCCTAGACATGGCGACAGTAGATCAAAGAACTAAAATAGCTGTAACAAATGCTCAAAGTTTTTTAGCTATGGACATGGCTAATTTAACTAATAAACAACAAGGAATTATGTTTGATCAGCAAGCTAAACAACAAAGAATACTATCTGATCAGGCTGCTGAAAATGCACGAAGACAATTTAATGCTACTTCTGAAAATCAAGTAAATCAATTTTTAACTTCTACAGAAGCAGCAATGCGTCAATTTAATACTAGTCAATCTAATGCTATGAAGCAGTTTAATGCTAGTGAAGAGAACAGAGCTTCTGCTATTAATGCTCAGTTAGCCACCGATGTTTCTAAAGCTAATGCTACAATGAAATTGAATGCAGATCAGTTTAATGAAAATATGGATTTACAACGAGAAACGTGGAATGCTGCAAACGCTCAAGCAGTAGAGCAGTCTAATATTGAGTGGCGTAGAAAATCAAACACGATTGATACCGCAGCACAAAATGCTTCTAATATGTTAAATGCTCAACAGACTTTTCAAATGGATTCTGCTGAGATGGCATTTTTGTGGCAGACTCTTAGGGACGAAGCCACATATCAAAGAACAGCATATGAAAATGAAGAACAAAGAAAAACAACGCTATATGCTACAGCACTTGCTAATGAGGCAGGAGCTAGTGGAGAAACAAACTCTACTTCAATAAATAGTCTTTTTAGTTTAATCAAAGGCATAACAGGTGGTACTTAATGGGATTTTTTAAAAAAATATTTAAAGGTATAGGTAAAGTCTTTCGCAAGATTGGTAGGGCAATTAAAAAAGGCTTTAAAAAGTTTGGCAAGTTTATGGGCAAAATTGGCATTGTGGGCCAACTAGCCATGATGTTTATTCTTCCGGGAATAGGAGGTGCCCTAATGAAGGGCTTTGGAGCTATGGCAGGTAATATGGCAGGACTGACAGGAAGTTTTGCAGGGCTTAGTGGCACCGCTTTGGGTACAGTTGTCAAGGGCGTAGGGACTGTGCTAAAGGGTGCTCATGGGTTTGTTCAGACAGGTGTAAATGCTTTTAAAACTGTCACAAGCGGTATAATGGAGTTTGGTAAAACAGCACTAAATAAAATACCGGGTATAAAAATTAGTGGTGCTAAAGCAAACTTCTTTGGTGCTAATAGTGTCATGGAAGGTATTAGTGTAGATGCAGCTAATATTGCAAACCCCTTTCGTGACAGTATTACAGTAAAGCCGGGAATGTCTGTAGATAAATTAAGTCAAACTACAGGTTTGTCAGTAGATTCTTTACAAAAATTAAACCCCAATATTAATTTATCAGCTCCGGGTGCTGATCTTTCTGGTCGCACATTAAACTTAGATTTTGGAAATATTGCTCCCGACATACAACAAGTTATTGAAAATGGTAAAATAACAGCGGCGGGTGGAGTGCCTTCGGATGCCTTTGGAGTTGATGTAGGTAAGGTTGATACGCTAAAGCCCGGAGAGGTAAATTTAAACTTTGACACTACTCCAACTCAAAATAATAGTTTTAATTTTGATAGTGACTTTGATCCTTTTTCAGAAACAACAAGAACTATAAATCAAGTACAAGATCTTACTAGAATATCTTCAGCAGGTGTTCCTGATATTTCAACTAACTTATTAGAGCCTACACCTGTAGATAAAATTGGAACGACTATGGCAGATCCTTTAGGCGAAGTAGCAGATCCAACTAAATATGTTGAAAATGCAATGCCTGATGTTATATCTGAAGTAGGTGCGACTGATCAAGGATCGTTATTGTCTAGAGGTCTTACTAGGGCTAGAGAAGGTTTATCAACAAGTCTTAGTAGGGCTTTAGATGATCCTATTGGCACAGGCTTACCTATGGTTCAAAATGTTGCTGGCGCTTTTGCAACTCCTGAAGAAATTGAAATGAGTCGAAGGGGTACTGGGTATGTTGCAGATGTGCTGCCACAATTTGATGTAGGGTCTGTTGATATGACTCAACTATTTAATGCTGGTAGTTATGGGCCGGGAGCCGTGTCAATGGATTTTTTAAATCAAGCTATGTTATTTCAAAGCCCAAATCAAAGATTTCCGGGCGCACTAGGTTACTAGGAGATAAATAATGAGTATGCCACAAATTAATACAGATTTTATTCAAGCAAGAATGAATAGATCAGTACCGGGAGAATCATTTGCTAATGATCCTGATACTCCATTGCCCTTTGAAAAGGCCCCACAATTTACTTCTATTAATAAAGCTTCAGAGTTTATTTTTGAAAAAATTACTGAAGAAGAAAACTACATGCAGTTTATGGAAGTTATTGCTGGGGGCGCTTCGCTTATGGAGATTGCTAAAGTTCTATTATACTCTATGTATGAAGAAGGAAAAATTAATCCTGATTTATTAATACTATTAATTGAACCTACAGTATATATACTTATGGCTTTGTGTGAAAGGGCAGATATTCCTTTTACTATTGATGGCGAACTGGGGGAAGAAGAAGAGCTTGATGGTAATAGTGAAAACTATGAAATCCTTCAAAGACTTCAAGAAGCCCAAAGGTCAAATGAAATACCGCTACCAGAAGCTATAGAGCAGAGGCTGCAAGAGCTTAGGCCACCGCCTCAAGAGTCACCCCCTGAACAACCAAGTCTACTAGGTATGGAGCAGTAAATGGCTATTGAAGAGTTTGGAGAATCATTGCTTTCAGCGCAGCGAACACGCCTTGATGAGCAAGATAGGCAAGCGCGGAGGGCGCAAAAGAAAGCTAAACAGGCACAGTATTTTCAAGTAGGAGGTGCTTTGCTTGGTTCTTTGGCACAGACAAGTGCCCAGAAAAAAGCTACGTCTTTCATGCGTACTGAGCCGATTATGGCTGCAAGGGCTAAGTATAATGCTGGTATAGCTCAAAGTATTTCTCATTTAGAAAACAATAAACTGGCTCAAGCGCATCAGCAGGGCGTTGTAGGTTATCTTAGAGAACAGTATATTCCACTATTACAAGATCAAATTAATAGAAATATTAATGAAAAAGATTATACTAAAGATGGATATGACAAGTATATTTATGACAAAGCTACTGAATTAGCCAAAGCTAATGAATCTAAATTTAACGAAGCTACTGCTGCTGCTATGCGTGTAGGTAAAGACTCTACAGCTTTTGATAGCTTTATTAAGTTAAATGATGGTATTGCTGATACTCCTATAGGTGCAGTAGCTCAAGGTATTGCAGGACTTTTTAGAGGTAAATCTCAGCAAGCCTTACGAGCAGATGCAGCTAATAATATTATCAGTAGTCGATACATCCAAGATGTTGATGCTTTGAATGCAGCGCAGAGTGCATTAACCCAAGGCTTTCCAGCTTTAGAGGCCGCACAAATTGGTCAAAGCATAGAAAAATATAAAATGTCTGATGATGATTATGATGAAGTTAGTCGAAAAGACGATACTATTACAAGACATATAGCGGGTAAACAATATACTATTACAGGTACTCGCGTAATTAAAGAAAATTCATGGGGTCAAAAAAGAGAAACTTTTGAGCCTGATGAAGAATTTGCTGATCTAACAAAAAGTTTAACGCCTCCACCGACAGTTACAAATGAAACTGTAACGTCTATGGGTATAGATTATAATGTTACAACAAAACAACCTATGGATGTTTTTGGTAATCCTACTGGTAAGCCTATAATTACGAGAGACGCAATAGGGCCTAGTTTAAAGGGAGCCGCTGCTGTAGATGTTAGAGAGGTAAATGAAATAGGTTCTCAAATAAGAATGAGGTTACAAACTTTTAAAACTGCCGCATCGGATACTCCTTTTGAAGACTTTAGTGAGCCTTATGGTGAGTACGTTCTTGCAGATACAAATTTTACTAATAAAGATACTCAACCTAAAGATTTATTTGATGCAAGAGCCGCTGAAATGATAACTCAAGGATCAAAAATTACAACAGCTACTAAAGCAAATACTTATCAAAATAACTCTAAAAATTTAGGAGTTACAATAAGCCAGCATGTATTTTTAAATGATATGGCAAGAATGAGTGATCAATCCTTCGGTGAAGATAACTATGATTTTTCAAAAACTCTTATGGTTACCGGGGCAGACCATTCACCATTAGAAATTTTAGAAGCTCTAGGTAGTATTAAAAAATCTAGACACGCAACTATAGATAAGCGTTATATGACTACTTTACTAAGTAATGACTTTGTAGGCGATCAACTTAATGCTTTACAAAGTGATCCAGAAACTTTAGGTAAATATATTAAAGCTTTTAATGCTTATCAAGATGATCCAGCATATAATCATTTATTTAGAAAAGAAATACCTTATGCTGGAGAGCGCGCTTCAGTTTATGATCTAATGTTAATAGCACAACGAGCTAATCAATGACAGAAATTTTAAAACCAAAACTGGATTTTAATGATGAAGATGCTGTAGCAAATGTGCTAAGGCAGGCTACATTACAAGAAGTTCCTGAAGCTGCACAGGACTCTATGTTTTCTGTGTCTGACTTTAAGACAAGACGAGCAGATGACTTAGAGGCTGTATTTGAATACAAGTTTGGTGAAAGTGATTATTATAAAGCATTAAGAAATAATGTGCAAGACTTTGCACCTGATCAAATCATAGATAGGCTAAGACAGGACTCTATGACCTTTTCTGGGTTTGGTACTGCTGCTATGCTTGAGAAAGCTCCACAAGAAGTTAAAGATGCTTACGGTAGAATACTACAAGACTGGGATAAAACAGATCCAGAAGGCTTTGAAAATTTAACTGCTTTATTCAGCAATGCTAAACATTTAGTTCAAGACCCTGTAACTGCTGCTACTTTAATGGTAGGTGGCCCTCAACTATCTATTGCTGCTCAGGCCGCAGTTAAAAAAGAACTAGGTAAAAAAGCTTTGCAGTTTATGGCTAGTAATACTAGAAATGCAAACATGACTAAAGCGGCAGTAGCGGGTGCAGGCTGGGCAGGTTTAGGCAACTCTTCAGAACAAGCTGTTAACATGGCAGCAGACATACAAAAAGATTTTGATGGTATTCAACTTTCAACTGCATTAGGAACTGGAGCAGTTATCGGTGCACCTTTGGGTAGGTATTCTGAAGATATAGGAACTGCTATTGGTAAAGGTGCTGCGCGTCTTAATGAAAGATTTTTTCGTAGCAAGATAGGTGATAACAATATTAAAGTATCTGTAGACGAAACTATTGTAGAGCGTCAAATGGTGCAGGAAACTGGAGCACCTCTTCAAAGAAATGAGCTTACACTGGAAGAAGCTCAAGAGGGTGGTTTAGAATTTATAGATGAGGTAGAAGAAGCTTTACAAGATATAGCACCCAGTCCTGAAAAGGCTCAAAGCCAAGCTAAGTTTAATGCTAAACGAGCTAGAGAAGCTACTAATAAAGCTAACAAAGCACGACAAGAAGAACGACTTTATGGTGGATTCGTGTCCGACTCTCAGCTAGATGAGATAGCAGAGCAGTATAATATAGATCGTCAAAACTTAGAAGAAGTTATGTTTGACTATGAAGCTAACAGAGATCTTCCAAATGTAGATGACTTTGATGATTCACTTATCGAAGAGGTAGGTGAAGTATTTTATAATCTTAATAAAGCTAAAAAGAGCAGGGAATTTGCTATTGCATCTTTTAGTAACTACATGGCTAATCGAAAGAAAAGTACAGAGCCTGTCCCTGAAAATTTAGAAAAAGCTGTTAACGCTTTAACCGTTATGGCGCAAGAGGCTGGGCGTGTTGATCCTCCTCAAGCGATTACAGCTAAAGCTAAAGCGTTTACTGCTAAGATAGGAGGCAGTGAAAAAACTGAAGCAGAAGTTGCTGATACTTTAATGCAAGTAGAACAGGGGGTAATTTCTCCAGACAATGCGCGAGCTACCTTATTAAAAACAACTCAAAAATATCATGGTAAATATGTTTTTGGTAGACCTACTAAGGTTCTAACAAAATTTAGTGAGTCGCCAACAGCTATGCGTCTAGCAGAAATGATGCGTTATGATGCTAATCAAACTTTTACCAGCGAAACTAAACAAGTTGGAATGGACTTTAATGAAACTTGGAAGGACTATGCAGGTACGCTGTACTCTCCATTAATACAAGCTATGCACGGCTTACGCGATGTTGCGCATGGGGGATTAAAAGACGCTATTAATTTAGACCTTAGTAGAGCTTTGCGTGGTCAAAAATCTCAAATGCCGGAAGTAAATAAAGCTGCAAGTCTTATTAGAAAAAATGTATTAAATGAAGTAGTAGAGCGTAACAGAGAGTTAGGCTTTGAAGGAGACCTTATAGACGAAGATTATTTCCCTCGTTTGTGGAACCGCTCAGCTATCTTAAAAGATTTTTATGGCACATCAAATGTGTTTACGGCAGAAAAAAGAAACAACCTTGCAGGCAAAGGGCCAAACAGGTTCGCTAAACTTCTTGTGTCAGATGGAGAAGCTGAAAATATCCAAGAAGCAAATGCAATTATATCAGGTATGCTAAAAAAGAAAACAGATGCAGAAGGCCCTGCTGGCGCAGAGTTTGTTTCCGGCAATTCGTTTTTTACCGCTAGAAAATTTACAAACATAAAAGATGATAATAAGTACGAAGAATTTTTAGATAATAATGTAGAAAATGTAATGTTCCAATACATTACTCAAAGCTCAAATAAATATACTAAAAGAAAAGTATTTGGTGTTGACACTTTAGAGCGCAGTGATTTACCTTTTGATCAAAGAAAAGATTTTAATACAATCTACATAGATAGAATTAAAGCTGAAGTGGAAGAAGCAGGCAATACTTTTAGTGGGCAAGACTACAAAGATATTCAAAATTTATATAAAAGTATGACAGGAGAAGGCATAGAAGACTATGGGCAAGGCGGTCAGGTTGCGCGTGATACTTATGCAACATTAGTACGTATGTCTACTTTGCCTTTAGCTACGATTTCAAGTCTTACGGAAGTACTATTAAATATTCAAAAAGCAGGAACTAAAGAATCTGTTAAAGGATTTGGCAATGCTCTTGCTCAAGGAACAGAGCTAATTACTAATGGCATTCGTAGGAAACTAGGAGAACAAGGGCTATCTGATCCTGAGATATTTAATGAAATGCGAGAGTCTTTTTTAATGTTAGAAAATGCTAACATTAGTGCAGCAGATAGACTAGGAGATTCTTCTATTGCTGGGCATGGCTTTAAACAAGCTAACAGAAGATTTTTCCAAGTTACTTTACTTGATGGTTGGACAAAGACTGTGCAGCTTTCTGCATACAACACAGGTAAATCTTTAATACACAAAAATTTAAAGGCTATAGCAGACAACGGAACTTTACCAGACTCTAAAAGAATTGGCAATATGCGCGATCAGCTTGCTGCACTAAATGTAGATGTGGACGAAGGACTTGCATATCTTAAAAGAAATGATGGTCAAGTAAATACAAAAGATGCGTTTTACAAGTCTGTTAAACGTGGCGCTGGACGCTATGTAAATGAAGTAGTTCTAGACACTGGGCCTAGAGCAGCTATAAAACCTATTTGGATGTCCGATCCAAAGAAGGCTATTTTTGCTGAACTTCTTGGCTACCCCACTGCTTTTTCAAATAAAGTGTTAAAAGAATTTGTTAGGGGTTTAGCAAAGCCTATAGATAATCCTGAAGCTTTTGCAAATACTTTAGCAGCCGCATTGTCCATGACTGCCGCCGCCGTGGGCCTAAATTATGTACGCAACCCTGACTCGTTTAATGATAAGAGTGGCGCAGAAATAGCTGCCGAAGGTGTGTCTAGATGGGGCGGGGCTGGTATACTATTAGACATGGTACAAAGAACTCAAAAAACTTATGACATTACAGGTAATCCTGTCACAGCGATGGCGGGTCTAGCGGGGCCTGTTGGTAGTGATATAGGTAGAGCAGCAAGTTATGGTAAACTAGGGCCTATTATTGGAGGTAGAGTGCCGGGATACGGTGCTCTTTCTGCAATGAGCGGTGAAACAAAAGAACAATACGATAAGTTTTTTAGCGACTTAGAAAAGAAAGAAAAAAGACTGCCATATAGAAAAGGCGGTGTCGTAGAAATAGCTGGAGCTTCTGAAGAGCCTGATGAGCGCATAGATAAGGTAACAGGTAGGCCCTATGACTCTCAAGCTGGTGAAGCTTTTATTGATGAAGAAGATCGTGCAGAGCGCAAGCAGTTTGTTATTGGAGGACTTTCAAGAGCAATATCTAGAGAGCTTTCACCTTTTGTTAGCGAACTAGCTAAAACTATTTTAGGAGAAACTAAAAAGAATAATGTAAAGGTAAGCCAAGAAGGTGCTGTTAAGGTCGCTAAAAATATTGAAGAATCTTATTCTAGCACTGACCCTGATATGCCTGCTGATTTAGACGATCCAGATTTTCGTGAATTTATATTTACAGATACTAAACAACTGTTAAATGAAAAACACGACATGGGTATGGGAGACATGCGAGTAGAACTACCTCAGTTTATAGACAAAGATAATACATTAATTATGGGCCGTGAGTTTAGCAAAGCGCGTGGATATGATGACGAGCAGATAAAAGACTTTGAAAGATCTATGGAACTTGCCGAAATGTTTGCTATGGAAGGCAACAATGTAATGGACGTTAGTGCCCATATATCGCAAGAGCTAGACACTATTGGTGCTAGAGCTTTAGGCACAGATTGGGTTAGTAAGTTTGATAATATTTACAAGACCTCTGCTGCTAGATACGACAACAGAATTGTAACATCTAAAGAAGTTCAAGAGTTAATAGATCAGTTTACTCCTGAAGAAAGAAAACTAGCTAAAAAAATATTTAGTAAGATGCCTCGACAAGCACTGCCTTTGGATCAAGATGGCAAGCTTGTTCCTATGGATTACTCAATTCCAGATGAGCAACGGTTAGATAACTTAGATAAATTTTTAGCCAACTCTCAAGAAAAAAACATGGTGTACCGATCAACTGCTAGCGGCTTCTTTAATGAGTTTGATGAAGCTGTAAACATGCCGCAGGAAACAGGCTTGCACGTAGGTACTAAGGCCCAAGCAGAACGCATGGCGTTGTTTCGTAGAGAAGATGAAGATGTATATGATGAAGATAGTGGCATATCATCTAAGAAGATGTCTAAGCGTCTTGCAGAGCCTTTACGCGAAGGAGAAACTCCACCGCCCCTAGCAATGACTAGAGGATTTATACGGGTTGAAACTCCACTATTAATAGAAGATATGAGCTTTGGAACTTACTCTAATGCAACATCTTTATTTGATTCTCCTAGCACGATGGCGGCAATAACAGAGGCTGTACTGACGCAAGCCCCCAAGTTAAATGCTACTAAGTTTAATAATGCAAAACAGAACCTGTATGAAAAAGTATTAGACTTTGAAGCTTGGCAGGAGACTGTAACAGATGGCACTCTTAATAAAAAGAAAATGTCAGAAAAAGATCTACTCGTAGAGCGTATGAAGATAGCAGATTTAAATATTACATTTAGAAAAATGCTAGAAGATCAAGGGTTTGACTCTATTAAATATTTAAACTTAGCAGATACCCCTGCGGAAGAAGAAACTATTAATGCTTTTTCTTATATATTATTTAAACCTGAACAATACAAAACTCAAAACGCTGTAGAGTTTGATCCTGAAGACCCACGGCATAACTTTAAGCATGGCGGTAAAGTACTAACTGTCTTAAAAAGAAGGAAAGCAGCATGAAGTATGAAGTTAAAAGCGGAGATTCTTTAAGCAAGATAGCTCGTAGCTTTAATATGGACTACAAAGAACTTGCACGTTTAAATAAAATAGCTGATCCTGATAAAATTAGAATAGGTCAAGTTATTAGTATACCTACTAAAGATATGAAAACTCAAGTTGAAAATGCTCAACAACAACGACCAACTACTAGAGGCACTACTAGAAGGCAAGCTAGACCAGAGCCTAAGCCAGAGCCTAAGCCAGAGCCTAAAAAATCTTCCCTAATGGAAAAGCCGCAAAGAGATCCAATAATACCTACAAATGTTCGACAGTTTGTATATGATTTATTTGGAGGCACAGAAACTTTGACAGAAAAAGATCTTAAAAAATCAGAGCGAGAAGCGTTAAAAGAAGCAGCATTACGCGCTCAACGTCAAGGTAAAAAAGCTATTGAGTATGTTGACTATGGTACTCAACAGAAAGGTGAAAGCCAATATGCAGATGTTGGTGGGGGAGGAGATGCTTTAGATTTTGTTTCAAGAGTATTTGATCCAAGCTATTCTATGAAAACTACAATAGGTCAAGCTAGAATTGAAAAAGATAAAGAAGGTAATACTATTATTGTAGATCGTTATAACTTTAATGATGCAGACGATAAGTTTAGTTTTACAGGATTAATGGCTGGAGTTAAAAGAGCAGGATTTAGTCCTTATGCTCAAATTAGAAATATAGCGAGAGAGCTAGGAAGTGGGCAAGGTGAAGGGAGTGAAGTAAGAATTAATTTAGGGCAGCTTGCTTCTACTGATATTAGAAAAGTAGAAGGTCTTATTTAATGTATAAGTATTTTACAGAAGAAGAACTGGTATGCCGACACTGTAATGAAATTGGTATGGATGATAAGTTTATGCAGAAGGTAGATGCGCTGCGTGAGAAGCTTGGATTTAGCTTCCCTGTCAACTCTGCATACCGTTGCCCTGATCATCCCATAGAGGCCCGTAAAGCCTCTCCCGGCGCTCATGCGTCAGG
>CENS01075810.1_pt1 | contig 12958 bp, 11 predicted proteins | sample 530201 | NCBI WGS metagenome assembly CENS01 (sample SAMEA2619747, study PRJEB7988) | marine metagenome | biome: marine biome (ENVO:00000447); feature: surface water layer (ENVO:00002042); material: "saline water (ENVO:00002010), including plankton (ENVO:xxxxxxxx)" | depth 5 m | reverse complement strand
CTCTACAACTAAGTCCCATCCGTTAATTACATCAGTAAAATCACCTACATCCTCATCTTCAGCTAATGCAAGAAGAGCTTTGTAAATAGTAATTCCAAATCCCCATAATCTTACACCCTTATCTTCTTGTCCTCTTACTACTACTGGGGCGAAGATTCTAGTTTTAGGGTTAAGTTTACCAGCTAAAGACCAATTATCTTTATCAGAAGTCTTTTTTAACTCTTTTACAAACTCTTCGATTGGGTCTTGCTTACCAAAGTTTGATAAAGCGACCATAGGGTACTTACCAATTCCATAGTGAAATTTTAGCTCTTTAAAAGGAAAGGCAGGATCGTATACCGAAGGGACTATCCTTACAGTCTGCTTTCCAAGTTCAGGTTTCCAAAAAATAGTGGAATAATCGGTCTTTTCTCTTTCTTGACCGTTGTTGTTTAAGGCATCTAGTTTAGCCTTGATTGCATTTAAATCCATAGTGTAACAATTATTAAAAACTTTATTTTATACTAATATACGAATAAGATTTTAATTATCCAACTCTATAATGTTATAAAGTTTAGTATTTATTCGTTTTAGTTCTGGTCCTTTTGTTAAAAGTATACAATTTCTATAATCCATCCAATTAATTTTAAATGTTTTATCTAACTTACCTTCATTAAGAGACTTAATAAGTGTATTTAGAGCATTAATTGTATACAGGGTATTAGATTCTTTTTTTCTGTGTACTAGTATAGTATTTTCTAAAAAAGTACTTACGTTTCCAAAATCTACATTATAAGTACATAAAAATTCTTCTTGACTTTTTGAATAAAGTACAAAAATTTTATTGTAAATAATGTTATACTTTTCTTGAATACTGTTAAGTGTGGATTCTAAAGTTTCCTCAGTAGCAAAAGTACAGAACAGTTTATTAGTCATATCTTCATATTCTAATATGTTATTCATATCGTAATCAAACATGAATAATATTATTAGGTGATTTATAACAATAAATATGGGAATAAAGTCTAAACAAGTCTATCAGAATATTTAAATTTGACTGGGTATTTCTTATTAGATTCTAGTATTTTTTTAATATCTTCTAAAGTTTGCTTGCCGTCTTTTTTACTAAAGTCAAATAAAATAGCATCATAAGTATAAAGAACTACATTAGTATTTTTATTTTTAAGATAATTTAATACATCTTTAAGTATAGTAATATTTCTTGATGTTTCTATACTTTGCATTAAATAGTTCATAAGTTTCTGTGGATTCATTTTACCTAATTTTGGAGTAAAATGTTTACCGGAATGTGGATTAATAATAAACCCGTTTTTGTTATATTCATCCCACAGATTATTAATAAACTTATCAATTTTTTGAAAAACTTCTAATTTTTTTTGCTTAGCAGTAATTTTACCATACAAAGCTTGAAAATTTAACTGTTTAACTTCAGAGTATTCATCTTCAGATATAATATCTTTATTAAAGTATTTTTTTGCAATTTCCATATGAGCTGATTCTTCTTCTAAATTATAATCTAGTAATTCGCACAAAAGCCTTAAATGATATCCATCAAAATCAAACTCTACAAACATATCATTTTTAGGTACAAAGCATTTTTTATGATCTTCAGTCTTTGGTATTGCTGCAAAATTTACAGAGTTAAAAGCGTTAGTAGGTCTTGAAGTAGAATTATAAAGATTATACGAAGTATAAGCTATATTATTTTCAATACTTAGAAGAGGGTCTTTAGGATTAAAAAGTTCGTTAAAGGCACTATAGTTAATCTTTATACCGGAATGTTCAATAAGAAAAAATACAGCTGTAGCTACTTTATTGTAGAAATCAAATCCTGGAGGAATATCATACTTGGTAATTGGTTCTACTTTATTAAAAATTTCTTCGCAGGTTTCAAAAAGTTTAGTTATCGGAACGAGTTTGTTAATATCTTTATAGCTTCTAAACTTGTTATAAAAAAATGTATTATAGTTTTCTTTATTAATATCTAACCTATCATATTCAGTCATACTATATACTAAATTAAGATCGATTGAGTTCGGTAAATTAAAGTGGTATAGTAGATTCTTTTTATTAAGAGTATAAAGAAACTTAAAAGTTTTTAAAATTTCATATACACGGTCTTTTCCTATAGATAAACCATCAGGATGGTCTATGGGTATGATAAATCCATGCTTACTTCCGGTAGGTCGTATATAAACTGCAACAGTAGATGAAAGTAAAGGGTGAACTAAATTATTATTAGGTACTATATCTACATAACCTCCTAACCTACTTAAAGTTTTTAGTCGCTCAAACTGATTGTCGGACTCTACAATATAGAACATTTTTATAACCTTTAGAAAAATATAGTAAAAAAACCTTAAAGAATCAACTTTTTATTTCAACTATTTCTTCAGTTTTAGTATTTACAAGAAAATACTTTATATTATTTTTTCCAGTAACAACTTTATCGATTACAATCTCATCAAAAACTAAATCAGAGTAGTCTTTAATTATTTCAGTCAAACCTGGTAGTATTTTGTTAAGTTCTTCTGTTGATTGTTTGTTTAATTTTTCAGCTCCTAAATAAGAATACCCGTTTATTTCTTTATCTTTTGCTGGTCCTGTTACTTTCCACTTTAAGGTACCTGTATCAAATATATCATTATTTTGTAATGAATTATATTCTTTTTTATCGACTTCTGTTATTTTACCGTTTATTTTATTTTTAGAAAAATATCTTTCTATCGTACCTTTTTTAGTATCAAACGCTTTCTTAGCTAGTTGTGTAAGCAGACTCAGCCCTACTCTCTTAACTTGATCTAAAGCTAGTTTTTTTAAGTCAACTTTTTCCAACTCTCTATTGTTTGGTTCAGGTTCTTTCCCTGTAAAAAACTTACCGTTTGTAATTTTCATATACCACCCTGTGTAAGATTCACGGGTAATTTTATCAATAAAGAACTTACCGGGAGTAAATTTTTTTTCGTATTTAGATTCAGGAAAATAAGCCATTATTGTTTATTATTTATATAAATACGACCACTAAAAGTAGTATACCATTGGTTATTCTGTATATCTTGAGCAATTTTCGTTACTACAAATGCAGTAGAATCTTGATACCTCTTAGGTAAAAGACCTCTGTTTATTTTAAAGGATTGAAACATTCTTATACCAGATATACCTTTTATTTTTATTTCTATTTCGAAAGGAACTATACCGGTAACATTAGAAAAGTTTTTACTCCTTCTTTTAAAGTAAAATTGTGAGTATTTTTTATGAGATGTTGCAACACTATCTAAAAAACTTTCTTTCCTTTTTGTACCGTCTATATAATTACTGTAAACTTCAATAAGACGTTTTTCGATATCATCTATTTCTTCAACTATCGAATTTTGCTTATCTTTATCAAAAAAATCAGAAAGCGGTACTTTACTAGGATTAACTCTATCTACTAAACCTGAGTTTAATTGAACAAGTCCTTCTAATGCTTCAGTTATATCAGTTCCTGCAACGGAAGCTCCAGCAGCTAAAAAGCTTGAAAGTTCAGAAGAAATTTTCGTAGTAAAGTTTACTTCAGTAGCCTCTGATTTTAACCCGGTAATATTTAATACAGGTATATTAGAAGTATCTATAGGTAAATTTCTATCTATAATAAACAGCTGTTGATTCTCTTCACTAAAGTGTATGTCTAGGTTGTTTACACCGCCGGCTGCTGAGTTTATACCTTTTAGTATTTCTTCTAAGAAGTCATAAAATGAGTTTTTATCTGTAACCTTGCTTTCTTTAAATTGATTTACAATTAAAGTTTCAACAAACTCTACATTTACTAAGATATCAAGTATATCAGGAAATTCTTTACTACCGAATTCTCGTATTTCTATACTTTTTCCTGCTACAATACTTTTACTATTAGGGATTATACAAATATTAGGATTTCGACTATAATGCTGGTCAAATGTTGCGTATGTATTTTTTCCTCTAGTGGTATTAAAAGATATGTAAGGGCTTTCTCCAGATTCAGAAGTATGTGGAAAAATAAATTGGTTAATAGTAATAAGCAGAGTTCGTAAACTAACGAATTTTAAAGTATTATCTCTTATGGTAAAGAAAGTAGGATGATCAGAATAAACTAAACTTAAAATAAGATCAAAATCATTAGTATAAAAACTATCTTTTAAAAATCTAGAAGGAATTAAATCTTTCAACTTATCAGTTACCTGATTTTTGAATAAATTAGGAAGTACACCTACTGAGTTTTCATCAAGTATAATTCTATAAAAGCTTTGAAAAAGCGTTAAATATTTTTCACTATATTCTATAGAAAAATTTGAACCTTCATTATTATTATTTTTTTTATCCAAATTTTTAAATAAATCTGCTGGGGGAAATATTAAAGATTCAATAGACTCTACCAATTCTCCTGAAGATATCATATCTAAAGTAATATCATACCCGCCGTCCTGTCTGTACGACCAGCTAAAATTAGTTACTCTTCCTAAAAGTGCATCATAATTAAAGCCAGAAGATTCTCTTACATCAAGTATTGCATTTTGTATCTTTTCTTGCGCATTTTCATCTTTAGTTCTATCTTTGAAAAACTCTTCGTATACACCTTTTACTCTAGAATCATAACTACCGTCATTATTAAAATAAAGAGTATGTCCAAACTCCAATAACATGGTATAGCCTGGCTTAAGATAAAGCTTTTCTATTTTATTTAATTCTTCTAAGGTAAAACATTGAATAGAAATAGTAGCTTTTCGAACAGTACCTAAGTTATTTTGAGGAACTATGGTAGCTCCTACTATCCCGGAAAAGGGTCTATATCCTTTTTCTCTGTCCCATATGTAAGCATTCTGATCCTTAATCTTGTTGCTACCTAGCTGAACTCCTCTACGAACTTTAAGTTTAGTTACATCTCTACCGTCTTCAGTTTCCCCTATTTTTCTGGTAGTAAAAGAGCCTCCAAAAAGTATGTTTCTAGAAGCTAGATCGGAAGGATCAGTTGCATTATTATCGTTTATGCTTGAACACAGTCTTATAAACGAAGTATTTTGATTAAAGACTTTTAACTCTTTTATACCTCTTGAGCGATTATTTATTTTTTCAGAACGTACCTCTAACTGTTTTTTTACCCCGGGAGAAAAAGGTACTCCTAAAATTTTCTCTTCTTTTCTAGCCATAACGTTTATCTATTTGCATTTATTCTATCATATTCGTCTAAAGCAAGATTAATGTTAGAAGGTATCCTTAATTGAGTACCGGGAGTTGGAAACAAAGTACTTCTATTACTTGTATTAGAACTTGCTATAATCCACCATAGGTTAGAATCACCGTAAAATGTATTAGCAAGAGTATCGTACCTATCTCCGGCAGTAGTAATAATATATGTATCGTCTGGAGATACAGGTATATTAGGGTAAATGGGGTTAGAAACAAACTTTCTACCGCCTGTAGTATTTATTTTTATGTCAGAATATCTACCCATTTATATTTCTAATCTACGTCCTGATTCATTTGAAAATATTCTAGGTGAAGCACTGCTAGCTGGTCTAGGAGAAGGCTGTTGACTATCGTCTTTTATAATTTTACCCATATTTTGTGGACCTATAAATCCAGGTGTACCTGTTGCTGGTACAAAGTCTTCAATAGGAGTAATAGTAGCTGTAACTTTCAAAGTGTGGGGTAATTGTAACATTTTATACTTTTCTCCTTTAAAGTTATACCCGATTTCTTTACCATCTCCATAAGTAAGGGTCTCCCATGGTGCAGATCTATCCCAAGTAATATTTACAGTATTTAGTATAGCTTTTTTTCTTACAAGATAATCACCTATAGTTACGTTAATAAGAGATCCTCGCATAAATAAGCTATTAGTACTATAGTTAGGAGCAGTAATAGAAGCAAAGTAATTTAATTTTCTGTAAATTGGAATTAATTCATCTCTTGTATTAGCAGAAACAGCAAAAGTAAAATTTACCGTCCTTTCATAATCTCCAAAAACGTAAAACTTTTCACCTCTACCTACGTACTGAACTGGGGACCAGTTTGCATTAAAATTATCATCTAAAGCTTCAAGGTATGCATTAAAAAATAACCACCTATTTCTATCTACTTCGTGGGAGTAAAAATGAAACTTAATAAAATCATTTACTTCTTTAGATTTTTTATCTCCTTCATTGAAAGTATCTATTACATCTAATTTATTTTTAGATTCTTTAGAATTAACATTTATATTATCAGGTTTTAATGTATCCGGTAAGCTAATAATACTGGTTTTACCGTTAGGACTTTTAATTTCGTAGCTCTTTACTCTTTCGTTATCGGATCTTCCTGAAATATTACCGCTCTTAGTTCTAACATCTCTCTGAATTTGTGACTGATAGCTAAGTATGGTTTTGTTAACATTTTCAGCTTCTTTATTATCGATTTCAGTTTTAGTAAAATCGTCAGAAGTTAATTCCTCATTATACTTATTTATAGCATCATTAATATTTAACGGGTCACTATCTGAATATCTATTAGAATTATCAAACTGTTTACTTTTATCTATTGTATCAAACTCAATTATTTTTTCTCCTTCAGATTCAAAAGATTCTTCACTTAAAATCTGTCTTTTTGAAACTGGTATAAATCCTTGAGCTATATTAAGATTTCTTTGAGCAATAGGAGTGTTTAATTCTTCATTTAAAAGATAAGTTGAGTCCCCCTTACCACCAAATCTTTGTATAAAGTGTGTACCTGTACCGTTTACAGCAGCTTGTGCAAGAGTAGAACCAATAAGTTTAGCAGTGGTAGTTACTGAATTTAATAGTGCTTTACCAACTTTACCTATATCAAACTTCCCGGTTTTTTCATTAGTTACTTTACTAGCAAGTTCACCTTTTAATCCTTTTAAGCCTTTTTCTTGAGCAATGCTAGTAAGTTTATTAATGTTGCTAGTTTGGCGCAATAGAGCTTCGTTGGCAAGATATTTTATGCCATTTCTTTTTGTAAAAAGTTTAGTTAATCTAACTACGTCGTCAGCCCTTTTGACTATTTGATTACTCAGTCCTTTAGGAGAAGGATTTTTATTTATATCCTTTACTATAAGAACATCTGAGTCGTACCTAAGTGATTTTAATCTTTTTACTCTATCATCTTCTAATGATTGGAGTAAAGACATTATTTAGGTAAGTTATCAATATACGGCAGTTTGCCAGGTACGTTAGGCTTTTTACCATTTAAGTCTAGTACAGATGGTGCTGGATTCCCTATAGAGTTAGGGTCATTATTAATAGAATATTCAAAATGTAATTTTGATTGCTTACTAGCACCAGGTACTTGTGAAGGTGTTCCTCCATTAAAAGCCGTAAGAGTTGAATCTCCGTTTAATACTTTGTCTTTTAATCCCATATTTTTTTAGTTTATTATAAATAGTTAAGCCATTCGGGTGGCGTATTGAAAAATTGAATTATTTACTTTATTACTATCCATATAAATATTCCTATTCATGGATATTGCATCTATTAATTTTTTATTTTGATCTTCTAATTTGCTGTAAAATTGATTAAGTGGTAAAACTGCTTCGGGGCCTGCTTCTCCTACTGTAGCATTATTTACACGCTTTACTACTATTCCACCAGAAGCCATCTCTGTAGAAGAATCTTCTACTACAACTTGTCTATTTTTCTCTCTTTCTTCTCTGTTTTTTCGACTATCGTAACTATCTTTAGCAAGTAAAAGTCCGTCTAAACCGAAGGAAATACCAGTACCAATACCAGGGAATAAGGAAGCTATACCGGAACCTAATTCCATAAGTCCTCCTGGGATATCACCTTTCATAAATCTTGCAAGACCTAAACCTGCACCTACTAACAATCCTAGTACCGGTATTTTTTTAAGTGCTGATTTTGCACTTGTTTTGGCTCCAGTTTTAAAAAGATTTGGTATCAATTTATTTCCTAGCTTAGCAACCGTGTCACTAACTTTATTTAAAAATTTAAACATTAAACCAAACGACTTTACGGGTCCTTCAGCAAATCTTCCTACTTTTAAAAGGTATTTTCCTACTTCTGTTAATTTTACTGATATCTTAGTTAAAAATCCTAATAAACCACCAAAGGCACCAACAGTTCCGTCAATTGTATTATTTATACCCTTCAAAAGAGGAACTAAAGTATAATTTAAAATATTACCGAATATTATAGCAGATTCAGCTAAAGTATCAAAAGTTTCAGCGAAAGCCTCTTGAAGTGACTGGTTGCGTTCTTGCCTTAAAAGTTCTTGTCGACCAAGTTTTCTTAATGCCTGCTGTCTGGAAAGACCTTGTTCTTCTAATTTAGCTATCTGCTCTTCAATAGATTGGTTTTTATTTAAATTAATCCCATACTCATCAGATACTTTTTGTAAAGCTTCTTGAGTTACAAGCATTTGTGCTAGCTCTTCTCTTGACATACCAAATGATGCTGCAAGAGCATTTTGAGCTACTACGTTCATTTCGCCAAATTTTACCGAAGATCCTGCAGCTTCAGCTACTTCTTCAGCTAGTACGGCTTGATTACCGGTTATAGCTGCTAGTCTTGCTCTATCTAAATTAAGTTCTTTACCTGTAAGTAACTCAGCATTTAATTCATTATTAATAGATGTTTCAAAATCTAAGATATTGCTAGATATACTTTCAAGTTGTTTAAGAGATAACCCGAACCTTCTTGCCTGAAAGGCAGCTTTTGCGATTCCTCCGGAAAATTTACCTGTGGTAAGTAATGTAGCTGCAGAAGTATCACTAACTTCTTTTAAAACGCTTTGATATTGAATTGAAGCATCATTAGCTTCGTTCAATGCAGCAACGTTACCAATTAAACTAGTAGTAAAAGCCTCTGAACCCTCTCCGGTTGCTGAAGTAAAATTAGCTAAAAAAGAAGCTTGTTCAGAGCTAAGTCCTAAAAGTTTTACCTGTTTTGAAAAAGTCTCTACTAAATCTCCGCTTATTGTTGCCTGTACTCCAAGTGATGAAGCAATAGCCATATTAGCCTCAAGTAAATCTTTACCTGTTACGTTTGTAATAGCTCCGGCACTTCTTACTAACTCTCTATTAAATTTGCTTGCAGCATCAGTAGATACATTAAGATTTCTAGATATTTGTGTGATCCTATCATTGATTTCTACAAGTCCTTTTAAAAGAGTAGTACTTATAACAGCACCAAGAGCTTTACCTAAATTCTTTAAAGAAGCTCCTAAAAAGTTTGTATTATCTCCAGTTGCTGCTGCTTCTCGTTTTGCATCAGCAAGTGATTTAGTAATCTGTTTAAGAACGGGTATTCCAGAAGTAGCATCAGCTATATCATCAAAAAACTTTGCTTGTTTATCTATATCTTCGAATCTATCAGCTACTTCTTTTGCTATTTGTTCAAAATTCTCGAAACTTTCTACTGAGTCTTTAAGGATTTTTAATCTAGCTTCTTCTGTTTCTAATAATCCTTCAGAAGAGGTTTCTCGTTTAACTTGTAAGCGTACTGCTTCGACTTCTAATTCAACCTGAATAGATTTATATTCATTAAACAACTTTTCAAACTTAGCTGCTTTTTTACGGTCTGTTAAACCTTCTTTCTGTAACCCTTTTAATTCATCAGCTAATTTTGTTGCTCTGCTCGATTGTACTACCGAACGAGCTACAGCTTCCCCTTCTTCTCTTGAAAAAGCTTTAGCATTTTCCTTTAATGCTTCAGACATTCCAGCTACAGCTTGAATAAAATCTTCAGCAGATAAATTAAAATTATTAAGTTCTTCTTTAGGGTCTTTCGCCATCAGGGTAGTATTTAATATAAATAGTAAAGACCTCTATTTTGTAGAGGCCTTAGTTGTATAATCAGGTGCTATTGCTGGTTTATGTATTTTTTTATTCTTAGATTGTTTACTAGCTTTTTCAATAGCTTCGTTTTCTTTATCATAATGTTCTTTCAACTTTTTGAAAGTAAATCTACGAAGCCAAATAGGCATGTTATATACTTCAGACCAAGAGTATCCGCCTTTGCCGTTAAAAACTATTTCGTGAATTTCAGAATAGATAAGAGGTTTATCCTCTGGAGTCAGGCCAAAAAAACCCAAGCGTAATGGGAATAGAGGCGTCCTCCTCAACACCGTTATCATTCAGATATTTAAAAGATAAATCTAAATCAGGTTGTACTTTTTCGTATTCCTGTCTGATTGCTCTTGCATCTGATGCTAGTAGAAAATTATCTACAAAATTCCTAATATCTTTCTTTTCTCTGCTGCCGTTAATGGAAGTAATAATGTACTTTAGTCTAGTAGTTACCTCAGGAGAAGCATCTTTTTTTATTTTCTTTTTACCTTCTATTTCTTTTTCGATACTCATTTCATCTCCTTGAGTAAGTAATTTAAAGGTAATAGAATTCCCAGTAGAAGGTAAATCTAAACTAAATTCATTCTCACCTTTTTCTAAAAGGCTATAATCAATATCTTTATTTTCAACTTTAGATAAATCTACTGTTACTATTTCATCATTATACTCTACTTTGTAATCCTTACCGTAAGATAATATACGTGCAGCTACCATAATAGCATTTTTGTCTCCTACTAAAATATCTCCGTAATTTACGTTTTCGGTAACTAAAAGTGATTGAAGTAATTTATCAATTACTGTACCATTACGCATGTAGTTTCTGTTAGTAAGTATATCTTCTTCTTTAGCTGTCATATATTTCATTTCGACAGTACCTGAAGAAAGAGGGTTCTCTTTGGGGTAAAGTAAGCCTTTTGAAGGTAGTTCTATAACCTCAGTTGGTATTTTAAATTCCATATTGTTTTAAAACTTTATTATATATAAATATAAAGAAAAAAAATTTTTCTACCAACTATTAATCAAAAAAAAATCCGGCACAAGGCCGGATCTTAAAGGGAACTTTTACTATTAGTAGTTTAGTACACAATAATCCATTGCTACTGTCATTGTAAGATCAACAACTTCACTACTTGACCAATCATAATCTCCGAAATCTGCATTTACTATAAATGCTCCTTTTATAATCCACTCTCCAATAATATCCCCTACAGGACCAAGAATGTTAAGTGTAAGTTCTTTTTTATAAAAATCTGAATAGCCAGCTCTACCAGTAACAGATTCGTATGAAAGTCTAGCCCAGTCCATTACTTCTTGAGCACCAGAAGGTGTGATTGGATCATATAAAGTCATATCTATATTTTCCCATTCTCTCTTACCTCTGATCTTTCTATAAGTATTGATATGGTCTAACTTTATCTCCTCGTCAGTAAATGACGGAGCAGAAATATTTTTTACTAAAAATGCATCAATCCCATTCATATTAAGTATAAACCTATTTTGTACTTTAGGTTCAAACGGGGTGAACATTATTTCTGAAGCTGATAATACTGCCATGTTTTAATTTATTTTATATAAATAGGTTTAAATTTTAAATTATACTGTAAATGATGCACCTGTTGGTTCGACTACAAAGTCAAGGACTATAAATTCAGCAGTTTTTGCAGGTTGTATAAATATTTGACCTATTAGTTGATTTCTATCAATTACATCTGCTGTGTTATTAGCATCGTCCATTACTACTCTGAAAGCAAATAAACCTTGTCTTGAAACAACTGATTCTAGGAAAGGATTTACTGTTGCTAAGAAATTATTTCTCGTCTTAATAGTATTTTGTTCGAATACTAACGTTTTAGCTTGATTACCAATAAACTCTTTAAGTTCTATTAATAATCTTCTTACGTTTACTCTATCTAAAGCAGATGCTTTTGTTTGTAATGTTTTTTGCCCGAATACTGCTATTCCTGAGCCAGGAAAAGTAGCAATTGGATTTACTTTATTATTGTAAAGAGTATCTCTATTAGTTCTAGTAAGTTTCTGTTCTGCTTGAATTACTCCTGTAATTCCACCTCTGACTAAACCAGCAGGGGCAAACCAAGGTGCGGCACTATTATCAGTAAATGCATATACTCCAGGAATAACGGTTGAAGCAGGAGTAAATACATTTTTACCTGTACTCGATATCATTTGTACCCAAGGCCAGTAAGAAGCGGCATATGAGCTATTTAGAGATTGAGCAGTACTTACTGTGTTAGCTACTGTATCTCCATAGTTTACTAGATCTACTACAGCAATACAGTCTCCTCTAGTTTCGGCTAAAGATATCAAAGAATCTAACTGTGTAGCATGCTCACCAAATTCGTAAATTAAACCTGGGGCAGATATAATATTAAACTGAAAGTCGTCTTTATTACCTAAGAGTGTAAGTACGTTAGCATAATTTACTGCTTCTAAACCTTGAGTATTACCGTTAGATATATCTTTAAAATAGTTGTTAGTAGTAGGATTCACTATATCTCCAACAGCGCCATGGAAAGATCCAGAAGAAGCTATAGGAAGTGAACCAGAATAAGATACATCGTTAAGACTTCCAACAGTAACACCGTCATTGCCTAAGTAATCAAGAGTTGGTTGATTAACAGCGCTAACTCTAATGTATTTTGAACGATTAGGATAATCTCCTGTATATTCGATTTGTTCGCTATTAGCAGAAATACTTAATACTTGATCCCCAATAACTGAGGCAATATAGTTAGAACTGTTAGGGTCTAGAGATAAATCGTTAAATGTTTCTAAAACTATTTTATTTTTACTGTTATCATCTCCTCTACGGACAGTCAAAGTAAAAGTACCTTTAGAATTTTCTATATTTGAAATTTCCCATCTGAGGTTGTCTTCAGAACCAGAAATTAAAGAGCCATCTGAATGTAAATTAGTAGAAGTAGCAGATAATTCTGAATTATATATACTACCTTTTCCTATTGTAGTTAAAGTAAATGATTGTGAACCAGTAACATATCCCTCTGTGCCTGAAGCGGAAATATGTGTATTAGAAGCAGCTGTCCAGTTGCTTGAACCTGATACTACTCTAGTAACTAATACTGATTCTCCTCCTTGGTCAAAATAATTTTTTACTGCAAG
>CENS01056844.1_pt1 | contig 12978 bp, 16 predicted proteins | sample 530201 | NCBI WGS metagenome assembly CENS01 (sample SAMEA2619747, study PRJEB7988) | marine metagenome | biome: marine biome (ENVO:00000447); feature: surface water layer (ENVO:00002042); material: "saline water (ENVO:00002010), including plankton (ENVO:xxxxxxxx)" | depth 5 m | reverse complement strand
TCTTTTGTAGGAGTTACATTAACAGCTAGAGGTGCACTAATTTACAATACAACAACTGACGGTGGATCAAGCACTACTGATGCAGTCGCTGTTTTAGATTTTGGAGCAGATAAGACTGCAACATCTGGAACATTTACAATCCAGTTCCCAGCTTTCACAACATCTGCTGCTATATTACGATTAGCTTAATTTAAAGGAGGAGCCTTGTGGCTGACATAACAGTTTTAGTACAGTCGCCAGGCTCCGAATATTGGGGTCAATCCACTTGGAGTTCTAATGATTGGGGTGGATCAGGTAATTCTTTAACCTCATCTCAAGGTTCAGTAACAATCTCTGCAAACGCAACAGTAGAAGTTACTGGAATTCAATTAACATCTTCACAAGGTACAACTGTTGGTGGCACTTCGGTATTAATTGAAAATCCTGGACCTGTTACTATGTCTGCAGGTATAGGAAGTGCTACAATAGGAATTGGTGTTCCAGTAGGAAGTGTTTCTGCTACGTTTAGTATTGGCACTGCTACTGTAGATGAATCACAACTAACAGGTATTGGTTGGGGTAGAAGAGCTTGGGGTAATCTCGCTTGGGGTGAAGCTTACTCGGTTATTGCATCTGGACAAACTTTAACTTCATCCATTGGAGCTGCAGTTGGAAAAACTGATGTAACAGCTTCTGTTACAAGTGCGGGACAACTCACTTCTACTTTTGGAAGTTTCTCACTAAAAATTGATCAAGATATAACTGTTTTTGCAGCAGAGGATCAACTAGATTTTACAATAGGTACTTTAGAATTTGATGCAGACGCAAATGTGTCTGTGACCAGCGCAGGATCTTTAACAGGATCTATGGGTACGACTATAGCAGGATTAAAAACTCCTGTAGATGTTACTGGCATATCAGCTTCATTTTCACAGGGATCTATATCTCTTGTACAAAGTACAAATGAACCAGTTACAGGCCAACAAGCAACATTATCATTAGGACAACATGCAGAAATACCTGGTCAAATAATAGGTGTTTCTGGGCAACAATTGTCTAGCTCTATTGGATCAGTAACTGTTACTGGTGCTGCTGGTATTGACGTAACTGGCATACAGATGACAGCTAGTGTAGGAAATGTTAATATAACTGCATGGGCAGAAATAGACCCAGGAGTTAATAATGTATGGACAGAGGTTGATTTAGCTGCTTGATTGAGTTAAAATACAAATATTATAGAGGAGAATTTATATGAGTTCAAACTATTCAACTGATTTAAAATTAGAATTAATGACTACTGGTGAAAATGCCGGTACGTGGGGTGATAAAACAAATACAAATTTAAATTTAGTTCAACAAGCTATTGCTGGTTTTGAACAAATTACACTTTCATCTGGAGGCACTGTAGCCCTTGTGATGACAGATGGTGCACTTTCAACTGCACGAAACATGGTAATTAAATTTGCAACAATTACTGCAGGTTCATCTACAGTTTGCACAGTACCAGATTCAATCGAAAAATTTTATATCTTTGATTGTCGATTAGTTACTAACCCAACAAACCTAACTATTAAAACAGCTTCAGGAACCGGATTTTCTCCTGATGCACAAAAAATTTATGCAGCCTATTCAGACGGTACAAATATTACTGAAGTATCTTTAGATACTTTGGGCGGTACAATAGGCACAGCTCAAATAGCCGATGATGCAGTAGATAATGACAAGATTGCTGATAATGCGGTAAGAGCTGCACAATTATCAAACAATGCTGTCATCACAGCAAAAATAATTGACAATGCAGTTTTAACTGCAAAAATTTCAAACAAAAATGTAACCACTGCTAAAATTGCTGACGATGCTGTTGGTGCAGACCAATTAGCAAACACTACTGTGTCAGCTGGTACATATGCACTAGCGACAATAACAGTTGATGCACAAGGTAGAATTACTTCTGCTGCTGCAGGATCTGCAGGAGGCGGAGGGTTTGTTCCTAACTTAGAACAAAGTGGTGGACAAACAGGAACTTTTACTGCACAAACAAACTCTTCAGCTTTTTTAGCTTACATGGGAGCAGGTGGCGGAGGAACTAATCCACAACGTCAAGGTGCAGCAAATGGTGGTTTTGGAATTTGGTCAGCAACTTTCTCACAACCATTTACAGCCAACTATTCAGTTGGTACTGGTGGCGGATTAAACCAAAGTGGAAATGCAACTAACTTTCACAACTTTACTGCAAATGGTGGTGGTATGGTTGGTGGATCACCTGGAAATGCTCCTGGAGCTTCTTGGCCTGGTCCTGCTACTAATTTCCCACAACCATCAAGAAGTGGATCAGGTATTTATTGGGCTAGAGGAACTGGAGGAGGTGTTACTTCAATGACCTCTGGAGTTAATGGTGGCCCAGGAAACTTGTGGGTTTGGGAGGCATAAGATATGGCATATTTATATATTGATAAAAATCGTGTTAATGAGTGGGGACATAACATTATTATGGAAGATGATGCTGAAAAAACAGCAAATCCAAACCACAATAATTGTTATAAAGAATTTAATATTACACAACCACAATATGAAGATTTAAAATTTCAAAAAAAATTTGTAAGATTCAATGACTCTGATGAATTAGAGTGGATGGATATTGATCCAATAACTTGGAATTCTTTAGAAGAAATAAATCAATACGTAACAGATAATTTTGGTGAAGATCCAACAATTGTTTTTGGAGTAAACCCATCTAACGTAGCAAGAAAAGAGGTTTATGATCAAATCAAAGCAATAGATTGGTCAGGAGAAACTTTTCCATTAACAGGTCATTTTCATGCTCTTTGTGCTGCCAAGGGACTAACTTGGAATCCAAAAGATTTTTAAACTAATTGTATTTTTAATATATTTTAGTATTGTGTTTTAATGAACATAATAAAATTCATTGCACCTAAAGATTATTTAGATGCAAAAGAAAATTACCCAAAACCTATTAAAACAAATCTACCAGAATGGTATAAAAAATTAAATCATACTGTTGAAAAAAAAACTATAAAAGGCTGCATACCTTTTTTAGAAACTTTAACAAGTGGTTATTTATTAAGACTACCAGTAGATACAAAAATTGAACATTATGAAAAAGATGGTGAACTTAAAACAGCTGTAGATGAAATTAAAGAAGGTGTAAAAGGTAAAATAGGTTTGAATATTGGAACAATAGGATATCATCCTGCAGAGCAAGTTACAGGCTGCCCTTTTGAAAAGAAAAATGGAGAGGGAAGAGTGTTTCATAAAATTGCAAATCCATGGACTATAAAAACTCCACCAGGATATTCTTGTTTATTTGTGCCTCCATTAAATAACGCAGCCCAAGATTTTTTTGAAATCATACCTGGGATCGTTCATACAGATACTTTTGAATTAGAAGTTAATTTTCCAATAATATTAAACGCAGAAAAATATAAAAGTATTAATAATGTTTTTAAAAAGGGGTTACCCTTTGCACAAGTAATTCCTTTTAAAAGAGATAATTGGCAAATGAAAATTGAAACAAAAGACAATGAAGAGGCAAGTAAAAATTTTTTACATTGGACATTATCTTTTATTCATCGATATAGAGAAAAAATATATAATAAAAATAAAACAAAATGGATGTAGAAGAATTAAAATATATAAGTATTATTAAAGACGTATTACCCCCATTAAATTTTAAAAGATTGTTAAAATATTTTGACAACGACATGGTCGAAGAAGCAGGTAAGATTGGTCATGGTGGCGAAGGAAAGATAGCTACAGATATTAGAAAGGTAGCTATGCACTGGTTTAGACCAGACAGTCAGAAAATGACTGACGTTTATTGGTATAATTATTTAAGAAAAATATTTGCTGACAATGCAATGAATTTTTTAAAAGAAAGAAATATATTCCATTCATTCACTGATCAATTTGAAATTCATCTTTTAAAATATTATGAAAATAATTTTTATAACTTACATTCTGATTATGCAAAAGATGCACCTAGAGAATTAAGTTTTTCTTTATTATTAAACGATGATTATGAAGGTGGTGATTTTATTTTTTTGTTCAAGAACAAAGAATATCCTGTTACTGTAGAAAAAAATAATTTATTAATATTTCCAAGTAACTTTATTTATCATCATAGAATAAGTAAAGTGACCAAAGGTGTCAGAAAAGCAGTGGTAGGATGGATTTAAAAAATAAAAAATATTTAATTTTAAAAAATTTTTTAAGTGAAGAGATGAGATCATTACTTGAAAAACATTGCAAAATAGCACACAAAAATAATAAAGATCAATTTGCTCCACCTCTCATCACTCCAGGTGATAGTGGCTTTTATGCAGATCCAATTATGGAGGCTTTGTTAATACAAAAAGGACCAGAGCTAGAAAAGAAGATAGGTGTTGAATTATTGCCCACCTACAGTTATTGGAGAATGTATACAAAATATTCTTATCTCACAAAACACTCTGATAGACCAAGTTGTGAATACAGTGTAAGTGTTTTTATTGGAAGTGACAATACAGTACAATGGCCTTTTATTGCAGACGGTCAAAAAATTAATATAGATCCAGGAGATGCAATATTTTATAAAGGTCGCGAAATAAAACATTGGCGTGAGGAATTTTTAGGAGACTATCAAGCTCAAGTTTTTTTACATTATGTGGGTAAAAATGGACCTTGTGCTGATTATGTGTTGGATAAAAGAATGATGTTAGGACAAAAAATATGAAACTTGAACAAAAAAAAGACGGATCAATAAAAATACATTTTACATGGAAAGATGTTTTTTCAATTTTAAAAAATAAAAACACCCTCAGTTTTGATACAAAATTAACAAAAGCAGCAATAACTGTAGCTATGAATTTTTTCGTTAATTTACATGCTAAACTTCCAGAAAATATCAAGAGTAAAGTCTCTGATCAAAATGATATTGATAAGCTTACTAAATAGGGTAAATTTACATTCTAATATAGAAATGGTATAATACGCTATGCCTTTAACAAATGTACAAATACAACCAGGTTTTAATAAACAAGTCACTGCTACTGGAGCTGAAGGTCAATGGACTGATGGTGACTTTGTAAGGTTTAGGTATGGACTACCAGAAAAAATTGGTGGTTGGCAACAAATTTTAGAAGGTAAATTAGTTGGTGCAGCAAGAGAACAATTTGTTTGGGCCGATTTAGATGGCAGAAGATACGCTGCAATAGGGACAAATAAGTTACTTGTAATTTATTATGAAGGAGCATTTTACGATATCACACCCTTGGATACTGCATTAACTGGTTGTACTTTTACAACTGCAAATACTTCTGCTACTGTAACTGTAAATAAAGCTGCACACAATTTAGAGCCAGGAGATTTATTTACATTTACAAGTGTTACACCTCCCTCGGGAGCTGGGTACACTGTTGCAAATTTTGAAACAAATACTTTTCAAGTAATTACTGTTCCAACTAGTGACACATTTACAATTACTATGGCATCAGCTGCTGGAACTACCGTAGCAGCAAGTGGATCAGCTGTTGTCAATCCTTATATCAAAGTGGGATCTTTAAGTCAGACTTATGGATTTGGTTGGGGAACTGCCTTATGGGGTGGTGGTCAACAAGTATTTTCAACTTTAAACGGAAGTTTAAATGATGACTCTGCGGGAACAGGTGGGTCTGGAACATCAATAACACTTGCAGCAACAACTGGTTTCCCATCTTCAGGTACAATTAAAGTTGGAACTGAATTTATATCTTACACTGGAACAACCTCTACAGATTTGACTGGTATCACCAGAGATGTTGCTGGAACAAGATCTGCACATTCAACTGGTGCAGGAGTAGAATACTATACTGCTTGGGGCGAGGCTTCGTTATCTCAAACTTTGTCAATAGATCCCGCGTCTTGGTCATTAGATAATTTTGGTCAACAGTTAATTGCAACTATTAAAAACGGAAGATCTTTTTCTTGGAATCCTATTAATGCAACTTCACAAGCTTTACAAACGAGAGCTGTAGTAATTTCAAATGCACCGACTGCTTCTGTTATGTCATTAGTTTCTGATAGAGATAGACATTTGTTTATGCTTGGGACTGAAACAACTATTGGAAGTCCTGGTACTCAAGATAAACTATTCATTAGATTTTCAGATCAAGAAAATACTTCCGACTATACTCCTACTTCTGTCAACACAGCTGGTTCTTTTAGGTTAGACTCAGGTACTAAAATTGTAGGAGCAGTTAAAGGAAAAGATTATACTTTAGTTTTGACTAATACAGCTGCATATGTAATTCAATTTGTTGGCCCTCCATTTACTTTTTCTGTTAGACAAGTAGGATCAAATTGTGGAGCTATTGGACAACATTCTATAAAATATGTAAATGGTGCTGTATATTGGATGGGTGAAGCAGGAGGTTTTTTTGTTTACGATGGTACTGTAAAAGCTTTACCTTGTTTAGTTGAAGATTTTGTATTTACAACCAAAGGCAGTAATTTAGGAATTAATTATCAGAACGGTGAGTCTGTTTATGCTGGTCTATATACACTATATGAAGAAATTATTTGGTTTTATCCAAAATCTGGAAGTGATAACGTTGACAGATGTGTTACATTTAATTATCAAACAGGAGTATGGACTACAGGTTCTTTAGCACGAACAACTTATGTCGATGCAAATTTATTTGATAATCCTTATGCTACAGAATTTAATTCTACAGGGTTACCAACATTTCCTGTTGTTCAAGGTGTGACTAATATAAACGGATCTACAATTTATTATGAACACGAAGTTGGTAATAATCAAGTAGATGTAGACGGCAATAAAACTGCTATCCCTGCATTTATACAGTCCGGAGATTTTGATTTGAGTGTTGGTGGAGATGGACAATTTTTTATGAGTATGAGAAGATTTGTACCAGACTTCAAAGTTTTAGAAGGTAATGCACAAGTTACAATTAATTTACGAGACTATCCAACGGACACCGCAGCATCCTCTCCGTTGGGTCCATTTACAATTACTAGTTCAACTGATAAAATAGATACCCGTGCAAGATCAAGGTTTGCTAATTTAAAAATTGCAAATACATCAACTGATGAAAGTTGGAGATTTGGGACTTTTAGAGCTGATATTCAACCTGATGGAATGAGAGGATAATGGAAAATTTACCACCAATGTACGATGACAATACGATTGGTATTGCAGGATTAGGTAGTGACTATGACTCTACAGGAGGAGGTTTTCCAAACCCTGTCGATATTGCAAAAAATGTAGCAAAACAAAAAGCTATTGAGTATGGAGTTTCTAAATTAGGTTTACCATCAGTCCTAGGAACAGTTTTAGGAAGTAATACACTTATTTCTAATCCTTTAGGATTAGCCGCATTCGGACCTGCCGGACTTGGTATTAGTGCATTAGCTGGTGCTAATGCAAATATTCAATCTAGTTTATTTGGAAGATCTGCTACCATTGCAGATTACTTACAAGCAAAGAGAAATGAAAAAATTAGAAATCAAGTTGCAAATAGAGGTGCAATGAAACAAAACCGAGAGTTGAGTGATCGATTATCAAAAGCACCTGTAGATGATCGAGATGCATATCGTGGTGGACAATACCAAGGTGGTGGTGGAGGTGGTATGTCTTCAAATGCAAGTACAGGTACATCATCAGAAAGAGGAGCAGCTTTACATGGCTAGGGTTGATATAATTATCCCAGAACCCTCAGAAGTTTATACTGAAGAAAACCAAAGACAGATAAATCAGTCTTTACGAACCATGCAAGATAAGTTAAATACAACGTATCAACAAGAACTTAAAAATGAACAGGATGCTTTTAATTACTTTTTATCATGACAATAAGATACAAAAACCAAGGTTTTAAACAAGCGGGTACCGGTAAGACTACGGTGTTTACATGCCCTAGTAATGCAACAGTTATAGTTAAAAGTGTTTATTGTGCTAACAATGATGCTTCATCTGCTATTCTAGTTAATATGAATCTTGTAGATTCTTCTGACTCAAGCACAGAGTATGAATTTTTTAGAGATGATTTAGCCGCAAAAACACAGGTCAATGCTACACCACAAGGTTTAAATTTAGAAGCAGGTGATGCAATAACTGTAACAGCAGCTACAGGAAGTAATAAAATACAAGGTGCTATTAGTTACGCACAAATAGATAGATCTCAAGAAAATGGCTAGACAAAAATTTGTAAGCTTTACTCCCAGACCAAAACCTAGGAAGAGGCCTCGAAGACATAAAAAAAGTCTTTCAAAATCTGAGAAAAGAAGTTATAAGGCTTACAATCGTCAAGGAAGATAAAATGAAAGATTTACCAAAGATACCAGCAGAAGCAAAAGAAGTTATTAAACACAAAAGAACAGGTAAAATATACGCCTCAAAAACTGATTTTGATAATGATGTTGCTGATCCTAACACCGATACTACTGCTGATGATTTTAGACAAGACTTGGAAATAAAAGTGACTAGAGTAGGTATTGAGGCATTAACAAAAAAAGATTAATGAAACAAATATTATTTGAGGTTCCGCTTTGGAAATGTTCAATAAACCCAGCTAAAATAGGATTAGAAAGTAAACAATTTAAAAATTGTTTTGATTCTAAAACTTTGTCTAGCTTTGCAGGTTCAAACAATTGCTCGGAAGAAGGATACAAATACTTGCTAGAAACTATTATGAATGAACTAGAAAGTGATTTAAAAGTCTGGAAGTTAATTAATTTACAAGTATGGAGAAATATATACAAAAATAGTTTTCAAGATAGACATAATCATGCAGGAAGTCACTTTACTTTTATTATCTATGAAAAAATAAAAAAACCTCAAACTGTTTTTTTTCACCCAGCTAGTGATTTAATAAATGCATCACAAGCAGCAGACTATTTTAAATATACACATGAGCTCGAAGCAGAAAAAGATACTATTTTTATTTTTCCAGGTTACTTAGATCACATGGTCAGGTTAGTAGAAGATGGAATGTCTATGTCAGGAAATTTTGATATTATACCACATCCAAATAAACAATTAGGTTTAGACACTGGTGCTGGTTTTTAATGAAATTCTTAGGTCTTCGTTTATGCGATCACGATTCTTCAATCACTTACACTGATGGTGTAAAGGTTAAATATTTTAAACCAGAAAGACATAACCAAATAAAACACTTCGGTTATCAAAATTTAAAAGATTGGGTCAAAGATTTAAATATTAATTTAGAAGAGATTGATGCTATCGCTATGGTAATAGATGTAGATAAATATCCTTACTTAAAGGAAGAAGATCCAGAAAAATTATATGAATTAATCAATATACCTCATAGTCCTTTTACAGAAATAACTTGCCCAGTTTACAGAATAGATCATCATCATGCTCACAGCTTATCCTCTTGGATGCTTACAGATGCGACCGATCATTTAATATTAGATGGCTACGGAGATTTAAAAAGATCAATAAGTATCTTCAATAATAAAAAAAGAACAAAATCTTACACACTAGATGAAGTTGGATCATTCGGTATGTTTCTAGGAGAAATTGGTGAGCCTTTTCAAATTGAAGGTCACCCAGATGATATTGCAGGTAAGGTTATGGCTCTTCAATCTTTTGGTAAGTTTGATGAAAAATATTTTAACGTTGTCAAAGACATGTCTTTTGAAGACTTAAATTTTGTAGGTAATTTTAATAATTATTTAGAGACATATAAAAGCATATTAGCTAGTAAGTTTAATTTAATTAATTTTTTAAACACTGTTCATTATTTTGCCGAAACAAAAATTCCTAAATTTGTTTCAAAATATTTCAACAATCAAACAAAGTTTACATATTCAGGTGGTGTTGCACATAACATTTGTTTAAATACAAAACTAAAAGAAAATTTCCCAAATATGATTATACCACCACATTGTGCTGATGAGGGTTTATCTTTAGGTTGTGTAGAATTTTTGCGGAATCTTTACGAACAGCCACATTTTTCTAAAGATAACTTTCCGTTTTGGCAAAGTGATGAAGCTCCTGAAACTAAACCATCTGATAAAACAATAGAATTTGTAGCAGAGCAACTTGCTTTAGGTAAAATAATAGGTTGGTATCAAGGCCATGGTGAAATAGGTCCTAGAGCACTTGGCAATAGATCAATACTAATGAGTCCTGAAGTACAAAATGGTAAACATATAATAAATGAGAAAGTAAAACATAGGGAAGATTACAGACCATTTGCAGCTTCAATAAAATTACACGCTACACAAAAATATTTTGATTGGAAACATGATAGTAATTTTATGAAATATAGTGTTAAATTTATAGATAAAATATTTGCACCTATTTCACATATTGATAATACTAGTAGAATACAAACTGTAGATGAAAACCATAAAATTTTTTATGCACTACTTGATAAATTTGAAAGTAAAACAGGTTTACCCATGTTGTTAAATACATCTTTGAATGATAATGGCAAACCAATTGCAGGTTGTCCACAAGATGCTTTGAATCTTTTTAATAATTCCGATCTTGATATTTTGGTGATTGGGGATAAAGTAATTAAAAAATAAAATTTATGGAACCTAGAGGTGCTACTGAATTACAAATGGAAATGCTTAAAAAGCATGTCTCTAAAGATTTATTAGATCAAGTGCAAATTTGCACTTCAATACCTGGTAAGGTTCCTCTTGATCCAAACAAAATGAATATATTATGGCAAAAAAATTCTTGGGATCAACCAAATCTTCAAGAATTTTTTAGAAATAAAGAAAGACATAAAGAATACGATTGGTATGTTTTTAACAGTCATTGGAATTATGAAAAGTTTAGATATTTTTTTAATATACCGACTGATAGATCTATTGTTATTAAAAATGGAATAGAAGAGTTTCCAGTAAGAAAAATTTATAAAAAAGGTGATCCTATTAAATTAGTGCACCATTGCACACCTTGGAGAGGTTTGAATGTTTTATTACGTACAATGCAAGAAATAAAAAATCCTAATATTACACTAGATGTGTATTCATCTTCACAAGTTTATGGAAGTCAGTTTAGTGAAGCTCACGATGAAGAGTTTATACCTTTATATGAACAAGCAAAAGAATTACCTAACGTAAATTATATAGGATACAAACCACATGAATTCATAAAAGAAATGATGCCTAATTATGACATGTTTGTTTATCCAAGTATATTTGAAGAAACTTCATGTGTCTCTGCATTAGAGGCATTAGCCTCAGGTGTTCATGTAATAACAAATAATTTTGGAGCCTTATATGAAACATGTGCTGAATGGCCAGTCTATGTAAACTATTCAACAAATTATGATCAGATGGCATTAGACACAGCAGCAGGTATACAAACAGCAGCGGGATATCTACATGAAGATTTTATGCAAGAACACTTAAATGAACAACAAAAGTATTACAAAAAATTTTACAATTGGAATAAAAAAGGACAAGAGTGGACTAACTTTTTGAAGGGGGCTTTGAATGAAAGAAGACGATAAATTTATAAATGAAGATACCTACCAAACTCTTACTGAATTAAAAACAGACCCACAACCTCACGAAAAAGCTATAGAACCTTTGTGGAAAAAAAACGAAAAAAAACCAAAAGCACCTTATTCTTTATTTATTGCAACACCAGTACACAGTGATTGTTCAATTCACTATGCGCAGGCTCTATTAGAGTTACAAAAATCAGCTTTAGACAAAGGTGTTCAAACTCAATTCTGTCTTTTGAAATCTTCACTAATTACTCAGGGTAGAAATTTATGTGTTTCAAGTTTTTTAGAAAGTAAACATACTCATATGTTATTTGTTGATTCAGATATTCATTTTCATACTCCTTCTATATTCAGAATGATCGAAAAAGATAAAGAATTAATTTCTATACCTTATCCATTAAAGACAATGATGTGGGATAAATTGTACGAAAAAATAAAACAAGATAAAATAAAAAAACCAGAAGATTTAAAAAAATGGCTTAACACATATCCGATTAGAGTAGATAACCCAAATAGCATTAAGCTAGATAATGGGGTGATGGAAGTAACTCATAGTCCTACTGGCTGCATGTTGATTAAAAGATCGGTATTTGAAAAAATGATTAAAGCTTATCCTGAAAAGAGTATTGTACAAAAAACGGTAATTAATGGTAAATATGTCGATAGACCACATATGTGGAATTTTTTTGATTGTCTTCATGATCCAAAAACTAAGTCATATTTAGGTGAAGATTTTAGTTTTTGTAAACTATGGAAAGATATAGGTGGTAAGTGTTATGCTTACGTACAAGCAGGAATTGTTCATGTAGGAGAGCATTGCTATGAGGGTCGTTTTAGCGATGAGTTGATAACTAAGTCTTAAAATGGTAATATTGTCTACTCAAGATCTTAAAAGGAGAATATAATAATATGTTACAGTTTTTACCTTACGCACTAGCAGCTTATGGAGGATATAGAGGTTATCAACAAGCAAAAGACTCAGGTGCATCAGGTTTAGGTAGACTCTTTGGAGGAGCAGCAGGTGCTTATGGTGGATATCAATTAGGTAATATGGTTCCGGGTGCTCAACCACAAAATGCTACTCAGATATTAGGTAGAAACCCAATGAAACAGTTTGGTACTGCTGCTGCAGATCAAGCAAAAGACCCAAAAAGAGGTATCATAGATATATTATTAAAAAAAAATAAAAGTGCTGAAAGCGAATTCGATCCACTTAAAGTTTCTGCATTACTTGCAGCAGGACTTTACGGAAGCGGTGCTTTCGAACAAGGGCCAACGGACATTTTCACACCGACTTATAATGTAGGTTATGCTGACTTTGCAAAAAACAGACCCGGTTACACTTACATTGATCCTACATCAGGACAAGAAAAAGAATATGCAAGTGTTTATATTCCTGAAGGTGATCCAAAAAATCAAGGTGATTTTAGAATGGGTCCTTACGCAATGGATAAAACAAGATTAAAAACAGGTGGCTTAGCTGAAATAAAAAAATTTAACGAAGGTGGTA
>CENS01001864.1_pt1 | contig 13033 bp, 19 predicted proteins | sample 530201 | NCBI WGS metagenome assembly CENS01 (sample SAMEA2619747, study PRJEB7988) | marine metagenome | biome: marine biome (ENVO:00000447); feature: surface water layer (ENVO:00002042); material: "saline water (ENVO:00002010), including plankton (ENVO:xxxxxxxx)" | depth 5 m | reverse complement strand
TCGCTAAACTTAAGGTTAAAATTGTTTTAGTGAAGCATGAAGAAAAATTATTTGAAGGATACCAAGATGAAATTGGATATTTAATAGAGCATGATGGAAGGAATAGATTTATTCGCAATCTTGCTTGCGATTTAAAAGGCAATACTTTAGTTCTCTTCAATTATGTAGAGCGTCATGGAGTACCTTTGTATGAGATGATAAATAGTCATACAACTCGCCAGGTGCATTTTGTACATGGTGGAGTTGATGTAGATGATAGAGAAAATATCAGATTGTTAACAGAACAATCCAACGATTCAATTATCGTTGCATCATATGGAACTTTCTCTACTGGAATTAATATTAGAAATTTACATAATGTTATTTTTGCTTCTCCTTCTAAATCTAGAGTTCGTAATCTTCAATCGATAGGTAGAGTTCTAAGGAAAGGTCAAAATAAGTCACAAGCAACATTATATGATATTGCCGATGATATCTCTACAGATAGAGGTAATAATTATACCCTTAATCATTTAATGGAAAGAGTCAAGGTATATAATGAAGAAAAATTTAATTATGAAATCATAGATGTAAAAGTAAAAGCTTATGATTAACTACGCAAAACATGATGAAGAATTCTTCGGAATTTTTAAACTTTCTAATGGAGAAGAAGTTTTAGGTAAGGCAGTTCTTACTGAAGATAACGGAGAAACCTTAGTATTCATTCAAGATCCTGTAGCACTTCAAATTATTACGAAAGAAATTTCTGATAATAAAGTAGCGAAAGGAATTGGATTTACTAAGTGGATGCAAATGTCTGATGAAGATTTCTTCATTATCAGAGAGAAAGATATTGTATCAATTGCATCGATGAGTAAAGAATTTGTTTTTATGTATCAATCCTTTCTTTCCGATGGGGAAGAGGAAGATGGGTTATCCAATAAAGAAGATCCTAAAAGATCTGATGGATATGTAGGATCGATCAATGATGCAAGAAAGTTACTAGAAAAAATATACAAAGATAGTAGTTACTATCATTAATAAAGCTATAATAAGGTTGAACCCTTACACGGTTATTATACAGAGATTTGACATGATTGTCAAGTATGCTATAATGTACATAAATGGAAACATAGTATGAAAAAACAAAAACAGCATTACGTAGATAACCAAGAATTTCTTTGTAATGTAATTACTTTAAGAAATTATTTTGCTGAGGGCAGAGAAAAATTAGAGCACGAGAGTTATAAACAAACAATTCAATATTATCGGAATCACCCTGACAGGAAAACTTCTAAAAAATTTACAAGATGTTACGAGTATCTTGGCGGGTGTTTCCAAAAGATTGCAACCCATTTATCTTTTCGTCCCAATTTCATTAATTACATGTATAAGGATGATATGGTTTGTGACGGGATTGAAAACTGTATTCAGTATGTAGAAAATTTTAATCCAGAAAAATCCAAGAATCCATTTGCATATTTTACACAAATTGTATATTATGCTTTCCTTCGCCGTATTGCAAAGGAAAAAAGACAACTAGATATTAAGGATAAAATTTTAGAGAAATCTGGATATGATCATGTATTTACAGTTGACGGAGAACCAGATTCCGGTTATAATCAGATCAAGTCCCGTATCGAAATTAATTCCAAACGATGACTAATTCCTACCCAGACGACATGTTCGATGAAGCTTCTCGTAGAGAAAGAGAAAACGAAGAAGAACAAAAAAATGAAAATGACTATTGGCGGAAACGCCTTCGTGATCTAGAAGAAGGAAAGGTTGATGAAAATTCTGTTGATTACTGATCAGCATTTTGGAGTTCGTAATGACAATCAGTCATTTATTGAACATTATAAAAAATTTTATAGTGAGATTGTATTACCTTTCCTAGATGCAAGTGGTATCTCTACAGTAATTGCACTTGGAGATACTTTTGACAAGAGAAGATCTGTTAATTTTATGTCTCTCGAAGCAGCGAAAGACATGTGGTTTGACCCTTTAAAAGAAAGGGATATTCGTATGCATATGCTTGTAGGGAATCATGACATCTACTACAAAAACACTTTACGAATTAATGCCCCAAGTGAATTACTTGACGGGTATGACAATATTACAGTCCATGATAAACCTACTATCGTTGAGTTTGATAGTTGTCCTATACTTCTTTTGCCTTGGATATGTGACGAAAACTACGATGAATCCTTACGATTTATTTCTGAAAGTAGTGCTTCTGTCTGTATGGGGCATCTTGAGCTTAGCGGGTTTGAGGCTCATGCTGGTCATGTGATGGAAAATGGTATGGACTCTAATCTTTTTTCTAAATTTCAAAAAGTTTTTAGTGGTCATTATCATATGAAATCAACCAAAGGTAATGTTCAATATTTGGGTAATCCTTATCAATTGTATTGGAATGACTATGGGTGCAAGAGAGGGTTTCATGTTTTCGATACGGATACTTTTAAAACAACTTTCTATAGAAATCCTTTTGATATTTTTTATAAGTTGTATTATAATGATGGAGTTTCATTACCAAAAGAAAATGACCTAAACGGAGCATATGTAAAACTGATTGTTCAAGAAAAGGGAGACTATGTAAAATTTGATCATGCAGTAAAACAACTTCAAGAAATGTCTCTTGGGGATTTAAAGATTATTGAAGATCTCAGTGTAGAAATGAATGATAGTGAGGTTCTGGAAACCGAAGATACTGTAACCCTTCTTGACAACTACATAGATGAAATAGATCTTAAAGTTAATAAAAATAATATTAAAACTTTAATGAGATCTTTATACACTGAAGCATTGGAACTATAATGTTTATTCTAACGGAAAAAAACAGTGGCGGTGTTTATGCCGTTTCGGATACGATAGATGGACAAAAAATGGTTCAATGTTTTGAATTGGAAGATGATGCCCTTCGTTATCATGATCTATTAATAGCAGATGATTATCCGACTAAACTAGAAATTGTTGAAGTCGAGCCAGAAATTGTTGCTATCAATTGTAAAAATTACGGATATAAGTACACTATAATTTCTCCCAATGATTTTGTTATTCCTCCCTCATGATTACATTTGAAACTATTCGCTGGAAAAACTTTTTATCTACAGGTGATCAGTGGACAGAGATGAGTCTCTGTGAAACAAATTCATCTCTTATCGTTGGGTCTAATGGAGCAGGTAAGTCTACTCTACTCGATGCTCTTTGCTTTGTACTTTTCAACAAACCATTTCGTAAGATTAACAAACCTCAATTAGTCAACTCAATCAATGAGAAAGGTCTCATGGTAGAGGTTGTTTTTACTATTGGGGTTGATGAGTATATTGTAAAAAGAGGTATTAAACCAAATATTTTTGAACTTTATAAAAATAACAAATTACTCGATCAAGATGCAGCAGCAAAAGACACACAAAAGTACCTGGAGCAATCAGTGCTCAAGCTCAATTTCAAAAGCTTCACTCAGGTCGTTATACTCGGATCGTCAACTTTTGTGCCCTTCATGCAACTTGCCGCACATCACAGGCGAGAAGTTATCGAAGATCTATTGGACATCAATATCTTCTCGAACATGAATTCTCTGTTGAAAGACAGAATTCGTGTAGCACAGAGTCAAAGTAAAGATTGTGAGCATATGCTTACTCTTGCTGAAGGAAAAGTTTTTGCTCAACAGAAACTCATTTCTTCTTTGCAAGAGGTAAATGATAATCGACAGGAAGAAAAAAAGAAAAAATATCAAGAGAATCTTGCCCTCATGGAGGATGTCAAAAAACAAAAATCTAATGTAGAAAATGCAATAAAGAATGTTGAATCTTCTATGGGTGATTATGAATCTGCTGCAAAAACTTTATCAACTTTGCGTCAAGGGCAAGCAGATAAAAAATCTGAATTGAAATTGATTTCAAAGGAACTGAAGTTCTTCAAAGATCATGATGAATGTCCTACCTGTTCTCAACAGATTGAAAAGGAATTCAAGACAGCAGTGATTGGTGCAAATACCAGCAAAGGTAAAGTTGTTGCTGAAGAGATTGTGCAATTCAATACTGATATCGAACAGGCATCAGCAATTGTGTCTGCAATCTCAGAACAGTCTATGAAGTTGAAAGAACTTAGAAGTGATCTTACCACAATTGATCGTGATTATGTTCGACTTGAGTTTGAAAATCTTCGCATCCAAGATGAGATTACCAAACTTCAATCAAGTACTCCAAACATTGATAAGGAAGAAGAACATCTCTCTGCTGTACAGAAAGAATTTGATCAGACCAAAACTGATTGCGCTGGTGTTAGTCGTACTCTAGATGAGTATGAAGTTGTCTTTAAATTGTTGAAAGACTCTGGTATTAAAAGTCAGATCATTAAAAAATACATTCCAGTATTCAATCAACTGATCAATAAGTATCTTCAATCAATGGATTTCTTCGTTAACTTTACTCTCGATGAAGAGTTTAATGAAGTTATTAAGAGTCGCTTCCGAGATGATTTCTCTTATGCATCTTTTTCAGAAGGAGAGAAACAAAAGATTGACCTAGCACTTTTGTTTACATGGAGAGAGATTGCTCGCATGAAGAATAGTGTCGCTACCAATCTTTTGATTTTGGATGAAGTGTTTGATAGTTCACTAGATGCTTCTGGTACTGGTGAACTGCTCCAGATTCTTCGCAACCTTGGAAATGATACCAATGTGTTTGTTATTTCTCACAAGGGTGAGATTCTTGTTGACAAGTTTCTTAGGACTATTAAGTTTGAGAAGATCAATGACTTCTCTCGTATGTCAGACGATTCTTGAACTGTCCACCCTCTTGCACGGGGGGTGGACTTTCTGCTATAATTATGAGGTAAACACAGGGCACCGATGATCAACCAGGAAGTAAAGGGAACTCTCGCCAAACTGCTTGCTACTGAAAACCTTAAAGTTGAGCACCGTAAGGTTAGCACTGCAGCGTTTGATGTAGAGAAACGAATTCTGATCCTTCCTATTTGGAAGACTGCTTCTAGCACTGTTTATGACCTGCTGGTAGGGCATGAAGTCGGTCATGCCCTATACACCCCCAACGAAGATTTTAGAGGCGTCTCCAAGGCGTTTGTGAATGTCCTAGAGGATGCTCGCATTGAGAAAATGATGAAGCAACTTTATCCTGGTCTTCGTAAATCATTTTTTGAAGGTTATAAAGAATTATGGAATCGTGATTTTTTTGGTGTAAAAGAAGAAGATCCTATTACTCTTTCTTTGATTGATCGTATCAATTTATATTTTAAAGGTAATCCTGATATTCCATTTTCCGATGAAGAGATGGTTTGGGTTGATCGTACTGCAAAGACAAAAACTTTTGATGAAGTTGTTTCTCTTGCTAAAGAACTGTGGGAATATGCTAATCAAAAGCAAGAAAAAAGGGAAGAGATGATGATGCCCCCATCTCCTGATGGAAATAAGAGTTCTGATCGTGATGAAGAAGTGCAATTATCCGGGGATAATCAAGAAGGTAATGAAGGAGAAGAAGACTCTGAAGATTCTTCGGATGAAGGTGAAGATACTGAACTGAGTGTTTCCGATCAGGGTAAGTTTGATTATGGTTCTGATGAAACAGAATCAGTTACTGATGCTGCTTTCCAAGAATCTTTGGAGAGTATGGTTGATGATAATGCTAAGGAATGGGTTTATCTATCTCTTCCAAAAATTAATCTTGATGATTATCTTACACCTTGGCAAGAAATCCAAGAAGATTTGTATTTCTTTTTTTACGGGAGATCATTTGTCGATGTTGATGAGCAATCATATCACTTCTCCAATATTGACTATGCTCTAAATCATTATAATAACTTTAAAAAAGATACTCAAAAAACTGTTAACTATTTGTGTAAACAGTTTGAAATGAAAAAGTCTGCAGAAGACTATAAGAGAGCAGCAACTTCTAAGACTGGTGTTCTTAACACTAACAAACTGCATCAATATAAGATTAATGAAGACCTCTTTAAGAAAGTCGTTGTTCTTCCTGAAGGTAAGAATCACGGACTAGTCATGTTTGTTGATTGGTCTGGATCTATGCAACATCAACTTATTGATACATTAAAACAAACTTATAATTTGATTTGGTTCTGTAAGAAATCTGGTATTCCCTTCAGGGTTTATGGATTCCAAAGCGGGTTTTCTTCTCATAATGAACGAGAGGGTATCATTCAAAATGAAAATGAACTTTCGATTTGTAGTGATTTTCGTTTGCTAGAATTTTTCTCTTCAAGACAGAATGCAAAATCTCTTGAAAAATCTATGCAAATGGTATATCTACAAGCATTTGCTATGGGAGGATATCGTATCAAATATATGCAGAAATATACTCTTGGGGGAACACCTCTTGGAGAAGCAATGATGTGTGCTAGATCTATTGTAGATAAAATCAAAAAAGTTGAAAAGGTTTCTAAGATAAATGTTATCTGTCTTACCGATGGAGAATCTAATCCTATTACTTTTGCTACAGAGCATAAAGATCATTATACCAATGAAGTGTATATACGAGCAAATTACCTGTGCCATAATCGTAACAAAGTTTTTATTCTTCGTGATCCTGTTACTGGATACTCTCGTAAAATTGATCATACTCCCCAACATACAACCAAAGAAATGGTCTCTTTCATGAGAGAGATAACTGACTATAATTGGATTGGCATTCGTATCTGTAATAAAGTTGAAGCAATTCGTGTTATTCAAGAATATGCATATGAGGAAAGGGGTAATGCTGATACTCAGTGGCGTAAAGAAAAGTTCGCTTCTGTAAAAAATAAAATTGGTTTTACTGAAGCGTTTTTTATTCCTAATCAAAATATGTCTGCTTCTTCTCAAGACATTGAAGTGAAAACTAAAAAAGAAGTTGCTACTCGGGCAGAACTTACTCGTGCTTTTAAAAAGCATATGGGATCCAAAATGGCAAATAAGACCATCCTCAATGCATTCATTGAACAGATTGCATGAGGACACCTAAATAACTGTCCACTAGACCCTCCCGCAAGGGGGGGTTTTCTGCTATAATTACTAGGTAATCAAGAGGACAGCACCATGCCCCGCAAATCTGAAGTCACTACTGCAAATCTTGTTGATCACCTGACCGAACTACATGGTCCTGAAGTTGATGTTGTTCAGGTTCGTAATGCAGCAGATCATTTTGGGGTATCTTATGCTACTGTTTGCAAGCGCCTTGACTCTTATAAATCTAGCAGGGGAAAGTGGAATCTGACCGCTCAAGAAATTGAGAGAGCATATGATGCTCCTTCTGCTCAACCTGCTGTTGAAGTATCTTACATTCCAGAAAAAGATGATTCCTACGTCCAGTTTGGTAATTATGCATCTGTTCGCAAAGTTATTGCGTCCAATAAGTTCTATCCTATGTTCATTACAGGTTTGTCGGGAAACGGCAAAACCCTGTCCGTTGAGCAAGCTTGTGCTGCAACAAAGCGAGAACTAATTCGTGTCAACATCACGATCGAAACGGATGAAGATGATCTTATTGGCGGTTTCCGTCTTGTCAACGGTGATACTGTTTGGCATAATGGTCCAGTCATTGAGGCTCTGGAGAGAGGAGCTGTTCTTCTTCTAGATGAGATTGATTTGGCATCTAATAAAATCCTGTGTCTGCAATCTGTTCTTGAAGGTAAGGGAGTATTCCTTAAGAAGATCGGTAAATATGTAAAACCTGCTAAAGGATTCAATGTCATTGCAACTGCAAATACTAAAGGTAAAGGCAGTGATGATGGTCGCTTTATTGGAACCAATATTCTTAATGAGGCATTTCTTGAAAGATTCCCTGTAACTTTTGAACAGGAGTATCCTACTGCTGCTATCGAAACAAAAATCCTTATTAACAATGGTTGCCCGGATGATTTTGCTGATAATTTGATCAAGTGGGCAGGTGTGATTCGTAAAACTTTCTTCGACGGTGGGGTTGATGAAGTTATCACCACTCGTCGCCTGGTTCACATTGTTCAGGCATATGAAATCTTTGGTGATCGTTTGACTGCCATTACTAATTGCATCAGTCGGTTTGATGATGATACTAAGCAATCTTTTATGGATCTCTATACTAAGGTTGACGCTGGAGAAGATTCAGAGTACAATAGTGAAGAAGACTCCACCGATACTTATGAAGTATAATGAAGAGGAGCTCTTGAAGGAGCTCCGAGACTATATTGTTGGCACATACAATCAGCACTATGCAACTGATGATATTCAGACTCTAGATCTGATTGATGCCTGCGGAGATGCTGAAGCATTTTGTCGGAGTAACATCCTGAAGTATGCATCTCGATACGATAAGAAGGGAACTGCCCGTCGTGACATTATTAAAATCTTGCACTACGGTCTTCTCCTTCTTCATTTCAATGACAAGTCTGCACCCCACAAAGAAGTTTACCCTCAATGACTGTAATTTCAAAATCTACAATTGAAGTTCTTAAGAACTTCTGTTCTATTAATAAATCAATCGTTATCAAACCAGGCAATCAAGTTGCTACACTCAGCATTAACAAAAATATTCTTGCCATTGCTGAGGTTGAAGAACAGTTCGATTCGCAGATTAGCATTTATGATCTGGGTGTATTTCTTGGTGGTCTTTCTTTGTTTGATCAACCAAAAATTGACACTACGCAATCAAACTATGTAACTGTTAGTGATCAACTTGGTAAGTCAAAGACTCGATTCTTTTATGCAGATCCTGATGTAATTGTTCAACCTCCTGCAAAAGAGATCTCTCTTCCTTCTAGTGATGTAAGTTTTAAACTTGAAGCGGGGGTTCTGCAACAACTTACACGAGCAGCAGCAATTTATCAACTTCCTGATCTATGCCTTTTCAGTGATGATGGTACTATGCACCTGACAGTCACCGATAAAAAGAATGAAACTTCTAACAGTTACTCTGTTGAGGTTGGAGAATCTGAGGATCAATTTTGTTACTGCTTTAAGGTAGAAAATCTTCGACTTCTTCCTGGAGATTATAATGTTACCATGAGCAAACATAATGTTTCTCTCTTTCAAGGTTCTGATATAAAATATTTTATTGCGTTGGAGCCAGGTACTTGAGGCATATTCTTTTTACTCTAAAGGGGTGTGATTATCACTGCCTGGATAATGAATTAATGATAAAAAATCTAGTTTATAACGCTGCACATATTTGCGACTCAACTCTTCTTGCATTGAACTCTCACAAGTTTGAACCTCAAGGAGTAACTTGTTTGGCAATGCTTGCTGAGTCGCATATTTCTATTCACACTTGGCCGGAAAAAAGTATGGCAGTTTGCGATGTCTTTACTTGTGGAGAACACACTAAACCGGAAAAGGCAGTAGAATATATGCGCCTTGCTCTAGAAGCTAGTGACATTATTATGAATGAATTCGTGAGACCTTTAGAATGAAAAAGAAAGATTATGAAGGACCTCTTTATGCCCCTTGGTATAAAGTTGAAGCTGGTAAGAAAAAATTTCAAGAATGGTTGAAAAAACAATCTGAACAAAAACAATGAATGATTTTTTATGGGTTGAGAAGTATCGTCCTCAGAAAGTTGAGGATTGTATTCTTCCTGCCAATGTGAAAGAAACCTTCCAGAGTTTTATTGATCAGGGGGAGATTCCTAATCTCCTTCTCTCTGGAACTGCTGGTGTGGGCAAAACAACTATTGCTAAGGCACTTTGCAATGAATTAGGAGCAGATTACTATGTTATCAATGGATCTGATGAAGGTCGATTCTTGGACACTGTACGCAATCAGGCAAAGAACTTTGCTAGTACTGTGTCTCTCACTGCTTCTGCTCGTCACAAAGTTCTTATCATTGATGAGGCAGACAATACAACACCAGATGTCCAATTACTTCTTCGTGCAAGTATCGAAGAGTTCCAAAAAAACTGTCGGTTCATCTTCACTTGTAATTTCAAAAACAAGATTATTGAACCGCTACATAGCAGAACAACAGTCGTAGAGTTTAATGTTCGTGGGCAAACAAAGCAACAACTTGCTGCAGCGTTTTTTAAACGCTGTCAAAATATCCTCAAGGGCGAGGAGATCACCTTCTCTGATCGAGTTGTGGCAGAAGTCGTACAGAAATACTTCCCCGACTTCCGACGCACCCTCAACGAACTCCAGCGATATGCAAGCACGGGGACTATTGACACTGGTATTTTGGCGTCGTTAGGTGATGCTAATATTGATTCCCTAGTTGAAAGTCTTCGAGATAAAAAGTTCAATGATGTGAAGAAATGGGTTACTCAGAATCTTGATGCTGATCCTACCTCAATCATGAGGAAACTCTATGACAATCTATCTGGTGTGATGGATGGTCCTTCTGTTGCTGCTGCAGTGCTTATCATTGCAGAATATCAATACAAGTCTGCTTTCGTGGTAGATCAGGAGATCAATCTCCTTGCCTGTCTTACTCAATTAATGTTGGAGTGTAATTTCAAATGAGCATTAAGTACATTCGTTTTATGAGCGGTGAGAATGTCATCGCAGAAATTGTTGAAGATACTGTTGATAACATTGTCGTCAAAAATCCTATTGTTGCTATTCCTGCTGATCAACAGGGGCAAATGGGATTCATGCCTTGGGCACCACTTCAGGATCCTGCAGTGGAGAGTATTACCGTAGATAAATTGAGTATTATATTCATTACTGAGGCACAGCCGCAGATCATCGAACAGTATGCTAATATGTTTGGAACTATTGTTACTCCTACTAAGCAACTAATTCTATGACATCACTAAAGACACCTTTAAGATATCCTGGAGGAAAGTCTCGTGCAGTTAAAAAAATGGCGGAGTTCTTTCCTCTTTTTAAGGATTATTCTGAATATCGTGAACCTTTCCTTGGGGGAGGTTCTGTTGCATTGTACATTACGCAGATGTACCCTCACCTAGATATTTGGGTGAATGATCTTTACGAACCCCTTTACAATTTCTGGTGTGAACTACAGGAGAATGGTGATGAAATTAGGTCCCAACTCGTCCAACTTAAACAAAGGCACCCTGATCCCGCTTCCGCGAAAGTTCTTTTCTTGGAATCTAAAGAGTATCTCTCTCACGAACCCAGAAAATGTGATGCTACGGCTCGTGCTGTCTCTTTCTATATTGTTAACAAGTGCTCTTTTTCTGGTCTCACTGAGTCCAGTTCCTTCAGCAAGCAAGCGTCAGATTCAAACTTTAGTATGCGAGGAATTGACAAACTCCCCTACTATTCCCAACTTATCAAAAAGTGGAAGATCACTAATCTGTCGTATGAGAAGTTACTGACCGACGATAAGAAAGCATTTGTCTATCTTGATCCTCCATATGAAATTAAATCCAATCTCTATGGAAAGAAAGGTAATATGCATAAGGGATTTGATCATGATCAATTCTTTTATGAATGTGATAAAAACTCTTGCGATCAAATGGTTTCTTATAACTCATCTAATCTGATTAAGTCTAGATTTATCGAATGGAAACCATATGAGTATGAACATACTTATACGATGAGATCTGTCGGTGAATATATGCAGGATCAACAATCTCGGAAAGAACTTTTGCTGTTAAACTATGTCATTTGATGATCGCTATCCTCTTAAGGATTATCTAAACACTATCAATCAAACGAAAAAGAACTTGATGGATGGTGATGATCCTGCATGGGAAAAGAATTATCCTCCCTTTATTATTAATAAGTGCATGTCACAGCACATGGATACAATTATATTTGCCAATGAAATGAATAGATATTCTTCTTTGGACAAGAAGATGCAATATGATTTCTTTATAAATACCGTGAGACCCCGTAAGAGATTTTCTCCATGGGGTAAAAAAGAAAAAGTGAAAGATCTTGAACTTGTCAAAGAGTTCTATGGTTATTCAACCGAGAAAGCAATGCAAGCATTGAGAGTTCTTTCATCTAACCAACTCGAAATTATTAGAGATAAATTGAATAAAGGGGGTAAAAACCGATGAATGAACTGAAGGAAGTTCAATGGACAAAAGCAGACATGGTAGAGGTGAATTTGAAGGAACCCGACGACTTCCTTAAGGTTCGTGAAACTCTGACTCGTATTGGAGTTGCTTCTCGCAAAGAGAAAAAACTTTTTCAATCTTGTCACATTCTCCACAAAAAAGGTCAATATTATATTGTACACTTTAAGGAATTGTTTGCGCTTGATGGTAAGAAAGCAAACCTGTCCGAGAATGATGTTCAACGCAGAAATAGAATTATTAAACTACTATCTGACTGGGGATTAGTAGAAATTGTTAAGGAAGATAATGTTTCCAATGCAGCACCTTTAAGTCAAATTAAAGTTATTGCTTATAAAGAGAAAGGAGAATGGATTCTAGAATCCAAATATAATATTGGTAAGAAGCGTCAAGTTCAGGAAACCTAAATAGAGTTGCCTATCAAATTGTCCTCATGGCAGAAACTCCTATCAAAGAGAAGCCAAAGAAGGAAAAGTTTGAGTGGGCAGATGAAGGTCTGTCTGCTATGGTGAGAGTTATTATTCTTGGGTGGTCTGCTTTTATTCTGACACTTAATTATGTAACTATTCCTTGGATGCCTCAACAAGATAAAATCGATCCAACTTTTATTGCCAGCGTTTTTACTGGAACTTTAGCTACTTTTGGTGTTCAAGCAAACAACAAAAAGAAAGAGGAGGATAAAAAAGATGCAAAAATTGATTAATGTTGTTGCACTCTTATCGGGACTGACTTCACTGGCAGTCATCGGTGGGGGTGCTTATGTTTATGTAAACATGGATACATGGAAATCTGAAGCACAAGAAAGACTTACTGGACTTGTAACTGGTGCAATCACCGATTCTCTCCCTGGTGTTCTGGACAGTGCGCTACCAGAAATCCCTGAAGTACCTACAACAACTGGTCCCGCTATCCCCTTCTGAACATGACTGTATTCAATCACGAAAAGGAAGATTATATTAGGACCGAGCAAGTTACCGAGCATGTACCGAGCAAGTCTCCTTTGAAGACAATTGCTATTGTTGCTGGATCACTATTTGCCGCAGCACATATTGGTTTGCTTGGTTATGTTCTAAACAAA
>CENS01025182.1_pt1 | contig 13036 bp, 10 predicted proteins | sample 530201 | NCBI WGS metagenome assembly CENS01 (sample SAMEA2619747, study PRJEB7988) | marine metagenome | biome: marine biome (ENVO:00000447); feature: surface water layer (ENVO:00002042); material: "saline water (ENVO:00002010), including plankton (ENVO:xxxxxxxx)" | depth 5 m | reverse complement strand
AATTGAAATATAGACATAAAATCATCTACGTTTATACCATCAGGTATAAATTCAGATATAGCCTCTAAATCATTATCTCGTATTGCTTTACGTAAATCAGTTGCTGAATATGTTCCTTCCATACCAGCATCAAATACCTCTACGTGAGGATATTTTTCTTTATCTAATAGTGATTGGAAACGTTCTTGTTCTCCTTTACCAAATACCGCTCTTATATCGTGAGTAGGATTATCTTTAGCATAATCGTATACCGCTTTAACTGGTACAGGTGTTTGTACTATTTCAACTTTTTCTAGTTCTGGGATATTTTGTTTGTATAAATCCCAAACTTGTTGAGCTTGTTCTACAGGAACACCATCACGTTCTTTTGTAGACATTAAGATAATTACACGATCTGTTTGATCGTCTATAGCCTTTAAAGCAGTTGCAACGTGACCTTTATGTGGTGGTTTAAATGCACCAGGATACAAAGATACTTTCTCTGTAAATTCTTCTAGAAGCAAACGCTCCGCTATTTGTTTACCTATTTTTTCTGGATTCATGCGAAAAACGAGTTTACACGAGATTTAGCTTCACTTTTAGAAACTGAATTTGCTTTAATGTCTTCTACTTTATCTGAATTTACAAAATTATTTATTTGTTTTTCTAATTCAGCTTTAGATTTTTCGGAACGTGCCTTTTCCTTATCGGTTTTAGGCTTAGTATTAGTTGGAGCATAAGGTGTAAGATATTTATCTACTAAATCTTCTAAAGATTTCATAGATCCTCCTTTTTCTAATGCTTTATCGTTTACAACAGAGACAAAATTGCTTCCAAATTCATCTTTATATAAATCGTAGTTTTGTGTAATACTATTCCATGTACGTAATACAATAGCAGGTGCTAAACTTCTGTCTTTTCCACCTGAACGATCAAATCGTGTATCATTTCGCTCTAGTGCTTTTTCTAGTGAAGCAAATACATATACCATTAAGATATCATATCCTAAATCTTCTAATTCCTTCTTTAACTTTAAAGTAGGACCAGAAGATGCAGCAGTACCATCTAAGATAAAATTCTTTTTACCTAAGATAATTTCACGTGTCATTGGACGAAATTCCTTATTGGCCGCAGCCATTGCTTTAGCTGCTTTACTTCTATCTTCAGCACTAGCATTTTTTAAATCTAAAGATACATCTAAATCTTTTAGATTGCGCATGTAAAAATCATCTACGTTTAAGATTAAAGCATCTTTTACATTTTCTATAAATGAAGATTTACCAGCTCCAGGAGAACCAGCAAGGATAAGTGCCTTAGGATTAGCGGACTGCTCTAAAATTATATCTCGTAGTTTATACATAGGCTTACATTATCAACATATAAATATACGAAAAAATGCTCAGGAAGCCTACTATTTTTTAATAACTGTTGGCCATTTCTCTGAGATAGGTTTGAGATTAGGATTCTCTAAATCGAATAAAGCCCGTACATGAGAATATATTTCTAAATTTTCATCTATAGTACGAGATGATTCATGTACTTCCCATTTTTTACCTTTAAGTTTTTTACCAGTTTTATCTGCACCTCTTGATTTAGATTTTAACCAAAGTACGCCAACTCTATCTACTTTTTGATCATAGCATTCTTCAAAACAGCGCGTATAAATCGCTGTCTGTAGGTCATACGTCGTCTGTAGGTGATTAGATGTTTTTAAGTCGATTACCCACAGTTCTCCGTTGATTTTGCACACAAGATCGCATGTCCCAGCTATCTTAAGTGTATCAGAGTATAAGAATACTTCTGTTTCTAAAAGTTCGGCTTCACTGGTTTCCCAAAAGTCTACAAATGCTAAAAACATTTTCCAAACCTTAAGATCATATTTAGGATTACCATCTTCACCCATCAATTTAATTTCTTTACCTAGTAGATAAGCCTCAGCTAAATTATGGACTATTGTACCTTCATCAGCTGATTTTTTAGCTATATAATCAGCATTCATTCCTACTTTTTTAAGCCACTCTTCAAAGTGCCTACCCTTAGGATAGTAGGATAAAACATAAGTTACAGAGGGATATGTTTTTTCCCCATCCTCATAAAAACGAGAATCGTTGGTTGTAATCTGCGTAAATGTTCGATTGTATTCCTGTTTAGGAAAATTCGCTTTACGTAATATCATATAGATAGTTTTAAATTAAAGAGTGAAGAAAATGTAAATTCTTGTGCCTCCTGTATTTTATTTGTAAATAAAGAAAACCCCATATCGGCAGGATCTTTATCGTCTAACTCTACTACAAATAATTTTTTACCTGCTTTTAGTAATTGTTCAGCTATTTTAAATGTTGATTTAATAGCGTCACTATCTAAAGCTAGGTAGACTTTTTTTACTTCTGATGTTACTAATTTTTGCATTAATTTTCTTGAAATGTTTTTACCAAATAAAGGTATAGCATTTCGCTTTATAGCAATAGCATCGAATGCACCTTCACATAACACGATAGGTACATTCCAATTTATCATGTTTTCAAACCCTATAATGTTTTTATCTGAAGATGGTGCATCATATTTTCTAGATGGTTCTTTTTCAAATGAACGAGCTACAAAATAATCTAACTGTCCTTCAGCACTATGTGTAGGTATAATAATTTTATTTGCATAACGTCCATTTTCACAATATCCAATTTGATACTTTAAAATATCAACCATTGTTAAACCTCGTTTTTTAAGGTAGGCTAAAGCGTGCCGGGCGTGTATATCTGATTTAGTTAGGTTATATAGGGGTTTGTATTCTTTAGGTAGTTCTACTTTGCTATCAGCTACTATAGTATCATATTTGTCTGTTGTACCTAATATTTCACTTAATTGAATACGCTTTTCAGTTGATACTTTTAAACGTTTAAATAAACCAAATAATGTTTTACCTTTAGCATCACAAACCCAGCAATGCCAAAAGTTCTCGTTTTTCTTATTTGGAATTAAGTTAACCTCTAGTTTTGGATTTTTATGATTACAAAAGGGACAGTTAAAGGAATGGTTACCTCTAGCTGTAGGATTGCTTTTACCTAAAACGGATTGAACTAATCCAAGTAATATTTGATTAACCATTAACTAAAGTTAGTGCCTCTTTTCGACAAGGATATATTGTACCATCTTTATGTTTCACTTTATACCATGTATTTGTAACTGTCCCCCATGAGGTTTTATCTATTGATTCCAATATACCAACATATGATCCACCTGCAAAATTAAAACTAACAGTATCTCCTACCTTTATCTTTTTTCGAGCCAAAAAATATTTTTGGTTAAATATACGTTAAATATTTGGGTTGACCAAATCTTTTCTAAAGAATTTACCTAGTATGTTATCGTTTATATATTCTGCATTTTCAAGTACGTTGTTACAGAATTGATATTTTGTTTCTAGATATGTAAGGTGTTTTTTATTAAATGCAAATTCTAATATTTCACGTGAAAAATTTTCTTGTTTATCTTCTGATAGTAATTGTTTGATTTTTGTATGTGAACCATAATATGTTTGCCAGTCGCTTTCTTTAATTACTTTACGTTTACGTTTAGCACCTTTTAAAGGTGGTAAAGTACGATTAAAAAATAGTACCTTTTTACCTAGATATTTTTCTTTAGTTGGAATATAAGTAGCTTCATAAATGAAACCAAATGTATTTTCGGGCATCTGTTCGATGCTCCCTATAACCTCTCCTTTATATAACCACATATTGTGTTTTTATTGATCGTACCTTATAATAAAAGTAGTATCAGTATTATTGGACATTGGGATAGGTTGTCCAAATTTACCTACCATTAATAATTCATTTGCCTCATTATATAATCCTATAGTAGTAGCATAAGCTCTAAATTCAGACCCAGTAGCAAAATCACGTAAAGAACCAGAAGTATCAGTTGTTAAAGTTGGGTTATGAGATACATTAAACTCATTATCCGAAATTTTACATATAATCTCCTTTTCAAAAACTCTATATTCGTTTCTGAATTTTATTTTATTAGGTCCTACTTGTGCTTGATGTGCCATAATTTATATTTTAACAGGGTGTAGATGATGATAAAATTAAACCATCTGAGAGGAGTAAAAATTCATCAGATTCGTTTTTATAATAGTATCCTCCATCTCCTACAGTATTATAAGCTAAAGGTCCATCAAAATCATAATATACAAGCCCATCTATATCCTGATGATACGTAGTAAAAGTATCGTCTCCACATGCTACTGCTAAAGTTTCAGGGTTAATTAGTTCTGGGGTGTCAAAGGGGTATGAAGAGCTAGGGTAACCATATATGCTTAATTGGACGGGTTCTAATTCTGTTCCACAAGTTTCAAATCCTACTATATTTCCTGCACTTAAAATAACATTAGTACCACCTTGTGAATTATTATTAATTGGAAATCTACCAGATAAATTTCTTCCATCTCCTCTTAATTGATTGTCCTTATAAAAAATAGTTTGAGATCCACCTGTAGATTTAACTCTTTTACATGCTTCTTCTTGTGTATTAAAAGAACCATCTTGTGTAAATATGTCTAAAGAAGGTAAAATACATGTTTCTAATTTTTGTATAAATCCATTTTTATTAACTACTAAATAAGTGTTAGGAGTAATTAATATATAATTAGTATTAAAGGGAAATGTAGGACGTGTTTTTGATTCAGCATCTTCTCTATTATTATAAAGATAACTTCCTAGTTGAAAATAAGTTATTTCTGTAGGATTAACTTTACTATCAGAACAAGCCGCATTTTCAGTTTGTTGTGGTGTAGAACCAAATCTAATAGTGGGGGTTATGGTCCCATTTAATATATCGGATGATCCGGTAGTTGGAGGTGATACTTGTAATAATGAAAAAGTAGTTGTTGTAGTTTCTCCTGTAGGTGGAAAATCTAGCTGTCTTATAGTAAAATTAATACCTAAATCAGGTGGGAAAGTGTCACTACTATCTACATTTAATAATGGATTATCAAATCCAGATCCAGTTGTATAAGTAAGTGTTTCTAATCCTACAGTTCTTCTTTGAATAAAATTTCCAAATGCACTTTTTGCACCCCCTTTTATAATTACATTTACATCAGGAGATTTATTAACTGAATTCCAAGATCCTGTAAGGTTAGAATTACTATAAGTATAGTTAAAGATATCTAATGCTCCTATTTTATGATTACTATTTCCTCTTTGACTTCTTATTTGAACCTCCATTGGAGAGGATAAATTATTAAGAAATTGAATATTAACATCTCCTTTAATTTCTTCAGGAGATATTTCATCATAAGTAAAAGATAATAAATCCGAATTAAGAGATCTGTCAGGACTAATTCCACTACAAGAATTAAAAGCTCTAAAAAATACAGTACCACTCACATATGAAGAAGTAATAGGAACTATAGATCCTATAGAAGCCGAAAATAATTCAAGTGAAGAAAAATCATTAGTTTGACTTATTGAAGCAGATATATTAACGGGATCATTATTAGAATCTTGAGTTGAATAATATAAATCAAAATATCCTCTTTGTGATCCTGTATATATTCCAGTTAATACTGGGGGTTTACATTCAGTAGTATCTTCTACACAATCAATAGGGCTAAAGCTTCTATTAAAATAAGTTTCTTCATTTAAAGAAGCAGATAAGGAAGCACTTGAAAGTGTTACAAGATAATCAGTAGAGCCACTAGCTACACTTCCAGAAGGTTGCCCATTATTAAAAGATTGGACTACAGTTTCTATTATTTTATATCCTGTCTTAGCCATAAATTACGTTATCTATAAAATATTTTCCTAAAGCTATTGATCTATTATCTAAATCAGCTTGAATTGAACTACTATCAAATACGTTAATTTGTCCACCCATACCACTATGATTTACACAATAATAATATAAAGTATCCGGGGCATCTGACGGTAAAGTTATGGATAACAATCCATCTGTGCCCGCTGTACCGGAATAAACTACTCCGTTGTTAGATCCAGTGTATTCTGTTCCTCCATTATGGGTACCATTCTCCGTAGTAGATAGTCTTATAGGGTGTCCACTAGTAGTTCCTGAAGATTGGTCTAAGGTTGAGATTATTCCTCTTCTTAATGTAAGAGTTGGTTGTAAAACACTATCAATATAATATCTATTTCCCTCTCCCGGATTTAATACAGTTACAGCATATGAACTACTTGCAAAAGCTGGGGAGATATTTGGGGAAGTAAATAAATAGTATATTCTATTAACGTCCCTTATATTTTCTAATTTTCTAGCAAATATTTCTCCTCCCCCTAAACCAGAAGGTAAAGGCATATTTGCGTTCTCATCTTTGGGTATAATTATAGTATACATTAGTTCATTTTGCATTGCCTGTGAACCTGCATATATAGTATAGTTTTTATGAGTATAAGGATCTAAATTAGTTCTAGGGCTTAAAGGATCTGAATTAAAGAAACTTGCACTAGTATAAGAATAAACTTCTAAAAATCCTACACTATCTATATCTGCTGCTAATAACCAAGCTTTATCTGTACGTTGAGTAAAATAATAAGCATTTTCTGTACCAAAATAACTTGCTGAAACTGAACCACTAAATATAGATCCACTAGTATATTCTACACTAGATCCGGATATGGTATTTATAATATTTCCAAAAGCATAACTAGATCTAAATAATTCTTTATTAGGACCTATAAAACTACCAGTATTACCAAATATTATATCAGTAAATTCATCATTACGAGCTATAAAATTAGACCCACTACCATCACTACCTGTAGTAGCTAAAATATTAACACTTCCTGTAAAATTATCTCTAATTACAGATAAGGGTATTTGTTTATCAAATGCAAAATTTATATTAGTTTTTTCTACTTCGGTATTTATTTTAGAAGCCGTTAAATGTAAAGACATGGATTGGTATCCTGCTCCAAAGGCTAAAGATACATCTAAATTAGAAGCATATTCATCCATTCTTAAACTACCTGTTAGCAATACTGAGTTGCTAACTTCACTACCTGTTAAATTAGCTGGGCTACCACTTATATTACTTGAACCACTAAATTCTCTTTTTAAATAAAAAGCATTTGCAGATCCAGTTTCTATATCAATAAATAAAGTATTATTTGTATTCCAAGTATAACTTCCAGTTGCACTACCTGATGTATCAAATTGTATAGGAGTTTCACTTCCTGAACGAATTAGTACTTTTACCCATTCAGATCCTGTATCTTGGAAAGTATAAAAATTAAGGTTTCTGGTTGTGGGTGTATTACTACCTGTACTGTTTTCACAAAAAGATTGGCTAATTTCCCAAGCTCTAGAATAATATTCTAAACTTGAACTAGTACCAATAAATGAAGAAGATGGTGAAGTACCACTTACAAAATAATTAAGTATAGAAGCTGATATAATATTACAATTTGAACTATCTTCAATAAAAATACTAGCAGATCCAGAAGTTAAATCTTCAGGGCCCAATTCTATACTTACATCTCCCCCAAAAGAAGAAGTTAAAAGATAATTGGTATCAGATGTTGAAGCTGTAATATTATAAGGTGGAGTACCTCCTAATAAATTTTCAATTTCTATAGAACTACTTAATGAACTACTATATGAAATAGAAGCTGTATATGTAATAATAGAAGGAGATAATAAGTCAAAACTAAAACTTGATGTAGCTCCATCTGCATCAAATATCTCTAATGTATAACTACCTGAGAATGCATTTAAAGCATCAATAGAACTAGTTGTATATCCCGTTGATCCTGACCAGCTCCATGTTAATGGTAATCTACCACCTTGAATTGGTTCATTTCTTTTTTGAATAAAGCTACCATCCGAACCACTAAAACATAAATCATTTGTAATAGTATAGCTAGCAGTTACGGGTTGAATTATTTCTACATCTATATTAGAAGAAGTAGTACATAAATTACCATCTTGTAAATAAACTACATAACTACCAGTTGCTAAATTTTCAAAAGTAGCAGGTATTTCTAGAGAGTTTGAAAAAGAAGCAGTTAATGAAGCTGATACAGTTCCTACTCCACTACCACTAATTAAAATTTTACCTAAATTAGGATTTGTTTGGTTAGAAGGACTAGAAAAGATACTAGCTGATATAGCGGGTAAAGAAGTGTTAAATGATTGGGTATAAATTGATTCTTGAGAATCTTTTACGCTTAATACTAAAGATCTAGTAGGAAGGATTGATGCAGAAATTACAGGTTGAAATAAATCATTTGATGATGTAGTTAACGGAATATAATCTGAAAAGCCATCTACATTTAAAGAGTAACTATATGGAGGAACTCCTTGATCAATTGAAAACGTTACTGAGGCTGAGGTGGGGCTTCCAAAACATGATTCAGTTACACTTGATATACTAGAAGATAAAGGTAATGTTGTTAATTCTAAAAATACAGAAGCGGTATTACTTGGTAATCCTAAAGTATTATCTACTGCATAATTTATTTGGTAACCACCAGGGACAGATCCAGATTTATTTGGTGTAATTACTAATTCTCCAAATTGGTTTATGGTTGTATCTGGGAATGAATAGTCAGGGTCTGGGAGAATTTTAACTGAGGATGTATCTATTCCAGAGCAATCATCAAAGTCATTATCTAAAATAGGTAGGGTTTTAACTCGTTGAGTATTTAAAACTTTAAAATAATCATTTCTAGCTACAGGGTTTGTAGAGGCAAAGCATAAATAATCAATATTTGTTATTACTGCTATACCATGAGAATAAAATATATTTCCTACATAATATTTAGAACCTGAATCAAAATATTCAGCTTCTGGATCTGAGTATTTAGCACTAGCATAAAAATCATCTAAATCACTATAATCCCATAAATTACCTAATCCATCATCTTTAATTAAATAAGTAGATCCCGAAAGTTCAAAGGTATCAGGTTGTATACCATTCCCAAAAATGTTTTGTGGAACTGCTATTACTCTTATTTTAGCACTATTTTCAGAAAAATAAGTTGATTCATCATATATAGCTGAACCTGATTCATCATAATTGAAGAAACTAGATGTAAAATAGGGCATTTGCCTTATAGTAGCATCAAATGATCCTGAGGCTAAGGTGTTTTGTAAGTAATTGTCATATGAAGATGAATGCCAGAATTGATTTGTGTTTTCTGGATAGGGGGTTTCTGGAGAAGAAGCGGTTACATAATTTTGATAATATAAATGTCTTATAGAATCAAAAATTAATCTGCGATAATTACCATCAATATCTTTATTATCATTAATAGGATCAAACTCAAGATTTTCTGTAGGAATATATTCTCCTACATAAAGTTTAATCCCTAAATCATCATAAGAAGAGGATGGAATATCATATAACTTATTAGCTACATACGGTGTTGACTGTAAATCAGACGGTTTTAGTTTTTTGTATGCAAAACTCATTCATTAAAAATCTAATTTTACTCTTACTAGAGCTTCTTTTGTAAAATCTTTAACTAATGGTTTTGATAATTTAGCTACAGATAATAATTCATTAGCATCATTATATAAACCAACAGTTGTTATAAAGGTTTGTGGGTTATTAATTAAACTTGAATCTACAAACTCTCCACTACCACTAATCATAGATGGGTTTGTTGAATAATTAAAATCTGTATTTCTTACTCTTACAAATATATAATCTGAAGTAATTGTTTCTTCTGAGTTGAGTGAGAAAGTTTGGGCTAATTTTATATTTTCGTATAGTTTACTATTGTTAGCAATTAAAGCAGTATCAGTTAAGTCATTATTAACTTGTAATCCAACACCACCTAGGGAGGCTGATAGTGATAATGCTCTTGGATTGATTAGAATTAATCCTACATCTGGGAGAAATTTTCCATAAGATCCAGATGGTGTATATCCTGCTTCAACTCCTCCGGTAATTGCAGTTGCTACAGCACTACCATTAGTACCACTAACTATATCAAACACACGACCAGCGTCTGTAAATGTTAAAGTGGTTACATCCTTAGAATTATCTGTTAATTGTAAACGTGTTGTTTCAGTTCCATCTGAACCAGATAAAACAAGGTTAAATGTACCAGGGAATAATTTTTCTTTATATCTTGCCCTATTAACATTTAATACGTAAATGTCTCTTGAATCTGTATTTCCAGTTCCAAAACTAAAGTTTGTATTTTCGTCTCCGTTTACTAAAGTTCTATACTGACCATAGGTTACTTTAGAAGGTGAACTACCTGTTACTAAATTATTAAAAGGAGCAGATCCTGATCCTTCTACTTCACCATAGGCAATTGAAAACTGTACTTCAGAATCTGGTCTTACAGAACTAGTTTGATAAACATCTAAATAAAAATTATATGATGAGGTTGCAGATGAAGTAAAAAATTTATTTAAAGTTGGAGCATCACCCGACCATAGAGTAGACGTAATAGAGTCTGCACTAACTACAAAATCACTGGAGTTTAAACTTATAAAGCTCATATTATGATGTTATTTTTGTTATGTTAACGGGAATAGTAATTCTTGCTCCTGAATCTCTACCTGTTACGGTTAAAATTGTACTTAGAGTAGCAGCTGTACCAAATAAAGTATTAACAGTAGTAGCAGTTAAATTAATAGTAGTACCAATTACTGTTCTTGATACATTAGTACCAATAGTAGAGGTTGTATTTAATTGTTGAGCATCTGTAGTGTTTACACCTACTCCTTCAAAATTAGATAGTGTTCTTGAATCTCCAATTGTAGTGGTATACCCACTTGCTTCAAATGTTGAATCTGTTCCTAAATAATTTAATGTTTGAGGAGTGATTGATAATGAAGCACCTTGTTTTAGAGTAATAGTAGTAAATCCTAATTCTAAAACAGGTAATTTAGCTGTTCCTCTAGGTAGAGTTAACAGTTTATACTTCATTGTTTGTGTTTCATCAGGAAAGGCCTCTATAATAGGCATATTTTCAATTGCTTCTCCATAAAAAGCAGAACCTGATGGATGGTTTGAATTATATAATGTATAATCTATTTCATCGTCTGCTAAAGAGAATTGTGTAATTCTAAATGAGCCATCGTTTCGAGCTAATAGCTCACGTCCTTTTTTAGTAAGGATGGCATCAACTGTAACTGAAATGTTATTTAAGTATCCCATGGTTTATTCTTGTTGTATATAAATATAATATTTTTTAGTTTTTATGATATTAAATTCTGTGATTTAAGTTCTTTTACAATATTACCGGCTCTATCCTGTAAAGTTTGAGGAATATCAGCAGGTAAAACTATACCTGAAGATGTTTTTCCTTTTTGTTTTGGAAAGTCTAAAACTATATTAGTTTCATCTAATGTTTTTTTCAAAATAATAAATCTTTTAATTTGTCGTGCATCTACAGCATTAGAAGGTGTAGTAAAATCTTCACATGCTCTAGCAGGAATATCTTTATCAAATTCAATAGTAACCCTTCTTGTATTAGTTACTTCATCTCTTAATACTGTATTTACACGTTTTACTTGTCTTTCAAATGAACGTGGAAATACAGCACTTCCTGATCCTACTTCACCTGCTTTAATATCAGCAAATTTAAATATATCTCCTTCATTAATAGAGAATTCTTCATCTATTACTCCAAAGGAATCTGATCCACTTTCGTATATAGAAGAAGTTTGTATAAAGTTTCCATACCAATAGGACATAGAAACAGATGCTGTTAATATATTAAAAGATCCTGTATTATTTCTCAAAAAGAAAGCATCTCCATTATCAGCATCACCTCCATCAGCAACACTTGATGTTATACTTACTACAGGATCTGAGGGTAGATAATAAGTGTATTGTGGGGTTTGATATTTGATTGAAGAATTAATTATGGATAAGGATGCACTTCCAATTTCTGGGCTTCCGAAATTTGTTTTAAATATTCCCCCTAATGCGGAAGGAGAAAATTCTAGTTGTGCATTTATAGTATCGGTATTTTTAGGTAGTGTTACAGAATTAGTTACAGGGTATGTAGCATTTAATAAAGCAAAATCTCCTAAATCAGTAGATGATGATATTAATGGTAAAGTTCCATTAAATGGATTCCATGTAATATCATTTATAGGTGCAGATGGGTTTTTAGGAATTCTAACCTGTAATTCAAATTCACCCTGAATATTAGCTACTAAATCATTATCCCACCAAATAGAATCTCTATTTACAGGGGTATTTCTGGTTAATTTAATTGATGGTGTACCAGCTACAGAAACTAAATTACTTCCACTTATAACAGCAATAGTATCTGTAGAAAGATTACCTATCTGAATAAAATTACCATTTAGACTATCAGTAATTGGTTCTAAATCATCTTGACTTAGATTTTCTATTGAACTAGTTGTAAAACTAAATTGTAGTGTACTACTACCCGTTGGATTTTGTAACATAGGAAGATATCTAAACCCACCAGCATACACTGATTTTAGACCATCTAAATATTTTTGATCTGAAAATTCTTGATTATTATCAAGAGATATATCTATTTCTTTTTTCTGGTTGAATATATTTTGAACTTCAAATATAGTTTTATTTCCTCTGGTTAATTCTATAACATTTGATCTCCCATCAATTAAATATTTAATGTAAACATTAGACCTATCTGGGAATGCAGAGCCTGTTTCTACAATCTCTGAAAAATAAGCAAATTTAAGTGAATTTAAATCAATTGCAGCTGTTTGACCATAAGATTGATCACCTAAAGTATAATCATTATATTTTTGAGAAATTGTTTTACTACCTAAATAACGTGGATTTACATATCTTTGTAAAGTATAATTACTATCTTGAATAGGTGCATCTAAGAAAGCTGTATCAGCTTCTGATATTTCTCCAAATGACCTACTTGTAATAAACCCTATATTAACAGGTGTAATTACATCTGAAGAGTAATCAACATCCATATATTTAGTTGATTTTCTAGCTTCAAGTACATTATTTAATTCAGGATTAAAGGGTACTGCAGAATAAGACACAGCAGTATTACTATCTTCTTGGGTTCTAAAGAAACTTTTTTCTGTAACAATACTAGAAGTAGGTTGAGAATAAACA
>CENS01022631.1_pt1 | contig 13149 bp, 3 predicted proteins | sample 530201 | NCBI WGS metagenome assembly CENS01 (sample SAMEA2619747, study PRJEB7988) | marine metagenome | biome: marine biome (ENVO:00000447); feature: surface water layer (ENVO:00002042); material: "saline water (ENVO:00002010), including plankton (ENVO:xxxxxxxx)" | depth 5 m | reverse complement strand
TCCCTGTAGTACTGAGCTGTGCTCTTTAATGAGCTATAGGGCATTCTTTTTCTGGCCATTACTTTTAAGTTTATTCACTCTTGAGGTTTTCGTATTTATCTTGCATTATATTGAGTATTCTTAATGAGTGAGTTCTCATTGCGGAACCTTTCATTTCAAATGCGGAGTCGTAGTTCTTGTTTATATCGTTTATAGCTTCAAGTTTTTCGGCATCACTCATAGATGCATACTTAGATGAATTCATCAGTGTTGATACCTCTTGGTATCTTTCCTTTCCGCTAATAGCCATAAGGTCATTTATTTCACTACTATTCAAGTATACAGACGAAGCAACAAATTCCTCATCGTTTATCCATGTGAAATCTCTATCCAAAGCCAATATAGCCCTCATCATCTTTTTACTCCTCACGTTAGGCACGTTCATTGAACGCTTCTTAGCGTACCCTGGAGTCCCGACAACATTTGATATTTCTCCTAGATTTTCATAAAGCCTCCATATCTCATTTGAAACAGGATCTGATTCACCTTGTCTTGATTTAGTTATATCGAAGAGTTGATATGCAATTCCTGTATTACCTCGTGGGGTTTGTTTAATAGGTTCCCCTTTCCAGTTTATTCTTACTGGGACTCCGTCCGTATTAAATGTCCTATCTTTTATTGTGTATTCAATAGTTTTGAGTAACCTTTCCTCCATAGGCATATCTTTGGTTACCCTAAAGTCTGGCATATACTCTCGTTGACTCCTGTGGAATGCTGACAAGGAATTAGGAAGAACAGTTGCGGAGGCTGCTTTCATTGTTGAATTTAGCCACCTTTCTGAAGCTCTGTTCCAATCCTCCGAGCCAACAGAGGTGATTATGCTTAACAATCCATCTATACCTTGCAAGAAGCTTTGATCCATAATGTGAGACACACCTGACATTGGCGCAAAACCAAACGCATCTGTTATGGAATGATGCAAAAAGTTCAACCCACTATAGTCTCTGTTTTGTAGCTCAGTCCTATCTGCTCCCTTAGCTATTGAGCCGAAGATGGTGCCCACGATGCCTAACTTGTTGTAAGATACGAACTCATCATCGTTTTGCTTAGCGGTAGACTCTCCTTTTATGAACCTTTTCAAACCGCTGACGTTGATTGAGTTAGGAGGGAATTGATCATAGGCGAGGTTCTTTTCTTCATCCTCATTCCATTCGATCGCACCACTCATTAACCCCTCTTTGATGAGGAGGAGGGCTACCTGAGATGACATACTACCAATGACTGCTTTGCCAAAAACCTTGGATGCAGTCTTGGCGTCTTTTTTCCTTATATAGTTAGCCATCCTAGCTGCGGCAAAGTAAGGAGAAAGATACGTTAGCGTTTCAGTCATTATGTTTGCTGGAGTGCTCCTAAAAGGCACCTGAAGACGCATCAAAAATCTCGCTACTTGATTGGCATCAATAACTCTGCTTCCGAAGGCTGCATCAAAACCACTAGAAAGAAGTTTCTCCATTGCTGAGATAGCATCGTTAGCAAACCTCGTTGTAGTTGTTTCCGCTTGAAAGGTAAACCTCTTACCTTCTTCTACGGCTGATTCTAACGTTTTAGCGCTAGGATGCCTCATAAAGCTCTTAAGAGCATCTCCTTCTAACCCTTGAGCCCTTCCCGCCTTGTACAGTTCTTTCGCTTCTATAAAACGCCTGAACGGTGTATCACCTAGTGCGAGCAGTCTAAACATTACCTCAGCTGGGATACCTACAGTCCCCTGAACAAACAGCTTCATTCTTTGAGACAGACTAGCCTTTCCTTTGTCATTCAGAGGTAAGTCTTCTTTTGATATTGCAGAGATTAGGGATCGAATAGGCGCGAATCCTCTCTCCATCCTCCACTCTGCACTTTGATCTGGATCTACACCAGTAAACAACATTCGAGTTGCCTCTACGGTTCCCCTTCCCATTCCTTTGATGCCTTCCCAGTATGCATTTAATGAATAAGAATTAGGATAATCTGAAGCAACTCCAAACACATTTAATAGTCGCTCTACTGGAACAGCAATAACGGATGAAAATGTCTCTCCGAACAAGTTTATCAGGTTAGCACCTACGTTGGTAGCGTGAGAAATAGGTGTCAGTAGATTACCCTGCACCAACATACCAGCGATAGTTGACCAATCTCTTTCTATGATTGTTGAAGTGAAGTTCGTTAATGCTTTATCTGCTTTATCTAACTCTTTCTTTGCTTTTTTCAGTTCCTCCTCAACGTTTTCTCCAGCGATGGCTCTACGCTTCAAATCGTCATATTTTGACTTGGCATCCATTGATAAACCGACAAGATCTCTGAGCTTTACCTTTTGATCATCAGATAACTTGTTGCCATGTCTAGACACCTCAGCTTCAATTACACTCACAAGCCCCTCTGGAGTTGAGTTTTTCAATTCCCTCATTTGCCTCAATAACCTACCAGCCGTTGTTCCTATCTTGGCCAAATTCTCAACCAAGCCAGGGATCGCGTCTCTGTCACCCCTGGCCACAGCCCTAGAGATCAACTCTGCACCCGCCAGAGGCCCTACATCATCATTCCTGTTCTGAAGGTTACCGAGGACATCATCCCTCATCAATGAAATCAACTCAGCGTCTGTAAGTGTACTAAGTCTGTTTTTTTCAGACTTGAGGTTTTGAGGCGTGATGTAGTTCTCTGGATTATTTAGTATGTCTTGTCGTACATCACTAAACGTCTTCGCTGCCTTTCCTGCAGTCTGCCTGATCCTATTAAACCTTACAGAGGATTGTTTCTCTTTCCTAGCCACTTCGGCTTTTCCGTCTGCACTGTATAACGCGCTAACCACCTTGTCTGAAACAGAATCCATCATGTCATCCAGCTCAGCATCTGAAAGTTGACCCCTCCCAGAGGCTTCTATTACAGCACCAAGCCTCTCTCTAGCTAACTCGTAATCCCGATCAATAGTTCCGTCCTTGTTTGTCTTCCTTATTGGTTTTGATTTTGTACGACCTTCTATGTTTTTCGAATCAGTAGCGAACCTGATTTCACCTTTTACGTAGATCTCCCCGTTAGACTCAAGAACAACGTCAGCGCTTTCTACTAGTCGTCCATCTTCTGTCCTAGGGAAATTATCAACCCCCTCATTAAAGGACAGCCTAGTATACCCACCACTAATGTCGGATCCCTTTGGCTTTTGAGAAACAGTGTAAGAATATGCGTCATCATAATCTTCAAACACTTCCCCATCACCGACTTTACCTTCACCTTTTACGAAGAAAACAACATCTGGTTTGTCCTTGAGTGGTGAATTTGGTTTATCCCATCCCTCAGGTGCAAATTCTGGGTTAAAAGGAATTCTAGCTACAGGCTTGAATCCATTCTTAACGTAAATAGACTCCAGCTTTGTTGCATAGGCATCAAAGAAAACACCGTCGCCAGCGTATGCTACACGGGCGTCCTGCATATCTTTTGATATCCCTTTGAGTTTAGAGCTAGGATCCTTAAAGAGACCTCCCATGTATCCATCAGACTTAACGTAAGCGCCAGCCATACCATCCTCAGACATGAACAGATAACCTCCTTCCTCTAATATCGCCTCTAACTCTGACTGAGACATCTTATCTACCTGAAGGTTCAAAAGACTACCACTAGCCTTCATTCTGTCTACCGCCTGACTCATAGCCTCTGCATAAGCTTTTGCATCAGAGGTAGGTACCGCTCGACCTATCTTCTTCGGTGGCGACACAGCCATAACCTTAGCTTCGGTATCCCCGTCAACAACCAGCCTTTCGATTGCTTGAGTGTCAACGACGAATGATGCACCCCTTGTAACCTTTACATCGCTAGATGGCTGAGGTGTAACTTGCGAGTAATCTGTCGAATGAGCAGACATCTCTGCGGGTGCAGTGAGCTCAATAGCATCCTCTAGTATGTCCTCAATTTTTATCTTGTGGTTAGGTGTGTACTGTCGACCACTGGCTATTTGGTTGTCAGCATAGAGGTAATTTGTCACTACTGATAATGGAACTCTGTAGTTACCTGTCTTATCTGTACGATATTCTTCTTCAGATCTGTAAAATAAACTCCTTTCTTCTGGAGTCATTTGATCTGGATCGCCCAGCACAAACTCGCCCTTACTTGCTTTAACCGTTAAATCGCTGGCCACGCGACGAACAGTCTTGACAAACGTATCGTATGATTTGTGAGACCTAGTCGCCCCACCTTCCTTTATTATCTGACGCAAGAGGTCGCTTATGGCGCGTGTTTCTTTAGACACTCCACCTTCAGAAATCATCCTTTCTTTGAGTCCTTGTAGTTGCCTTAAGGCTTCAACCGCATTTTCTGATGGGGTTACGCCATGCTGTATGAGTTTCTCTTGTACTCTCCTGTAGTCAGACTTAACGCCTCCCTCTGGTATACTCTTAAGCGACTCGTCGGATAGAGAAGGTTTCTCACCCATCGAGGTGAATACACTGTTTTGTGCATTGGAATCCATTATGGCCACATCGTTATTGCCATTAAGGAGTAATCCATACGCACCAATCTTAAGTCCAAAAGCACTCTGACTAAGAAGTCTGCCACCACTAACATTCTTATTCATAGTAGCCAAAAAGGCCGAAGAATTCAAACCAGTCACAGCGCCAGCATCATTCGTGTAACTAAAAAGACGAGACATCATGTCCAGTTTAGCCAACCCTGCAGCTACAGCTTCTCGTCTCTGCTGGTTCATGTTCTTTGATATTGGGTGGCTCCCATCTATTATTGAATCTATTGTGGCACTCTGTGGATTAAAATCATCACCGATCATTGATTCCATTGTGGCGCTCTGTCGACTAGAATCATAATCTGTAGCGAACACAAAACCATTTCCATTCTTGTAGTTCTGCAACATAACATCCAATACAGCACTAGCGGATCGAAGGTTTGTTTCAGCGTCAACGCCATTACTAGTGATAGCAACAGCAAAATTCGCAAGTGAGACGAATGATGATTTTTCATTCATCTTTACCCCCATGAATTTCTTTGAAACAAAATCTTCAATGAACTTCTTGTGCTCAACGGTAAACCTGTACGGCTTGTCTGGCACCATAGGGTTACCCTCGCTTTCCATCTCATTAATTAACTTAATTGAGTCTGAAATAACAAGAGATGCAATTTCGTCTCGGGTCAGTTCTGGGTAAACAATAGATAACAACTCAGATTTGAGGTTGTTAATATGAGCCTTTTTTGACGACGAGCATGATTCAAGACCAGAACAATAATACATCCTCTTCGACTCCTCTTGAGCCTGAAGGATTCTTTTCCTCACAGCGTCTTTTTCCTCCTTTGTTTTTGCATTTGCTTCCTTGAAGAAATCAGCCGTAGGCCTCATTTTACCATCTTTGCCCTTGGACAACTTAGCATAAAGGTCGTTTGCCCGTACAGAATTGAAACGAACCTTACTGTCCTTGGTAGAGGAATAGTAATTAGCCTCTTCTTCATTAAAGGTGTAATCCTTTTTCGCTAAAGATGCTTTCTTGGATATGATTCTGTTTACGGCTTTTCTAGTCATCTCCATCCTGTCAGCAGCCCCCTTGTAGAACGACCTTGTACCCATCTCGACATTCTCAAAGTCAAGCTCGGCCATACTCTTTCCTTTACTCTCCGCTGCCTTCTCACTCTTGATGATGTTCACTGCTGAACTAGATATAGATGACAGTATGTTGTCAGCTTGCTCCTCTGTGAGAATACCATCATTCACAGCATCAGTTAGGTCTTGTTTAATGCCAGCGTATGACGCTGAGCCTCTATGCCTTATTTTAACGTGTTCGACTTTGAAGTCAGTTGGAGAGCCCCCAAAATCAGCCCTAAGCTCTAGGACGTTAATCTCCTGGCCGTTGAACCTAAAGTCAGAGAATGCGGGGAGTCTGTTGTATCCACCAAGGTTGTCTTTATCTCCGCTCCACCATCTTTTTTCTCCTGTGCTAGCACTACTCATTCTACCAACCTTCTTCCACCAGTTAACGAAATGTTGGTAATTGTTGAACGTCCTCTTTCTTGGTGTACTGCCAGTTGGGACTCCCTTCCTATACCATGCCTCGTTATATTCTACTTCAAACTGACCTTGAGGTAGATCATAAGGCGAAATGGTATTTTCATCCCTAACCATCGACTTCCTTACACCAGGTTTTTTCTTCCTAGTTAAATCCTTAGGCACATCAGCAGTCTTGCCTTTATAGGCTTTGACAAGATTATTCAAGAAAACAAAAGCATCCCGCTCATCAATCAGTCTTGCAGACTTGTAATTTGGTAGGATCTTTGAAATGATATTGTTTATCAAGACCTTAGCCTGAGCAAGCTTGACCTTTGTAGGGCCTTCAGCGATGAAGTCAGATATAATTTCTACTGCAAATTCAGACGCAATTGTACCGCGACCCTGAGCAGAAAGCACCCCTATGAGTTCATCATCTGAAAGTCTACTCGCTTCTTGTTCGTTAAGAATTCCTTCAGCTATTAGGTATTCCTTGGCCTTTTGAACGGCCCTTTTCTTTACTTTGTCTCCAGCCAACGACCGAAGACCCCTGAGCAATGAGGCTTTTTCATCTGGCGACACATCAGAAGATTCAAAATAACTCTGGAATGTAGTGCTATGAAGCACCTCTTCTATGAAGACTTTTTCAAACGAAGGTTTTCCAAGCCCTTGTTTTCTCCTTATCTCAGAGTTTGCTTCTATCTGAGCTATATCGACAAAAATAACTGGCTCCCCGTTGATTTCAGTCTGAAAGCCACCGACTCCCCCGCCGAGTACTTTCTGGAAGCGCTTGCTCCCTTGCTCACCAACGAAAATAACTCTCGGCTTTTTGCCTGTCCTTTGAGATAAGATTGAGGCAAGCTTACTCACTGCCTGGTTGACAACCTTCCTTTGCTTGACAGACAAAACGGATCCGCCTACAGACTCAGGGGCTCTAAAAGAACCGTCGTCTCCAACCGAAACCACTTGAGAGTCACTAGTTTCATCTTCAGCCATTTCTAAGACTTGACTAACGGCTTCTTCTTCAGACATATTAGGGTCAACGTCAACGTCATCTACCTCCTCCTCGGTGTCTAGCTTTGGATCCATTGATGACTCAATCTCCTCCTCAATGTCGGCCTCGCTTTCCGTTACGTCAGTACCTTCCTCGATGTCATCTGCGTCAGTCTCTGAGTCTGTTTCTTTTGTTGCAGGACGCAACCCCAGCTCTGACTCAATTTCAGCCCTGATGTCTTCAACTGCTTGAGAAGCTGACTCTAAGAGTACTGGATCTGCTGACTCTGTTTGAGATAGATCTATAGCGTCTTCAAGTGCTGCTTTAGCTCTCTCTAATTTCTCACTTAGTTCTCTTATCCGCTCGTACCTCCTTCTAGATGACTCAGCGTTTTTACGGGCAACCTCTATTGCATTAGAAGTATCTTCGTACCCCTCAGTTCCAAGGGTGTCCTCCTGTTGCTCTAGAAGGCTCTCTAGATCTTTCTCGCTGTTTTCTGCCTGCCGCCTGGCGCTCTCTAACTTCCCTGAAAGTTTCTTCTCGAAAAGGGATTCTGATTCCTCTTCAGTTAACTCTACAGGCTCTTCTTGAAAGCGAGCTCGAGCTTCAAAACCTTCTTGATAAAGCTTCTTGTATACTTCAAGCTTGTCGTTGTATATTTTTTCAAGAGATTCAGTATCCTTCCCCTTCTTTTTGGCTTTATCAAGTTTTCTTTTTGCATTTCTTGCTTCAATTCTAGCGGCCTCTGTTTTGGCATTCAGAGTTTTTAATTCTGCAAAAGCCTCTGGATTACGCTCCCTCACCATCTCGTAAAAAGGAACCCTTGATTCAACAAGGCTTATGTGCCTTTTTTGAAGCTCGTCCATCTTCTCTACAATCTCCTTTCTTTCGCTGGGCTTCTTTGTTTTATCAAGTTGATCTTGCAGACTCTTATACTCTTTCTCTAATGATAAAATTTCTCCTTGTATAACAGGATCTTTTGAGTCTATTAAAGACAAGATCTCCATGTTAGGGTTTGTGTTAACACCTCCCAATCTTCCTAGGCTCTCGAAAATAGATCCTGCAACGCCACCAACTATAGCCCCTTCAAAGCCTTGTTTTAGCGCAGCTGACATATCCACCTTTTCTCCAGTGGCGAGCTGATCCGCAACAGCATCGGTCACACCCGTTAAAAATTCAGTAGCACCTTCTTCAGCTATCGCAACGCCCTTCCTGGCTGCGTAGCCACGAGCGTAAGACGTCAATGTCTCCCTAAAGGTACCATTAGTCAAAAGTTCCTTTCTGAAAAGATCTCTTAGTCGTACGTTATTCCCCTCGGCTTGAGCTGCTAGCCTAGAAAAAGCACCGCCCCTACCTGCTTTTCCCGCTGCTGCAGCTCTTTTCATGATTCGTCCGCCTACAAGGGAGAACAGAGCTTCACCTGCGCCAGCAGTTAGAGCGTATCCCATCGCTCCAGCTTCCCCGTAAACTTCGATCTCCTGTTCTTCACCATTTACAACCCTGGTCTCAGTAATGTCCCTTACTGATACATAAGTGTCAACGCCAGATAAAACGCCAGTGCCTAACGATCCAACCAAGACCCCTCCTACACCAGGAACAGCAGCAGTAGCAGCAGCGGTAAATGCGATAATAGGGACAGACTGTACAGTGCTACCTATTATTTGATGAACACCATTACCTATGTCTCCATTGGCAAAAGAATCAACTATTCCTGCGTCAAACTGTGTCAACGACTGAGCTAACTTTTCCTTGTCGGTGTTTATATCTGTACGAAGCTGTTTCATCGCCTTGTCGTACTCTTCGTCATCGTATTGTATCGCATTGACACCCGACTTCACTATGTACTCAACAGGGTCTGTAATCCCTTGAATACCTACCTTCAAGTTTTTATACATGTCGATGACAAATGCTTGGTCATTATACCGCGCATCACCATCGAGATCTAAGTTAAGGCCATTCTCAAAGAATAGTTTATCTGTAACTACCTCTAAGTACTCCTTAAACTTTTCTTCATCGTTAACAATGTCTTCTGGGAGGTTTTTCCTCAGCTGCTCTATTAATGCTGGTTTAGCCCTGTCAATAAACTGACTTGAAAAATTCTCGTTAATTAGTTTTGCCTCTACGTTTTCGGGGGTTAACGGCAGATACACATTTTTGTAAGTAAAACTTTCTTTCCAAGGTCCTTTACCAAATTCTTTACCTATTATTTGCCAATCCTCTTTTATCTCTTTCCTTCGTATTTCAGCTTCAACTAGACGTTCTTTCAGCTCATCAGAGTCAGACACCTCGTCTTTAATAACGGCTAAAACCTTAGAAGCCTGAAGTGCATACTCATCTTGAAGGGAATTGACTAAATCCTCAGACTCGCCAAAATTATACTGTTCGTACTTCTTTACGTCGAGGGCATCAGGAGTTTCTTCTTCATCTCCGAAAATCGCTTCAGTTATCCTTACGATTGGATGAGAGGCTGAGCCTATCTCATATAAAACCTGTTGTGTTTGGTCCCACCAGTCGTAAGCATCCTCCTTGTAGCCTATTGCCGTATCACCTGCTCTCTTTTGAGGTAATGAAGTAGAAGTTTCTTCCGAGGATGCAGACACCACACCCTGTTGCTGACTTGTCGGCTGACTTGACTCTGTAAAACCGTAGGACTGTTCTTCGTTTTTTTTTACACCTCCAGTCAGAGTAGTAAACTGATTGTAGTCATACCCCTTTTCTTCGCCTCCAATTGCATTAAAGACGGCTTTGTTATACTCTTCACTGTCGGATAAGCGTTGCACGAAAAGATCGTAGTCGTAGCCTTTCTCTTCGCCACCAATGGCTTGAAACAGTTTTTTTACGTATTCTTCATTCATCTTTATTGCGTTTTATTTATTGTACACCTGGATCTGTGTAAAACCTATAATTCTCATCTGGACTAAGAGGGTCAATAGGAGAGTCAGTACTTTGAATATTTCCAGGGTCAAGAGGATCTCCACCGCCACCACCTTTCATTTTCTCGAGGATCTTATCATACGCTCCATCGCCATAGATATTGTTTATTCTTTGTATTATAGTATCATCTACATCTGCAACTATGAGCTCACCACCTCTGTCTGATAAAAGAGCCTTTGGGTTGCCTTCATCATCAATATATACCTGATTAAGCAACCCTCTAACACGATCACCATCTTTATTCATCACTGTGATACCAATCACTTCTTTCGAATCTTCATAACTTGGCAAATTAAAACCTCTATACCCACCTGCTACATTAATTATAGGTGGAATTGTAATCTTTGTTTCATCTGTTTCTCTTGATGATGACCCGTCAGAACCTGTTCCTGTTTTTCGCTTTGATTTTTCTTCCTGATTCTTTCTGGCTTCGACACCCTCCTTAATCGCTTCGCTGAATAAATCCAACGCATCGGATATAGTTATATTTGCGGTGTCTATCTCTGGGTTATTAAGGACTTGTTGAGGGGTGTATTGACTAGACAGTTCTTTTTCACGCAGATAGTAATCGATAGCGGCCAATTGGTATTTAGTATCCGTTCTCATGGAGGAGAGTTTATCGTCTAATGCTTCTGGGCCTATTTTACTATAAGTATCATATATCGATGCTTTTGTTGCGTAGTCTGATGGGGCCTCAAATGTAGACTGTCGAACATCAAAAGAAAAAATATTTAAGGCTCTTTTAGGGTCGGTTATATCAAAGATATTATTGTCCCCTTCAAACTCAAATTCCCCAGTATTAAAGTTGAGTTCTAAATTTTTGTGTTGTGAACTGTCATATTGATCTAAGACAGCCAATAGGTCTTCATGCGTAGTGTCTGTAGATAGTCCTTTGTTACCGAAGAATACTTTATTTCCACCATTGTTTTTACGAAGAACCTGATCAGTCCAGGTGAAACCATTACCGTTTGCTGTTTTAGCGTCTCCATAAGAGAGCTCGTAGAACTGCTCATAAGCATCCACCCTTTGCTTTAGCTCATTAACCATCTTCGCCCACTTAGCCATTCCTTCATCACTCTGAGAGAAGTAGTCAAGAGTCTCTTCAGAGTACAGCTCCTCAGCCATGTCCTTAACGAGAGCGTAATGTGATTCATACATCTTAGCGCTTGATGGAGAAACCTCCCCCATCCGCGCTGCAGCCATGAAGTCTTCAGTCTTCTTTTCTTCAGCAAGTGCCTCATTAAAAAGGCTGTCATTCGATAGAACTTTTCTCTCAGAGAGATTCTCTTGAAAAGCCTTTAGCCTCTCGCCATAAACACCAGCGTTAACGGAACTCCCCGACCGAAGTCCAGTTGTTAACCCTTGAAAACCTGTTCCTGCCATTACTTCTTGCTATTGAACTCCCTGAAGAGTTTTCTTAGATATGAGTGCAACTCACTGTCACCCTCCGACGCCATACGCTCAATCTTACCTGATTGCTCTGGGTTGAATATAAGCTCACCTCCTGTGGCCTCACCTATCTTCTTTCCGTTGCGAACGAGGTCTATTGGGTTTGTCTTATGAGAAAACTCACCTGGAGTCTCTTTGATCTTTGCCCCGTCTTTTGCGGAAGCCCCTGCCGCTCCAAGCACATCGAGCCCTCCTGAGGCAGCACCGAATAAATCTTGAATAAAGTTTTGCCTATTAGCCGCTATCTGACCACGAGCTTTCTCCCTCGCCGCCTCTGCTTCGTCAGCCCTAGTAAGAGCCCTACCGTAATCAAACAGTCCTAACTCTCTTGCTCCTGCAACATTAGTGTCGAGCACACTTTGTTCCCTGCCAGCAAACACATCCATCCCAGCTTGGCGTCTTGCCTGAGATTCCGCTGCTGCTCTCGCTAAGCTTTCTTGCTGTTGCCTAGCCATCGATGATGCCCCACCTATAAGAGCCTTAGCACCACCACTCTGAAGTGCACCCAGACCACTTGCAGCCGCTCGTTCAGCCTCCCGCCTAGCTATATCTCCAGCCCTGTCCTGCTGAGACATCATAAGGGCCTGTCGTGCACCCCTCCCCAAGCTGTACTCAGGGAGAGAAGCCCTTGCCTTCCGAGCAGCTTCAGCTTGCTCTCGCATTGCCCTCTCGGCTTCGTCGCGCTGACGCTTTGTTTCTTTTTGCTTTCCAAAAAAATCTACAGCACCTCCAGCAACATTCAAAGTTGTGCCAATGATGGCCATTGTAAGTGGATCCATATTGCAAATATAATGATTTTGACCTTACTTATGATGCATCACTGATTCTACAATCTCAGTGTTGACACAGTAAACCTCAACAGGACTTGTTACACTGCTTAAGAAATACGCCTTAGCATAGTGCCCACGTATAGGATCCCCATTAAACGACTGTGGAAGAGCGAGATAAGTTTCGAACTGTACACCTTCAATCCAGACTCCTGACAGTTGGTTTACTAAAATATCCCCATTTGAGTCTAAACCAGTGACAAGTGTAGGTGAAAGTGCAGGTGGTGTTAATACACCATTCTGAAGTATAAACACCTCGGCTCCAACTGGCACAGGGGCACTGTAAGAAGGGTATGACTGTTTAATAGCGAAGTCAAGACCTGGACTCAACTCAGTCAGGCCTATGTGTACAAGGTGGTCAGTGCTAATCGCAGACATATCTTGTGGTATCCGTGAATAGATAGTATTCTCCTTCCTTTCCCAATTCCTAATGATTAAGTCAGAAAACGCTCCATCTGAAGCAAGGTATCTCGTAATGAAGCTGTCAGACCCCAGGTTAGAACCCTCTACAGAACAAGAATTAAAAGTCTTCACCATTGAAGGCGAATTATTCACTGATACCGAAAAGATCCAAGGCCTATTTTGCATGTAATAAATGCAACGCACATCACTGTGATCATGCTTGAAAAACAAATGGTCATAGGCTTCATCAGGATCGTATGGACCTTGATAATCGACATGCTTGCACGTATACATCGAATTATCTACAGATGCGTAAATGTCAGGAACAAAAGACCACAATGATGTCCACCTCGACTGCTCTATATCGTATGATAGTGTCGCGCCCTTATTTAAAAGCGGTAGACCAAAACCTTTGCCCGTGAACCCTGAACCCGAAAAAGAAGCCAAATCACTATAAACGTCTGGTTGCGTTTGAGCATTAGGGCCGTACTGTAGATCTTCTGTTTGATACCAAGTAACATAAATCATCTCATCATCAGGGTCATACCCAGTAA
>CENS01013602.1_pt1 | contig 13165 bp, 12 predicted proteins | sample 530201 | NCBI WGS metagenome assembly CENS01 (sample SAMEA2619747, study PRJEB7988) | marine metagenome | biome: marine biome (ENVO:00000447); feature: surface water layer (ENVO:00002042); material: "saline water (ENVO:00002010), including plankton (ENVO:xxxxxxxx)" | depth 5 m | reverse complement strand
ATCTTGAGTTCCGAAGATGTTGGAAGAACTTCCGAAGTAGGAAGACCGCCAGCACGGCTTTGGCTATAAACTTGAACATAATCTTCGTCAGAGATGTCGAAGTAGAGATCCAAGGGAATAGAAGGATTGTCGTCAGCATTGTACTGAAGAGTTGTAAAGAGGTTAGACAATGCGGGTGCATTGTTAATAACTTCTGCGAGAACAGGTCCGATAAACTCAGCAAGAGCGGTTTGAGCTTCGTAAGCAACGTCACGGTTGCGGGAAGCCATAGCCTTGATAAGCTCAACTTGTTCGGGGGTATTTTTTAAAGTGATTTTCATATTATTAAATTCCTTTTTTCATTAACCGAGTTTAACAACAACGAAATCGCCTGCGAACGCATCGGTAACACCTTGCGATGTGCGAGTGCCAGTTCCAATAACAGTTCCGATAACTTGATCGACACCGTCTTGACCAGTTGTTCCAAGAGCAACACCAGTGATCTTGCCGTTAGCAGCAGTTGCTACACCAGCACCAATCGTGAAAGAAGTGTTTGCGTCAAAAGCGTTAGCGTTGAACGTGAAAATTCCTTTAGTTGCAACAGGAACAGATTGTCCAGGAAGAACAGCTTGGAGCTCCTCTTTCTTGGTTGCATTGTAAAGAAGTTTTTCACCGTTTTCATCATTCTTTGCAGTCTGATTAAGAGTAACACCAAGAACAGCGCCCTTGGTTTCGTTAGCTCCACAGCCCGTAATAGTCAATGATACAGTTGGGTACATCTCGCTGCCAACAAATGGATAGTCAGTTTTGCCAAGATAGCTGTTAGAACCATAAGTAATAACATCTTGGTTGAAATTTCCACCTGCAACTTTAACGATGCTACCTTGAGAAGCCTGCCCGTCATCTGTAGTAGAATCCAAGGCAACGGCTGGATCGAAAGCGAACATGTTAACCACGTCGTTTTCGTCATATTGTCTGAATGGTAATAGTCTAAGTGCCATAATTTTAGTTAGTTAAATTTTTTTTTTTATCCAAGGATATTTTCACGGCTAAAAGCAGCAGCGAACTTATCCTTCAAAGTTTTTGCAGAAGCTTGCGCTTCGTTATTATTAGGAATCTCTTCGTTTGTTTGTTCTGCATTTGCAAGAGCTTCTTCAACGTCAACTTTTTCTTCCTTAGCTTCTTCGCTTTCCTCGGAAGCTTCAGAAGTTGTCAAACGTTTTTCAACCTCAGCGTCGATCTTAGCTTGAATTTCTTCTTCGATCTTAGCTTTAGCTTCTTTGTTCTTGGATGCCCAAAAAACTTCAAGTTCACTCTTAAACGATGCGAAAGCTTCTTCGGAGTCTTCAAGACCCTTAATTTTTTCAGCGATGAAAGCAGCATCGCTTTCTTCGAGATCGTAAAGAGAATCAATTTCTTCCATGCGAGCATTGAAACGTGCAACTGCTTCTTCAGCAAGTTTTGCAGCTTCGAACTCGGCGATGCGTTCTTGAGCAGCCTTAAGCTCTTCTTTAATAGATTCTACAGAAGCTTGAAGCTCTTCCTTCGCAGATGCGATTTCGGCCTTCTCTTGTTCCGCAGCTTCAAGAGAAGCTTTGTACTCGTCATCTTTTTGTTTAATGGCATCGGCAAAAGTCGATGTCATGCCCGCAATCGCCTCTTCTGAAAATTTCTTCTCTGAAAGGGATGCTTTGATTTCTGATAGTAGAGTTTCTAAGTCCATGATTTTAGTATTGTTTACAGTATTTTTTAAATTTTGTGAAATTTTGTCATTAATTTTTTTTAAATTTGAAGCTTGTGATTTATTTGAATTATCAGATTCTTCTGTTTCTTGATATTCGTTACTGATAACCCCTTTAACATTTGCGGCAGGTTTCATTGTAAAACCGATACCAAGAGGATATACATTTCCGACTATCAACCGATATATTGGACTGCCATCTTCGGTGACACCTTTACCACCAAAAGCTTTAAGCATTCCCTTCATTTCCATAATTTTATCTGGATCTGAAATTATTTTTGCATCTTTTAGATTTTTGCTACCTACTGCAATTTTATATTCACTGAAACCAACTTCCCAACTAGCAGAAACAGTATTGTGTGTTTTGCTTTTTGGATCGGTGCTTCTTTTAAGAGTTTCAAAAAAATCTTTATCTACGGTCTTATAAACAACCGCACCTAATGCAATATTGAAAGGATTTTTTTCGTTTTCATCTACGTTTACCAAAATATTGCTATCTGAGTAATCACTAAAACCAGCATTAACTATATGTCCAACAATTTTTTTCTTATCGTGTTCTATATTAGTTGGTTTGTGAACGAACTGTTGAACCGAATCAATGGCGGTTTTGGTACTCATACCATCGCCATTTTTATTAAATTCATTAACCACCGCAGCATTAAAAGCCACTCCCATTAAGTCAATGTTTTTTTCTAAATCTACGGAATTTGGTATTAAATCTTTTAGATTTTCAATGTTGGCTTTTGAAATATCTATCCCACCAATTTCTTGACAAGCTTTAATTTCAAAGTCAAAAGTTGTTGTATATTTATGCATCCTTTTTAGGATTTTTAACAACCTTAAGTTCCCCCTCTGGACCTACTTCTTTTTCTTTCTTATCATCTTCTGAAAGAAGTTTTGAGTAAGCAGCTTCGGCTTCTTCAGAAAGCTTGCCCTCCTTTTTCATCTTTTTAAGGATTGCTTTTTGCAAAGCAGGAGGAAGTTTCTTTTGCTTTTCTGTTAGCCCTCCTTCTCCAACTTCATTCATCATGCCTCTCATTTTGTCATATTGCATTCCGCAAGCTTTCATGGTTTGATCTTTATCCATTTTACTTGTGTCAACAAGAGCCTTATCATCCATTGCACAAACACTCATGTATGATTTATACATAGCTTCTTCTGTTTCGCTATACTTTTTTGCAATAGAGATTTCAATGTTTCCGTTTGAACGGTCTACATTCGCTACGAGTGGATTTTTAATTTCTTTCATTTGAGTGATATAAAATTGCTGATGGGTATAATTCTAATTTATGAGATTCTGAAATATTAAGAACGCCATCTAGCGCACCCAATTTTTCTATTACGTTAAAATCATTTACACAAGAAATCACCTGATCTGACCAATTTTCTTTTTCTGTTGCGCATACTACAGACTCGCACAGCCTATCTACCATTTTACTTTGCTCTTTTGAGAAACCCTTTTTACCCACTTTTAGTTTTTCTCTTAGTTTAGTGAAAGCTATGTTTCTCAGATTTTCTATTTCATAAATAGTTTGCTGTATATTTGCTCTAGAAAACTGATCTTCCGAACCCTCTGGCCTTCCAGGCATACCATTTGTAGGCTTTGTCTTGGGCTGATCTTCTTCATCTTGGATCATTGGAATACCGCCTACGATAGGATTAAAATAACCCTTTTCTCTTTGATCGACAAATTTGTCTTGCGCTTTTTCTAGCTCTTCTGCCTTGGGGAATCTTCCAGTGTGGAAAAGAGTCATTCCTTGTTCTGCGGTAAGAACCCCAAGCTCCATGAGCCTTGTTGCGACACGCATTAGTTGAGTTTCGTCACGAAGATCAATGTCTTTAAACTTAACAGTTGGGTATTGTCTAAAACCTAAATCTTTTGAAATTCTTTGAATTTCTGGTTGTAGGAAATCATTAATAAAAGCTTCACGAGCCTCTTTCAATCTATCTAAAAATACACGAGCCTTAATTTGTGCACCACTATACTTATCCTCATTGAGAATAATGTTTTGAAGCCCTTCTTTAATATCTTGATTAATAACTTCGTATTTTTGTACACCAACAACTTTGTTAATATCTGGAATAACAAAATCAGCCTTAGTTGTATAGTCAGAAACCAAAACACGACCAACAGATTCATTTTGGAAGAGTTTTTGCATAGCTCTAACATTATTAGAATTAATTCCACCCTTTTCTGGTTCTGCGCCCATCGTAATCATAAGAATGACATTTTCTACTGTTCTCATGATTGCTTGATCCATTTTTTTCATTTCCATCTTGGCGTTAATGTCCTCGAGAACTGGATAGCCAAATGGAATAGCAAATGGTTCATAATCTTGCTTTTTGTAAAAACTATATGCAAGTCTTTCGTTTTCTAAATTTATTTTAAGACCATCTTTAAAGTAAGCGCCATCTTTTATTAGTTTTTGATCTTCTGGATCGAGAGCATTAAACACAGCTCTATCGTAATCATTTTTTGGATTAGCAAGTCTTTCCATGTCAAATTCAGAAAGAATTTTTGCATAAGCTCCATCTTTAGTATTGAATACCGTGCTACGCTTTGCTACAATCTCGAACGGATTCAAAACGATGTATTTTAAGGGAAATTTATTTTCTCTCGGAGTATTTTCTACTATTTTCGAAAACTTTTTAAAATCCTCTAGATCGAACTTTCCATCCAATCTATATAGAAATATATTACCGCTTCTATAGTATTCTCTAAAGTATTGATCTTTTAAGTCCCAAAGTTTTATTCTATCAAAAAGTTTTTTGAAAAAATCTCTAGAAGTTGCATTTCCTCCCTCTAGATAAACTTCAGCATTTGCAAACTCTGACATCATATCAATTGTATTCCTAAAGATTGGAACGTTAGCATATGCTTTTTGACAAAGCTCAATAGCTTCTCTTACATTAATTCCATCAGATGAAATTTCGTAAGGTAACAATCCAGCACGAATTTGACTAAATTTATTAAGTGGGGCCGTAACAGAGGATCTGTTTATCCTAGTGCTTGTATTTTTTTCATTTAAATTACTTATCGAACCAGTCCTGCTGTACGACCCCAAAGAGGTATGATAGGCTTCTCCAGCGGTTGCTGGTTCTACTGAATCTTCAGACTGCGAGGCTTTAGTCTCAACTTTGTTAAATTTGTTCCAGTAATTAGATTTCTTAGTGTATTTTCTTTTAGCCATATCTTATTATAAAGTTAATTACACTTTTAAAAGTAACTTTTAAAACTTTTTTAAATAAACATAGGAGTGAACCCCTGGTTACTTTCCTTGGGGACACTCATCATATCATAGTATATGTTCATTCCCCAGTTGCCCAGCACCAAAGCAGAATAAGAGTCTTTTCTTGGTCTGTCTACACCTTTTTGTCTTTTTAGGTTTGAGGGTAAATCAAAACTTTGAGTTCCGCCAGCCGAGCTGGAAACTTGTATAAGTGCGCATTCTGCTTTTGTTAAGTCTATCATGTCTTTTTGGTGCTCAATAAATTCAATCATTTTAGCTCCGATATTTTTTTCATCTTCATACTTTGAGAATTTTAATTCTTTTATAGGAATTTTTTTAGCTCTTTGCATTGAATAGTTGTCATCCATAGCGGTAGCGGCAAAATACAATCTTTTTCTATCGAATGCGGTTTGCAACATTTCGTTTGCGTTTCTAATCCAAACAGATAGAGGCTTTCTTAGGTGACATATAACGTTACTCTTTAAATTATAATCCCTCCTAGCTTCTTTTAAATCCCTTACATAATCGTGCGGATTGTTGAAAGCAGCGTCAAAGATGCCTATCTTTAATTTTTCTTTTTTAAATATATCGCTTTCGTTGCAAGAGTTTATAAACTGCACACCCCCATTATAGTCACCAGAAATCATAACAATATTAAAATTATCTAAAATATACTTAAAATACTGGATATGTTTTTTTAGATTAGTTCCTGGCAAAGCATAACTGTGAACTAATACGCCTTTCTTTTGTTCTGGCAAAAGTTTTATAACTTGAATCGCAAAATCGTCTGAAGCCTCTGATTCCGACCAAGATGGGTCAAATGCCATAATATATTCTGCGTCCTCTTCCCCAGCTACTTCTACTGCTGGCGATTCACCATCTTCAATGGTGCATTCGGCCATTTTGCTGATTTTAAAATAACCAGCACTATCATCAGTAAACTGCGCATTGAACTCTCTATCAATCTGAGACTGGCTCATTGTCCCCTTTGCTTGGCTAATTAAATTTTCATCGTAAAGAGCTTTCGGCGCACAATCATAACTAAATTGCATTATACATCTCCTACCTTGGTTTTTTGCTCCAGGATTGAAAATCATATTCTCATAAGCTTGGTACATTTTATAGAGATACTCAAATTTATAGGATGCGGATGATAAGCCAATCATTTTATTCGATGGCCACTCAGTTCTTTCTTCTTCCGTCATTTTACCAGCCGCAATCATTGCATCTTCTGCGTCTTTGATTTTTTGTCTTTCTGTTGGGTTTTCCACAACCGCCAGGAACGGCATAATAACCTCGTTTAATACTTTTTCTGGCATAAGTAAAAGCTCGTCAATAATTATACGCTGAAAACGAAAACCACGAAGCTTTTCACCATCACCAAGAGGTAAAGCAGTAATACGACTTTTGCCAATTTGCATAGACCATTCATCGTTAGACTTGCCCACCTTACCAATACATTGTCGAAACAATTCTGCTTTTTTGTCTTGTGCTATATCTTCGATTTTGCGAAAGATCATCTTGGACTGACGAAATGATTTTGAAATAATTCCAATATGTACGCCTTGATTAATCATAGCGTCTAGTAAAGCAAAAATACCAGTAGAGAATGATTTGGACATACCACGAGACCAGATTCCCAAAAAGTAATCGTTCTCCATCATAGCTTTAACAGCCATATGCTGGAATGGGAAAAGCTCAATGCCAGTAAGTAATTCGGTAGTGAATGTTACATTCTCTTTTAAAAATTTATATAGCCACAATTTTGCTTTAGTGTCTTCAAGGTATCCCTCAAGTTCTAAAACTTGTTTGTTTATATCTTCTTTTTTTAGGGGTCTTTGATTGCCTGCTTCCCAACTCATTTTGCCTCCTTATCTAAAAAATATTGAACATCTACATTCCATAGTTTATCTCCTAAATACAACAACTTAGGAATTATCTCTTCGCTATGAGCTCTGCTATTTGTAAACACAAACTGACAATGTCCAGCAAACTCGTGTTGAACAGAAATTAAATTAGAGAATACCCAGCCTAATTTAGGCGCTCTTCTTCCTTTCGTGAATATAGCTTCCTTCTCTATTGTCGCCAAAGGCTTTTCCACAATAATATACATATAACTATCTAATTCCACGCATCTTTGCATTTCTCTTCTAAACCTGTCTACTTGACCCCCAAATGTTGACAAGAAGTCTCCTGCGCTTTTTCTATCCACAAATGTATTTGAAAAATTATTTCCACCCAGCGTATAATCTCCAAAATCCAATTTTAAAATTTGTGATTTAGGAAATTTCAATGGTTGCTGTTCTCTAGTATCGACCAACACCTCGACATCTACATCGTTGTAAAATTCTTTGGGCATACCTTTATAAAAGATGGGCTTTGCGCCCATAGCTTCGCAAGCTTTGGTGTATGTCCCAAAGTGTTTCTTGTATACGTCTAAGTCTGGCAACTGACGTTTTAATAGTTCTAAATAAAACGGAGCGTTTTTATATTTCTTTCTATCGATTCTTCTTTTACCCAATTCGATTATGTACTCTTTAACCTCCGCCACTGGCGCAGTGTCGCACCACTTTACAAGTTGTGAACGGTTAATAAAATCGTTTTCAAAATAATCATCTTTCTTTTTAAATGGAAGTGGGTTACCATTTAACTTATTAAATCGTGGATAATGTTTAACATAATAGTCAGCTACATACATCTTATGTGCCTTAAGATGAGCATGGAGAGCTTTTTCAGATTCAAACTCCGCTACACATTCTTTACATTTATAAGACATCGTCAATCCCGATACCTAGAACACGAGCTTTCCAAGCGGCCATGCCTTCTAGTTTTTGCGCTTCTTCTTTTATAATTTGTTTCTGCATTTCCGCAATGCGAACCATATTTTTTCTTTCTTCCTCTTCTTGAAAAAGCTGAACAATAGATAAGAAAGAGGCGTTTTCTTTTTGTTTATTGGCTAGACGAGTGCCACGATCACCTTGTAATTTTTTTGTTAGATTTTCAATGCGGCTTTCGCATTGGTGGTACTCAGAACTTTTAGCTTTAATAATTTCTGCAAGACGCACGGTCATTTCGTCCTGATCGTCTGCACTTTCAAACATATCATTAAGTTTTTGCAAGTGGCCAGTAATTAATTCAAGATTAATAATTTCTTTGGCGACGTTCATGTACAAATTTATTTCATCTGCAGTAAGGTCTGGTTTATCCCAAGTCAATCGAATAAATTCTTGCTCAAACAACTCTTTATCTATAAAACTTGTATAATTATTTACAATAGCTACAAATCTTGAATTGTTTAAATTGATTCGGAGTTTATCACAACAAGTCTTTTGATTTCTTGACATTCTGTCTTCTTCTAGCCCGTAGCCAGTAGAATCATTAATCTTTTTTATAATTCTAGACAGTGCATGTGGTGGAGTATAGCTTGATGATGAATGATCTTCTGGCGCTTCTCTTTCTTGGCCCAAGATTTCATTAACGGCTCTCCACTCATTGCTAAGTCGTTTGACTTCTTTGTTGAAAAGTAAGTCAGCAATCTGCGATGTGTTCATGCCATCATCCTGCATTCTTAAGAGCCGCTCTACCTGTTCTTCAGAAAGCGTCACATCTTCTGACTTTGGTCGCTTAGTTGTCTTAGCCCTAAATCCGTTTTCTGCTAAAAATTTGCTAACTGCACGCCCTTCTTTCGATCTTCCATCTAGTTTTTCATCTTCAAAAACTTTTTTTGTTATATTTATGATGTTAGGGTCATCTTTAAATATATTTAGGATAAACTCTTTTTGATGCTCTGTTAATTCGATCATACTATATCCTTTTCTTTTATAATTTCCTTGGCCTTCTCTTGAAAAATCTTTTTTAAGTTTTTTATTTGCTTGTAGCCTGCAGATCTTTTCTTTTCATTAGTTTTAAAACCTAGATACCTGGCAACCTGTTCTTCCGTTTTGTTTTGTATAAAAAGCATTTTAAATGCTACATATTGCCTACCGTTAAGATGAGACTTCATTTCCATCTGTAATTTTTGAGTAGCCATTTCTAAATCTAAAAAATTGTCTCTCCTCTCTGTAATTTCATGCATGTGGTTTTCCATTGTCACAGCTAACTTTATATCGTAAGCAGCTTTCTTTTTTTGCTCCCATTCTTTATATTCTACACAAGAACTATCTTGAAGACCACCAATATTTCTCGAACAAGACTGGCCGCCTAAATTAAATTTGCACCTTAAACACGGTCTTGCATAATTACCATAATGATTTCTTAAAAGATTTTTAAATTGATTAGAAACAACCCTACTAAGCCAAGGTTCTATTGGCTTTGTTTGATCCCAAAGATGCCACTTTTTGTAAATGTGCGACATAATCACTTGTTTTATGTCATCATAGTCAACATAAGCGACTGCATCCAAATCCCACTTTGAACGCTTCCTCTCTAATGCTGCTTCTATTTCTTTTAACTTATCTTCAAATTGATACATTAGAGATCGTCTAAACTTTTAACATTTCTTTTTTTGCGTTTCGGCGGCTCACGACCAGCCAAAGAACCCATTGTTTGCTGAACATCAGATCCAAACGTATCTATTTCATATTCAAGCTTAGAAATGTGCGGAACGTGTTCCGCATCTGTTTCGTTATCATTTAGTGTTTCAATTTTTTGGGAAGGTCTTCTAGATGTAGATGCTTCGTTAACAGCAGCAATTCCCATTGGTGTCCCGCAATCAGAACAAAACTTTGGTGGGCTGAATTTGTATTCAACCTTCTTGCCACAATCTGTACAAAATTTAATTGCCATAAATTATAATAAATTTATTTTAATTTTTCTCTAGCTTAGACACAATAAACTTTACAATTTCGCTTCTTTTTATGTCATCAGCGGTAAATTCTTTACACATGACTCCATTGTCTTGCGATTCTCGATCGTTAAAAATATCAAATATTTTAGAAAAACCACTATTGTTTATATCGCTTTGCATTGGGTCTCCACAGATGATTATCTTGGAGTCTTCACCTATTCTCGTTAAGGTTGTTAAAAGTTCGTTGTACGAAAAATTTTGAGCTTCATCAATAATTACAACTGAATCGTTCCAGTTAGATCCTCTAATGTAGTTAACAGGTATACAATCAAATAAACCTTTTTCTCGCAAAATTTTAATATCTGAAGTGTTTATTATTTCATCAAGCTTATCGTAAAAGGGTGTCGCAAAAACCGAGAACTTCTCATTTAAATCCCCAGGCAAAGACCCCATACTTCTTTGGGCGCTTTCTGCTATACTTCTAATATATAGTATTCCTTTCTCCATACCAGAGTCTACCATAATTTGGAGGGCAGAATATGTCGCCATATAAGTTTTAGCCGTTCCAGCTGGCCCAGAAAGAAACAAAAGTTTTGTTTTGGGGTCTAAGGCTGTTTTTAGAAAATTTACCTGATTTTCTGTAAACTTAAATTTGCGCTCTCTGAACTTTACTTTGTGGTTCAGTTGCTTAAATTCTATTTTAGTCATTAACTAAACCTCTTAATTGCCCAAGCGTGTATTCTTGGTCTAGCGATCGGCATTGCGTTATAAAAGAAAAAAGAGTCTGGTATATTATGCGCATTAGATCCATCGTTAAAAACTAATCCAGTAATTTGGTTTTCTGCTGTGTTGCTAGAATCGGTGTGAGCATCCTGCACTCCCTCTTCGTCTAAACCATTTATAAATGTCTTTAATCGATCAACAGATACATCTTTTGAAAGTCTTGAAAAAAGCGGGCTTTCGCTTAAATCGTCTGAATGCATGGTTAGAGATATTTTTTGGTCTGCCTGTCCCTTGTTGTTCACTTCAAACGTCATGCCAACATATTTAAAAAACCCTCTGCCCGTCTCGGACGTGGTTCCCTCAAAATCTCCACTGTTAGTTGGCGAAGCATATGTCCCTCCTGCTAATCCAGCAAAATCCGTAAAATGATATAACATGGGTATATTGCCCTGGTTATCTTCAATTAGGCCTGTGGATAATGTAGATGTCCCAAAGGTTGAAACGGCTAGTGCGTTTCCTGCTATTTCGCCGAATAAGTTTTGGGTACTATCGAGCAGTATAAGCTTATTTAAAACGGAAGAGGTACTATTATTAAGATTTGTAGCATTTGATTTGTGCCCTACAAAACCTTCGTTTACTGTATCTAAGGGCAAACTTTTGGTATTAGCATTTCTAGTTATACCTATCCAGTTAAATGTGTCATTGGTGCTCCCACCAGCATCTTCAGTTTTTATGAAGCTCACTCCTCCGTTGAGAGAATCTCCGCTAACAAAACTTAGAAACATTCCTATCTTAATTTTGTTCCAATTGTCTCCAAAACTAAAAGGGACTTGATAGGCATAGTTTTGATCTATTATAAGACAATTGTCGCCAGTTCCGTTTGCTAATGCTCCATTAACAACCTGTTTTTGAAATATCGTTCCTCCAGACATATTTGTGTTTACACTTTTTTTTAGGTTAGTGAGAATAAACCAGTAATTCCAGTAGCTTGTGAATTAAAATCTTGAAAATCTGTTATTTTATCCGTTGTATCTTCTAGTATATCAAAATCTCCAGTAGAAACGTCGTTAAAGTCCTCCGTATCGAAAGTAACTGTTGTGCCAAAGAAATGCATATTTCCTGTGGCTGGGCCAGATAATCCAGTGCCATAAGAATTGAAGTCTTCTGTGTCTGTAAACGAACCAGGCAAGAAGTGGAAGTATCCAGAATCGAAAGCTCCAGTTGCGTAGGAATTAAAATCTTGTATTTGTAATGCGACTGGAACTATTTTGTCAAGAAGCGGACTGTTTGGAGCTGCTGTGGTTTCATTCGCTAGTAAAGAATATCCGTTGTACTTTAGTTCTAATTTTATCGTATCTCTTGGCGTGATTGAAATTGATTGAGATGCGAGGCTAGCGTTTGGCACGGCATACGAATTTAAGACATTTAAATCTTTATCAGTGAAACTAAAAGAAATATTTCTGTTAAAAGATTCATTTTCCAGAAGCCCCGTCATGTTTTCGAACTCCTGCTCAATTATTTCTAGATTTGTGGCGCAACCATATTTAATTGGCGTTATTATCTTAGCGGCTGATGATTTTACCGATTCTATTTCATATGTAGGTCTGACATCGAATTCTGCATCAAAAGTAAAATCAGTTACCGCAGAGTTGGTATCATCCATATTTAATGTGACGGATCCAACATCTAAATCTTTAATCTTATAATCTCCAGAGGCGTCGTTTTTTCTTATGTCAGTTGTTGGTTTTAGGTCTCCGTATATTTCTAAATCTACCGAAATCTTTGGTATTTCTCTTGCGTTAACCGAAACAGAATATTTTTTGATAACAGCGTCGCTAAACTCTAAAGCCTTATCGCCATATATAAATTGTCCAGACAAATTCGTTTTACCAGTTAGTTCTTGGATAAAATCTTTGTTGGTGTATATTTTAGATATGGAGCATCTGGCAGTTTGTGGTTGATTAATTTTTCTGTTGATGCCTCTGTTAGATAACAACAATGTTGCCTGCTCGTTTACGCTATAATCAAAGGATACGTTAGTCACCGAATCCAGCAAAGTATCTTGCAAAATAATAAAAGTTTCCTCTGACCCTTCAAACATAATTTGATTTACACTTTTTCCTTTTAAAAATTTTTTTTCTTTTTTTTAAATTTTATGTGTAACACATTTCACATTGCTTTGCGTAGTAGCGGTAGTGTGTTTTCTCGTTTATAAGGTAAGTATACTTTAAGCCCCAATTTCCCGTAAAAAGGATTTTGGGGCTTTTTTGTTGACAATTTAATTTTTTAATGCATTATGGGTATTCAGTTCTTTCGAATTGGACCCTTAGCTCAGAGGAAGAGCAAACCACTCATAATGGTTAGGTCGAGATATCATAATTCTCAGGGTCCACCATTTTACGCACCTCTAGCTCAATGGTAGAGCAGTTGACTTTTAATCAATTGGTTTTAGGTTCGAATCCTAAGAGGTGTACAAATTGAGCGAGTAGCATAATGGATAATGCAACGCACTTCTAATGCGTAGATTGCAGGTTCAAGTCCTGTCTCGCTTACCATTTAATTATGAAAAATTTACAAAGATTTATATACGCATGGATGCAAGTCAGTCTTGTATGTCTAAACACTTGGCAGATCGCTAATGGTAAAATTATTGGCGCCATTGTTGTTGGTTTCCTTATTTCTCTTGTTTGGTGCTTTAACATCCAA
>CENS01020688.1_pt1 | contig 13178 bp, 7 predicted proteins | sample 530201 | NCBI WGS metagenome assembly CENS01 (sample SAMEA2619747, study PRJEB7988) | marine metagenome | biome: marine biome (ENVO:00000447); feature: surface water layer (ENVO:00002042); material: "saline water (ENVO:00002010), including plankton (ENVO:xxxxxxxx)" | depth 5 m | reverse complement strand
GTTGGACCAGGTTCAGTTATTTCAGAATTTTCTAAGACAAAGAAAGGAGTTTCATTACTTACATTTCTGATCTTTTGTTTTGGATTTGAACTATCAATACTTACAGTTACAGCTCTGAATTGATAAAGATTATCTCTCTTTCTAATCCTATAAGTTTTTTTCCTATACTTTTTTTTACCTCCCTTTCCATTACTTACCATAATATTTTCATATTCTTCTCCTCTCTTTCTTCTTTGTAAGAAAGTAACATTCTTTATAGGTCCAGTTCCACCTGCTGCTTTACCACCAATTATTTGAATAATACCTTTTAATCGAATCTCCGCACCATCACCATAATCCAATCTAGGAAAAGAAGTGGTTGTTAATATTGGATTTTCAATAGTAGTATCAGGTGGAGTTATAATTATTTGAGTCGTTCCTATACCAGGACCGCCAGGGCCAGGAGGATCAACATCAATGATGTTTACATCTCCAGGAACAGGAATCACAATTGCACCACTTCCCTTTCCACAATCATCCTTAATATATGCTCTAAGACTATCACCATAACCTTGGCCATAAGAGATCATATCAATGGAGAGAACTTCTCCACTACTACCTACGATAACATTTCCTGCAGCGCCAAAACCTGAACCCTCAAAAACCACTCTTGGTGGACCACACTCTCTTGGTCCTTTATCACAATTTGATGATACAGACAAATCAGATGTAAATGATTCCCAACTACCTAATATATTCTGAGCAGATTTTACAACCTTTGATTGAATAGACTTAGCAGCATCTAGGATACCTTCAGGTGCGCCAAATGAATCCTTTGAAAATCCATCCCAAGAGCTCCATTCTGAAAGTTTAGAACAATGAACTGGTGTATCACAATCCAAAAATGAAATAACTTCATCTATGAATCCAGCAGCATCTCCCAAAGCACCAAAACCTCCAAACATACTACCAATATCGGGTATTTCAAAACTACTTAACAAATTCGTAATACCATTCAATTCACCGGTTAATGTGTTTAAAATATCAAGATTTGCAAACCCTATCATACCACCAATAATATCATTGATAGCACAAGAAGGAACATTAATCATTTTTGGTGCCTGATCTCTGAGGAAACCAACAACCATATTAAAAAGCCCTTCAATTAGTTTTTTGAATAAACAGTGAATTTTATCTACTGCAGTTTCAACACCCTTTTTAAGTACATCTCTTTCATTATCAAATAAAAACTCATAAGTATTTTTTACTATATCATTGAATGTTTTAGTAACAAACTTTTCAACTTCAGTAAAAATATTCTTGATAAAACCGCTGATAATCCTAGCATACTTATCAATAGTCGATCTAATTTTTGATTGTATATCACTTGTACCTAGAACTAACTGATCCCTAAAATCATAAATGGAACCTTGTATTTCATTGATTTCTTGAATCATATTCTGCATGGCCGTTTGCATAGGACCCTGGCCAGTTTTGTCACACTCTGATATGGGTGTTATTGCACTTTTCTTCTTTCCATCTTTTTTACTCTTTGAATCAGCTTTGGGTTTTATTGAAGTATCACCCTGTGCAGATTCAGTTAAAGCTTCGTTATTTCCTCCAGATGATGAGTTTTGCTGATCAAGTATGGTTCCTCCACCTCGATTTCTAACACCAAAAGATGATCTTTTTTCATCATCAATAGTGTATCCTGTAAAGGGAACAAACCTTGGAGCATTATCTGAAAGATTCGCCATCACCTTAGCATAATCATTGTATCCAATACAACCAAGAATACAAGGTGTTTGTGCATCTTCACCATCCAAGAAAAAACCAAACACAAAAGTGCCTTGAGTAATATTGGAAGATTGTGATGAATTTCTACCTCCACCTCCTGCGGTAACAGGATACATCACATAAGCCCATGGAAGATCCTCATCAGGAATTTCTGATACATCCGCGGTGTGATATCCCATGATCCGCACGCGATATCTCTCACCAAACCCTTTAATTTCCTCATTAGAATCAACTGGTTTTCCCGGAATGTTTTCTTTCCAACTTTCTTCCGAAGCAACCTGACCTATCCACCAGATGAAACCATCTCGCCCAGCAAAATGTTTTTTGAATAAACCTTGTTCTATCATCAGAATCCTGTTTTTTTACCAAATGAATCTCTTACTAATCCCAAACTAGTGAAAGTATCACTGGGTGTTACTTTATGAGCTACATGTGCTATCATATATATACCACCTGTTTGTGTATTCACTGTATCTTTCTTTTCTCCATCAACAGAAGCAAATTCACACTCAATCAGTTCACCCGCTTTCAATTCAAAATCACCAGGAATTATTACATTCGTTTTAATTGTGAAGAGTTGATTATATCTCATAACTGTTTGAACCATAGTATCAAATGCTTTGAAGTTTGGTTCAACTGGTTCTGATTTCCAATTATCAAGTTGCTCATCACCAGTTCCAGTTGGGTTATTACCAACATCAAGTATAACCGACATGAGACGAGTTGGAGATTGTGTGAACTCCTTTGCAACCATATCTCCCTGAAAATCAACACCAGCTGTTTCAAGGTTAGATAATTGATCATCTATACTATAATTAACAACTCTGTAATCCATAGCTGCAAAATCCCAGAATATAGATCTGTTGTTATATGCACCAAGTGATAAATTCTGTTTAAGATCTACATCACTCTCAATTTTATAATTTAATATCTTACCTTCAATACCAGCTGCATAGTTAGCAGTATCATTATAGATAAATTTTTTGATGGGAGATCCACTTAATAAACCATCAATAGATCTAAAATTAAATCCATCCTTAGTTTGATAAAAGAGAAAACCAGCTCTATCTCCAACGCCCTGAGTAGGAACTGCTTTAGAAGCTAACCAAGTACAAATATAGAATGGTTTTCTATCATTTCCCAAAAAGTTATATTCCAATCCTGTTGATTCAACCTCTTCCACCTGACCTTGAACGAGTCTTATAACTTCCTCAACACTATCGGAAATTTGCCCCTCATATCTTTTCATCACTCTGATTTGTTCATTCGCAAAGTATTCTTTTGGTGAAAGATCAAGATAATAAAGTTCTGTTCTTGTATTGGGATCACCATCTCTCACTCTATTCACATATAATTGAGGAATATTAAGTTCATTACCTGACGGATCAGTTGCAGAAATTATGCAAGTTTCACCACCTCTAATTGGCAATGAATCAAGTGTTGATTCTTGAGGACCATCTGTACCTGCTCCAGATTCATAGACAGTTACAGTAGCACTAATAACATTTGAAAGAACACTCTCGTAATAAGTAAATTCAGCAACAGCACCTGTAAGGTCAACAGATCCATCATTAGTATTTGAAAAGATCTTAAAACTTGATATGTTTCCTCCACCTACAGCTGCATTCTGTGTCATTATCCCTGCTTATATAAAAATCCAAGTAATTGTTTCTTGTAGAAACTATTTAGTGAAGGACCAACAGGAATTAAGATTGGTTGTTTTCCTGATCCACCACCACCTGAAGAAACTCTTGCACCTCCTCCCTGATTATTCATTATCACATATGAAGTAGGTTGATCATATGATCCTTTTCTTTGAATTTGATCCGTAGCAAATCTTGATACTGATGAAAAAGTTGCAGGTCTTGATGGTTGTGATGTTTCAATCATCTGACTTTGGCCATCAGAGAGTTGAACTTGACCACCCTTTGCACCTCTAATGTCACCATGACCTGTCTTTAGAAGAACATTATCATTCTCATCTGTTAGTGATACAAATGCACCATACTCTCCACCTTGATGATACTCAACTTCGGTTCCACCCATGGTTGGGATAAGAATGTCCTGACCCTTTACACTAGATCCAAATCTATTTTCATCTTTAAGAGGAGCATAATAGTCAATACTATTGAAACCACCCTGATCAATCGCACGTCCTCTGGGAATGTTATGTGCTTCAAATGCTTTTTGTAGTAAAGCAGCCTTCTCCTCATATTGTGCGTTGGGATCATATACTGCTCCAGAAATAGCAGCATTAGAGAACTCAATCTTTCTACCTTGAGCTTCATATCCTGCTGCAAGTTGATCCATCATTGCAACCTTCTCTTCCATAGAGAGACTACTCTTAAACTTAGTGTCAATATGGTAATCAGAAGATCCACCAATGTATTGACTCTTACCAGTTTTCAATCCTGTATTGAATGCTCCACTAGTTGAAGGTGTGAGAGAAGTAGATGGTTTAACATCCTCTGGGTTCATTGTTTGTGGTGTTGATTCAGTTGGTTTTTCGGATGAATAAGCCTCCGCGAGAGCATTTGAATATTTGGTGGCAGCAGTTCCGAATCCATCTCTTCTTACTTCACCAGTATCTAACCAATCTCTTGCACCACTAGCTCCTTGATTATGAGCATACCCCAAAACTTGAAATTTTTCTCTTGTTGTAAGTTTTTTAAATCCTGGATGTGTAGAGAGATATCCAAAGTTTTTGGCTGTGAATGCTGCGAAATATCTTTCTTGCATTTCAGGACTTGAATTAAATTTATCCCTTGCTTCACTTCCATGTCCAGGATCTGTTTCACCAAGATAATTGGCAGCATCAGTTTTAGCAGCTTTTCCTAATTGCCATCTTCCATCATACTTATCATCACTACCACCTCTTCCAATATCATACCTATTACCACTCTCAATATTTCCAACTACATTTCTGTAATTATCCCAATCTTCTTTTGAGAATCCCATTGATTGTGCTATTTTATATGGATCATCAGATGTTGCAGAATCACCACCAACAACCCCCGAATTAGATGAAGATGATGTTTGTTGAACTTCATTTATGTTTCTTCTTCCACTATAATAAATTGAAAATTCTGATGGTGTTGGAGTTCTTGTTCCCATTCCATCAAAAACTCTTATTGCTCCATTTTCCATTACAAAATCACCAGCTTTAAGTTCTTCTTCCTCTGGCGACGACCCACCTGATGATCCTGGCGGAGAAGGAGTATCTTTATCTTTATCTTTAAATTCTTTCTTTTCCTTTTGTGAAATACCAAGATCTCCTAATCCCGTTATTTTAGTCCATAATTCTTTAGCCAACCAATCACCAACAATACCACCAACGAAAGCACCAGCTGCAGTTCCTGCAATTGGAAGAATAAGAGATCCAACACCCGCACCAATAGCAGCACCAAGAGAACTACCAATAGCACCTACAATCGCTTTATCAATAGATTCACCAAGAGCAAGATCAATACCAATACCAAACAATGCACCAATAACGGGTATTCTTTTAAATAATCCCTTTACCTTTGAGAGCCTTTTTACAGCATTTTTTCCAAATATATTTTTTGCTGGACCAATACTTATTGCCCTTGGATTAATTTTTTTTGGTACAGGTAATTTTTTTGGATTTTTTGGTGTATATTTAAAACTTTTAGCAATATCCTTTGCCTTGGATCCTATAATTTCACCACCCTTTTTAACTAATCCTACAGATTTTTTAAATAAATTTTTTCCAAAGTTTAGAACAGAACCTACGCCTGTTTTTTTTAAAAGATTACTACCAAACCCCGATAATTTTTTAAATAAATTTTTTCCAAAATTTAAGACAGAACCCCCCAAATTCTTAAAAAATTTACCTATTTTCTTACCAATATTCTTTGAAATATTAGATATTTGTTTCTTAAATGGAATTAATTTGAAAAGACCTCTTTCTATTAATTTGGAAAATCTAGGAAATATTGCAACGAAAGCAAATATTGAAGCTTTAATAAATTTTAAAGGATCAACAAAATGCTCACCAATATAATCTAATAATTCGGCAACTTTTTTTGCATTTTTGATGAGTGCTACCAAAATACCACCCATCAAAATCTTACTTATTACATCAAAAATATTAAAAGATGCTTTTTTAGCTAAACCTCCAACTTTATCCTTAAATGTGCTACCAAGTTTTTCTAGTAATGATTCTTTCTTTCTCTTCTTATCTTTTTCGGATTGAATTCTATCTTTCTTGTTTTGTCCTTTTTGAAAATTTTTCTGTTTGTTAAGAATTTTTATAATTTTATTTGATGATTTAACTAAGGATTCTACTGTCTTTGTGATAGATTCAAAGTTATTTTTTACAACTACTTTTTTTGCCTTTTGAGGTTTTACGGGAACAATGGATGTATCAATAATTTGATCACCAACTTTTTTACTAAGGGGTTGAATCCCTTCACTCTTGACAATGGCAGATCCCTTTTCAATTTTTTCCTCTTTTTTTCCCGATACAAATTCCTTAACTTTTCTTTTAGCCAGATTTTTTGCACCTTTTTTCGCTGAGCTTTTGGCAGCACCCATCAATGCCTTCTTTCCTGCGGATGGAGCTAAAAGTTTTGATACTTTTAATGCCGTTAAAGCTGAAGTTACAATAGCCATTATCCTACAATGTTATAGATTGATCTAATGACGATGGATTCTGGATCACCTGGATCCATTGATGAAAAGAAAGGTGCTGATTTTTGTCTTTGTACTGATCCACCAGCTCTACCCATTCTCCCTCCAGCACCTCCTTCATTATTGATTACAATAGGTATGTTAGATCTTGTTGGTGGAGCTGGCATTTGTGGAGCACGAGAAGGAGAAAAAGTTGGAGCTTTTTTAAAACTTGGAGTGGGTATTTTTCCTCCAGATTTTTCTTTAGATTCTTCTTTTTTTTCCCTCTCAAGTCTTTTTCGTTGTGATGAGATAGTACCATAAAATTCTTCTTGAGTTAAAGGATTTCCTTCAACATCAAAATACTTATCTTGTCCACCCCCAAAGAATCCAGTTCCACTAACAAAACTACCAACACCCGGAACCATTATTTTTTCCTTTGTACCTTTATCACCCTCCATATTGAGAACTTTTTCTGCCCTCATATTTAATGCAAATAATTGATCATTTTTAGTAAGAGTTTCTGGAACTAAGGGAACTTGTGATTGAGCTGATTCCATGAAATCGAATCTTTCTTCAAGGTTTTTTTGAGATGTTTTTAAACCCGGATGATCTTTCATTTGAAGTGAATCTACATTTGATGAATCCATGATTTGTGGTTGATCAAAACCTCCTCCCACCACCATAGCATCAGCAACATTCATAGCAAAATCTTTAAATTCTTTTGTTTCAGTAAAATTCTTTCCATACTTTTTTTCCCATCTAGTCATCATTCCTAGTTCAATTAATGCTGTGGGTGACGCGGAGCCCATTCTCACAGTCTTATTGGATTCAGTATCTTGATCAATATTACCAAGATCAGGATTATTTTTTTGAAAATCTGTAAGAACTTTTTGAATTGGTGCTGCGAAAGTGACATCATCAGTATCACCAGATCTTGTTCTCGTAAGGAATCCTGTTCCTACTACTTTTCCACTTTTATCTTCAGCAGCATCAAAATGAATCGGTGCAATCCTTGTGCCTTTACTGGCTTGATCCTTAATGAAATTATCATAGGTTTGATAATCACCTGCCATTTCTGGTGTGTATACCATCACTCTTAAACCTTGATCTCTGAGTCTTCTAGCAATTATGTTTACGGCTGGATCTTGATGTTCTCTTTCTCTTCCAGCAGCACCAGTTGCAGATGCATTATCATATGTATTACCACCAGGAGTGTCAGGAACACTTCTAATATTTTCAGGTCTTACATGATCTAAAGGAATGATTACATCATATTCTGCAGTATCTGAAACACCCACCATTCCACCACCCATAAATCCTGGAACCATTCCTCCTGTTGTCATAGCTACAAGGTTTGGTGTTCCCATTTTAGGTTTATTGGTTCCACCACCCATTGCATTCATGGCAAGAAGTGAATCAGCACCAAACATTTCTACTGCACCTTTGCTCATCACAATCTCACCTGGCTGAGCTGCAATAAGTTGAGTATCAGCACCCATACCACTAATTTTTTCTCCAGATTCACCATTTACATATCCACCTTCCTCATAACCTTGCGAGATAGTAGGTACTACTCCACCTTCCTCATAACCTTGCGAGATAGTAGGTACTACTCCACCTCCAGTCATACCTGGAGTTTCTGCTTGTTCAGTTTCGGAATTAGGTCGTTCAGAATCAATCTTTTTATCTATCTCTTCATTACTTTGAGGTTTAACTTTACTTTCTTCATCACCACCTTCCTCATTTGGAGATTTGATGAGAGGTACATTTGGAATTTGTGGAGCTTTTATGATAGGAATCTTTGGCATCTCAATTTCTTCACCACCAAAAATTTTTAATACATTATTCAATTGATTTTCAAGAAATTTAAATCCACCGTTAAATGCTCCTATCAAAGCATTTATTGGGGCAAACATTATACCAAATGTATTTTTCAATGAGAGATTAATGGTATTGATTATATTATTGAGTAAATTTATAAGAGGATTGAGAATTTTAGCGGGATTTTGAAGAAGTTTGATTAATCCTACAACCACACCACCCAGAAGAACATTCTTTAAAAATCTTCCAAGAAAATCAAAGATATTAAAAACAGGGCTCATTACCTTGTCTTTCAAATTATCAGTGAATTTTTTAGATTGCCCCTCAAGATTTTCCTCTTTATCTCTTTTTTTAGCTTTCTCAGTTTCTTTTCTCTCTTTTTCTTCCTTCCTTTTATCCGTTTTTAAATCTGCCTTTAATATTTTAACAATTTGATTCATATTCGTGGCAACTATAGCCAAAGAATCTGCAATAGGCGTAAGATCCTGCTGAGGAGTTTCAGGTGATGAATCTTTAGGTTTTTCTTCCTGATCAGTGGGTGTTATACCCTTTACAACATCAGTGATCGATTCATTATTATTAATATCAGTAAATGAAGTTCCTTCAATTGTTTTAAAATCAGGTTTTGTAGCATTAGTTGATGCAACTGATGATGCTGTGATACCTTTTTTCTTAACTCTAAATCTACCTGTATTTCTTTTTACTCTTTTAAATTCATCCGTGATTAGTTCAACTTCCTCAGTTGGTATATTGCCATCTACCATCCTACCTTCAGCCATCTTCTCTCTTAGAAGTGACTTGTAAGTGGAATAATCAATATCCTTAACATCTTCAATGCCAAGAATTCTTAAAATTACTTCATCTATCTCTTCATCAACCAAATCCTCATCTTTCTCCCCAACGTATTGTGTGGGAGCAGCAAGAGCTGTATCTTTTTTGCCTTCTTCACGGATTTGTTTAGGAAGTTCGTCTAGATTCATCAGCCCTGTTCAGCGTTTTTTCTCTTCAACTCCTCCTCCTCCAAATGTTGTTGGAGAAGGGCAACATAGATGTCACGTTCCCATGGCATCATATTTTCTATCTCTGTTAATGAATATTTATGATACTGCATCAAAGCAAAGTTGAGACGAAAATAATTCTCAAGATCCATGTGAATCAGGGCTATGCGAAAAAACTCGATAACCCCTCAAGTACAATTTCACTCTTCTTCTTAGTTTTAGGATTTACAACTGTAGTACTATAACTCAACTTTGGCATTGTTTCGAAGAACTTCTCAATTTGTTTGAATTGAACTGAGTTCATCTGTTCAAGGAATTCAATAATCTCTTTCTTAGATACATCATCTGCGGACCAAACTTCTTCTTCGCTGTAAATCTTATCTACACAAGTAGCAATCACATCAAAAGATTGTTCGAATTGATCAGCTTCACTAAAATCAAAGTTATTCTTAATAAATTGATCAAGTGATGGATATTTCATTTCCATCATCAGCTCATCATTAATCTTAATCTGTTTAGTATGTTCTTCCTTTTCAATCACACTAACTTCATCAAGGGGAATTGAAATTGAAATTTCTGTTTTACCATCATCAGGAGCAGTGATTTTTACATCAACATTCTCTCCAACTGATTTACCTCTGATATTCAAGAAAATATACTCAATATCAAAAGTCGGAAGATCCTCAATTTTAACACCTCTCGTAAGAACACAATTCTTGATTACACTTTTAATGGCAGTAGTTATCTGCTTAACATCCTCCGACTCAAGAGCAAGAACCAAAACTTTCTCTTCTTTTACCAAAAATGGTCTATATTTGATTAATTCTTTTGTGGACGGAAGTTCCAACTCATATGTTGGCGTTGCAATAGTTGGTAATGGCATAATGAGATAAACAATTCATTTTTTTTATTTAGGACAGGTCTCCAACATCAAAATTTTGATCAAGTGGTAAAATACCACCACCATCATTAGCATCTCCGGCATCTGGAGCTGCGTTAACTCCCGAAACATCTCCGGAAGAATTAGCAATTTTTCCTCTTGTTCTAGTGTATCTTGTGTATGCCATTGAAATAGTTACTCTGAGAACATCACTATTATTATATGAAATAGGTGAAGATATGATATTGAGAGGAAATCCATCAACAAATGTATATGTTAAGAATCTACTCGGTGAGTTTTCTCTTCTAGTGAGACTTTTCTCAAACTTTCTTATAGTAAAATTACATTTATAACCACCACTACCCTTTGGATATCTCATTCTATAGAAAGCCGCAGTGCTCTGCAGATCACCGATACTTACATCTGATTCATCAACTCCGATACCATTAATGTAGTCAATCCAACCATCGAACAATTCAATTACATCATAATCTTTATTCACATAAAATGAGAAATCCATCGTATTATCAAACATTCTACGATATGCTTGTCTTTCTCTTACTCCAGAATAATCATTCTCCATATCAACAGTTGCAAGAGAAGTTCCAGGCAACTTAGCATCGAAACAACCTAGTTCAACGACCTGGCCATCTAATGAATAATTAAATTCCCTTCCACTTGTTGTTAAATAATCTTGTACAGGTGAAGGTGGAGATATTCTAACCGAAAACGCTGATGTTTGAGCGAGATTCAACATCCTACTCTTCACATCACTAATTTTGATTGGTCTGAAGTTAGGATCCTGTTGTCCGATGATGCTCGCCATCTAAATAGATTGTATTATATTATTATGTAGCCTGGTTATGGGAGAAAGTATTAAATCCATATACAAACCCCAAAATCCACAAAAGTATCAAGGTAACTCTAATAATATCATTTGCAGATCAACATGGGAACGTCGTTTTTGTCATTGGTGTGATTTAAATGATGATATAGTGAAGTGGGCATCAGAGGAATTTAGTATTCCTTATCTTTCACCAATTGATAATAAGGTTCATAGATATTATCCTGATGCTTTGATAGAAATCAAAGGTAAGAACGGAAACCCAAACAGGAAGTGTATTATTGAAATTAAACCAAAGAAACAAACAAAACCACCAGAAAAAAAGAATAGGGTTACAAAATCTTACATCTATGAAGCGAAAACATTTGCGATAAATCAGGCAAAATGGAAAGCAGCAGAGGAATTTTGTAAGGATAATGGTGTTGAATTCATGATTATTACAGAAGATCATCTCGGTATCAAGGATTATGCTAAACCCAAGAGATCCACAAGTAGAACAAGAAGAGTATCTCGCAGATGATACAATAAGAACTAATAATCTCTTGGATCAGTGTATTAAATTAAATAATCCTGATGATATGATGTTGTTGATCATTGAAACACTTGAGGAAACAGAGATTATCCCTGAAGTGGGAAGATACTATACTTTCATCTACAAACCAAAAACAAATAGAATTAGATATGATGAATTTCCTCTTGTTGCAGTAACTAATGTTGAAAGGTGGGGATTCAGAGGAGTGAATTATCATTGGGGCGATTTTAGAAATTATACATGGCAAGAAGTACAAGGATTTCTACACGTTGTATATCCACTTGAACTAAATGATTTGAGATCAATTCCTTATCAAAATTTTAAACTCAATATCTTAAGCTAAATATTTAAAAAAAATATTCATGGCTCAGTTAACCGATTGGGAAGCTCAGAGTAATTCATCTTATTTTTATCCTGATATTCTATCAGCTGAATTTGAAGTGCCTTATGGTAGGAAAGGGGTTGCCCGAGGAAATCAAAAACTCAGGATTGAAGTTGAGGAAAAAACTGGTGCGATAAAAGCATTTATGATTCCACCTATCAATGTGGATACATCAAGTTACAGCTCCTTGGGGAGAACAAGAGTTACTGATCAAGTAGTAGATCAAGAAATTAATATATTATATCTTTCATCTGATACGAGAACACCTAACAATGATGGCCAAGATTTTGTAAATAAAGCACTATTAAGACAAATTACAACAAATCTTGATACTGATATCTTTAATATTTTTGGTGATGCAGCAACAGAGGCATTATATTCATACATCAGAAAACAAGTTAAAAATGGAGATGCATCACAAGAGGAAACTGAATTCTTTAATTCCTTAAAACAAAAAGCCAATTATTCTCGTTTATTTTCAAAAGATCAGAAAAAACAAAAAAAAGATAAAAAGAATTCAGAGAATACTGAAAAAGATAATACACAAGAAGATCCAGATGGAGAAGATGGAGATTTTTCCAAGTTTAAAAAAAGATGGAAAGAAAGTGATTCAGACAAATTAAAAGAATATGTATGGTTCAATGGATTTAAAATGGATCTTTCCATAGATTCGAGTTCTGGAGCTGCGAGGATTCGTGCCGCCGATTCATCTGGAACAAAATATGCTGGTGATACCTTTGCATATAATCCACAAGCGAATGATAACTCAGTTTGGGAATTCAGTGCTTTAAACAAGATGTACAAGCTTTATAGTAACTCAATGTTAGAACAAGCAAAACCTATTCCAACTAAAGATGAATTTGAAGAAATTTTTTATAATGAAATTATTCCAAAAGTTGATAAAAAGAGAGCTAATGTACTCAATGAACAAGCAGGTATTTTAAAAGAAAAAAGGAAAAAGGAAGAAGAATCAATTCCAGATCCTACAGTTACATCTGATTCAGTATCAAAAACTCAAAGAGATAGAGATGATAACTCTGATCCAAACAACAATCCCTTTAAATTGTTTAATGATCTTCAGTTTTCATTTGATGAGGTTTTTAAAACATTCTTCGATAATAACACTCCAGGAGCATCTGATCCCAATTCAGGTAGAGAGGTAAATTCTAATGGAGAAAAAACAAATACAAAGGTTGAGGGAGAAGCTACTAATACGTTAGAAACAGGAAATTTTGATAATTTCTTAAACAATTTTACAAGTGATCTTCCACCAATACCTCAATCAACCAGTGGTGATGGTAGTATGAGAT
>CENS01060174.1_pt1 | contig 13270 bp, 28 predicted proteins | sample 530201 | NCBI WGS metagenome assembly CENS01 (sample SAMEA2619747, study PRJEB7988) | marine metagenome | biome: marine biome (ENVO:00000447); feature: surface water layer (ENVO:00002042); material: "saline water (ENVO:00002010), including plankton (ENVO:xxxxxxxx)" | depth 5 m | reverse complement strand
TTACTCCATATTGTTAAAGAATACTTTGTGCCTGAAACAAGTTCTGTACTTAAATGTGGATGTGTTATTTTACTGGGCCACACTAAAAGCTGTCCAACTTGCAAATCTTCATTTGTAAAGTTTTGTCTTGGAAACTCCAAAACTCCTCCTAAGTATTCATCGTTTAATTTCACATTTCCAGAAATAAAACTCTCATCATGGTGTAGCCCAAGAGAGGTTTGAGTATCCATACTATACTTGAGTACAAATATAGTTTCACTCTCTACTCCATCAATGTCCCAATGTTTAATTACAGAAGGCCATATTCTATGTTCTAACTGGAAATTTATACTTTCATATAACCCAGGAATTGCTTTTTCAAGATAAACATCCTGAGTTCTATATTTATCTTTTTTGTTTGTACCCCACTCTTGTGCTTCTGCTGCTTGTATTATATACTCGCAAAAGTGTGGTGTAAAAAAATCGTATCGGATAAAATCCTTTCCTAATGGAGTCGGATTTATAAACATAGGAAACGCATCTTCTTCTGTATTAAGGCTCAACGTATTGCACCTAAGTTAATCCAACTAACAATTGTGCTGCACTCTATATCTTCCCACTTATTATTCTCTACATCCCAAAAGATAATTTTATCACTAGTATTGCGTTGGTTTATGAATTTATCTCCTTGCAGGGTTCCTGTTACTTCTTTTTCTTTTCCAGATACGAGACTTCTATAAGTAAGTCTTACCTTACCTTGCGCCATTTCTTTGAGTATATTTTCAATCATCATCTTCTTCCATGTCCGCTCGAAGCTGTGCTTTCTCTTTTGGATTCATAGCGGATCGTGGACCAATCTTTAGGGTGTCCCAATCAATCTCACTGGTAAAATCTTCCATGGCTCCATTACGCATTTTTTTACACTCAAGAGTGATACAACCGTCTTGTGGGCTCCATGTTTCTAATGAGTATGCGGCATCGGCTGCATCTAATATGCCTTTTGCGAAGCGTGCTTCGCCGGTTGCATCAGTTTGGTAAGGAGAAAATATTAGCACTTCATAGTCTTGTGCATATTGCTTTAATGCTTTACTGACTTCTATTTGTTCTGTCCAATCATACTGCCCATTCCTGCTAGGAATATTGCTTCTTTTAACTTGGTTGAGATAGTCTACAATTACCACTTTTACATCTTGTGTGGATACTCTGTGTTCAATCTCTGAACGAATCTTTGCTAAAGTAAGAGAAGGCTCATAAACTATATCCATCTGAGCATCTTCTCTTAGTTCTAATTTTATTACTTCTTCATGGAACTTATCAAAGTCTCTTGTCTCAAAGAATCTCTTTAATGTCTTATCGCTTTCTTGAAACCTACCCGCTTGAAACTTTGCAAGAATATCATACTCAATGTCTGAGATCATCCTCTCTTGAAGTCTCTTCAAAGGAATACCTGTTGCAGTAGAAACCATTCTACGAAATACTTGTTCCTTTGTCATCTCAATCGTGAAGTAAATTGAGCTATGATCTAAGAGGTACTGATTAACAGCGATATTTGTACAAGTAAAAGATTTACCAGCGCCACGACGGCCTCCAAGAAGAATTAAGTCTTGTTTAGAAAAGCGCATACCCTGGTCATATTCATCATTCAAACCAAGAGGGATATAACTGCGAAGTTCTTCGTCAGATTGCAAAATAGAAATTTTTTGCATACTAACTGACTCAGTATCGAGTTCAACTTTGTTTCTTATATCTAATACTATATTCTCAAACGCTTCTATATTCTCTTCCGCTCTAGTCATTGCAACTGACTGGTCGAGATACTTTTCTACTTCGTCGAGTAGTTCTGTTTGAGTAAATTCATTTTTTAGATATTCTAAAAGAAGGTAGGGTTCCGAATCTACATCTAAGGATTCTATAGCTGTTACTTTTTCTTTGATCTCCCGACTAGGGATGCTTAACTTAAGATCGTCAAAAGTAGGTAAACAGTTTTCTGCCTCAAAATGCTTAGAGATAGACCGATAAATAACGTGAAATTCTTTAGGTAAATATTGAAGTTGCAAGTTGCCCCAGGTTTCCAAATCCTGCTCTTTGATTACAGAACTTATCAGGGCTGATGCTATATTCATATTATCCTAAACGAAGGCGAAAGAAAAGGCGGGATAAACCCGCCTTGTCTATCAAGAGAGAAATTAGGAAGCAGCTTTTTCTTTCTTTGCTGCTCCATCGTAATCTGCGGCTACTAAGCCACGTCGAGTAAGCATAGTCTTGACACCACGCTCAGTCTTGTCGATTTCTGATGCAATTTCTTCCACAGTCATCTCTGAGATATCACCGAGTTCGGTTAATGGGTCAACAGTAGATGCTGACTTTGTCTCTCGTTGAGCAGGGATTGCATCAATCTCTCCAGTTCGTAGGAATGACAGAGCTTTACCTCGAATAGAGTTAACCTGACGGTCAAGAGCTTCTGCGATATCTTCTACGAACGCACCATCATTTACCATGCTCAAGAAAGTAGCTTCTTCCTCTTCACTGTAAGTTCTGACACTTACAGGCTTTTCAGCTGGCTTGACGTGATCAGTAAGTTCCATAGATAGAATCTTACCTTGAATGGACTTAGCACTATATTTGCCGCTAGCAAATGTATCTGCGATTTCTGCATAAGTGTAAGTTCCAGGATTACCTTCGACAAATTCTGCCAAGGTAGCCTCTTCATCTTCCGAGAAAGTACGAGTGCTAGTAGCAGAGGCAAGCTCTACTTCATAGCCCATTTTTCGTAGCTTTGACGAAACAGATCGAGGGCTTGTTTCAAGCACATCTGCTGCTTCAGCAACAGTCGCTTGAGATACGGGGGTTTCGTCTCCAACAAAGTTAGTCAACTCTGTGGTACGATCTTCAGTCCACTTAGGTACTGCCATATTAAATCTCCAAAATATTTAAAACGATTTTAATTCCCATTGCTTCTGCTTTTCTAGTTTTGGCAGAAGCAATACCACTTTCATTTACTAGGAACTTGGTCTTCTTAGTTATACTGTCCTTCAAGACAAAACCTTGTTCTAATAAGAATGGTTCTGCATCCCTCTTTGTCTTGAAAGACGAGAGCTTTCCTGAGATAACAACTTCTGGGAGCAGACCCGTGGTTTCAGCTTTTGAAGTTGTTTCCCAAGAAAAAGGAAGCAAGTCCCAATTTGTTGTTGACTTCCATTCTAGTAAATTATCTTTTGTTTTTGGTCCAAGTCCTGCTTTATTACAAGTTTCCTCAGTTATCTCGCTAATGTGAGATACATGATTACATATCTTTTCTGAGGCAGTCCGACCAAATAAAGGTATCGAAAAAGCAGGTAGAAGCTCTTGCAGTCCTACGTCTTTGCTATCTTCTATTTGTTTGAGTAGTTTGTCCGAGAGTAACTTGCTACCTAGCTTATTTTCGATTACATTGTACTCTAATGAATAAATCTCTTCAATAGAGGTAACGCCCAACTTTTGTATAGTCTTAGGGCCAAGACCCTTAATCTTGAGAACCTGTGCAAAATTATGAATTACTTTCTCCAACATATCCGTGCATTCGTTGTTTACACAAAACAGTTGATCCTTATTCCAGATCAATGCTGTATTACAACTTGGGCATACTGTAGGTGGTATGATTTCTTTCAAAGATTGGTCTTTTCTCAAAATGTGCATATATTATATCAAAATCGGGGTAAAAATGTCAAGATTTATTTTTTAAGTACGTCCTATTATGCGAGGAATTATATCACCAGAGCGTATGACTTGTACTTCACATCCGATTTCTAGTCCTAAATCTCGAATGTATGCCATGTTGTGTAGAGTTGCTCTACTAATAACTGCACCTTCTATTTCTATAGGATCTAGTATTGCTACTGGTGATACCACCCCTGACTTTCCTACTTGCCAAACTACATCAAGAAGCGTTGTATTGACTGCTTCTTTCTGTACTTTTAGTGCAAAAGCCCCTCTGGGATGATGGGAAGTATATCCCATTTTTTCAAAGTCTTCATTACTATCAACTCTCCATACTGTACCATCGTGAGGGAACTCACTCCAGTTAGAATCCATGACAGTTCTAAAGCCTTGACCTTGCAGGGTCATCATATCTCTAGCATAAGAGCCATTGATAGGGGGAGATACTCCATGCACAATAAAAGACAGGCCGCGGGAAAGGAACTCGCCTACGTCTTTTAGGTTCAAGGAACCTGCTGCATAGTTACGAGCATTGGGTATAGTTTTGGGAGAGACTACCTCTCCCGTGACCTGTACTTGACTGGTAATATTAATCTTTTTTGGGGCTAAAAAACAAGTGGCACGAAGAAATTTATTAGTGACTGATAGTCCTTCCTTTCCGTCCCCCCGCGTTAGCACTTGTACTAGCTGTCCGTTGTCATAAGTAAGGGCTACAGAAGCTCCGTCTAACTTAGGAGTTACTATAACTTCTTTACTATAGCTTGATAAAGGAGAATCTCCGTCCCCTTCAAAGTGTTTTTGCAAACTATACATTCTATGTGTGTGCGGAAGTCTCTCACCTTCCATATCGCTGTACCCAACGGTACTCCAATTATGTCCTTTAGCGAGAGCGTCAAACTCTTCATCAGACATAATAGGGCTACCCTCGTAATATGCTTTACTAGCTTTTTCTAGAAGTTCCATCATTTGTGATTTTAACCTCATCGTGTTATTCTTGATTCGTAACTAGCTTCTTCTTCTATCCACCATTCTGGCTTGGCTCTTCCTGTCCAGGCTGCAAAGGTTGCTTTGTCTTTGTGGTAGAATTTTCTGTAGGCTGCGATTGCGTCTGCACCCTTGAGCGAGTCTGGCATAGCCTGAGCAAATGGAGTGAGTCCATCTCTTGGTAAACATACTGGTTCTGGTAAGGATAGTATGACTTCACGCACTGATTTATGGCTTTTTGCGTATCTGTATCGGTACTCTTCATTAAGAGCTGTTGAATAACAAAATAACCATTCGTAATTATCAAGACTAGTACGAGCCCAAATAGTACAAGGATGGTTTTCCATTGTTGGAAGATATGGGAAATCACGCGGAACATTTTTCTTTTTCTCTCTTAGAGTTTTTAGCTCCTCTTTGTTTAGTTTACGAGGGACATAGCCAAGAAACTTATCTACCCAATGCGTAGTACACAACATTTGCGCAGCTTCTAGTGGCATCTTGACAATATGTTTGTCAACATGATACTCTGCACATTTGTCGTGATTAGTGTCAAGGATAAAAATATTCATGCTATTTCCCAAATTTGAACGAATATTATCTCAAAAATTAAGGGTTTTGTCAAGAACTATTATAAGTTGCGGTAAAAGCATCTTGAAAATACTCAAGTACTCTGTCTCGACTTTCTGCTAATGATAGAATTTCTACGAGTCCTGTAAATAGTTCATATGAATTTGTAAGGCTGAGAGGTAAGGCTATCCCTTCTTTTGTGGGTAGCCAGTCCTCTCCAAAACTCAAGTAATATTTTCGTAAGTGTAAGTACTCTACTCCACGGAAGGTATTTACTGTCAATCTTACTTGCATAGTACCGTCTTCAGTAACATGAATAATTCTACTGTATTCTTCTGGTTCCTGCCATATATCTATCATTTTTTGACTCCATTGCGGAGTATGTTAGATAATGGTACAATACTGGTAATATTTTCGGGGCGAAGTAGCCTGTAGGAGTCAGTGTCCCAACAAAATAACAGGACGTTATCTTTAGACTCCTTTGCGCGATTTTTCTTACCCTGGATATATTCAGTTGAAAAATCGAGAGTGCAAACATTGTACTTGACTTTTCCAGAGTTTGCACTTCGATATGTAATTACGGCATCGCCGTACTTTTCTACAGTGTCCTTAAATTCTTGTTTTTTCAAAACGGATCTTCCTTAAAAGGTTGATCCGCATCTCTGTGGTTTTACGGTTGGGTAACCTAGTTTCCGGCTGCTCGAATAACTCCTGCTAAGTATTGAGCTGCTTTACCTGACAACTTGCTAATGATGTCGTCGTCTGCTTCCTGACCAAGGTCAGTGATAGCAGCAGTTAGTTCGTCATGCATAGCTTGCTTACTGACTCGTCCAGAGCCTCCGCTTGAGCTACCATTTCCATTTCCAGTTGCTGGAGCTTTCTTAACGTACACTCCTGCTTTTGTAAGAATCATTCGGACTCCGTTTGGACTCTCGTCTAACTCATCCGCGATTTCTTTTACAATCTCCATGCTAGTCTCAGGAGTAGGCTCCTGTTCTTCATACATTGAAACTGCTTGTGCTTTTTTATCGTCATCCCAAGCCACTCGTCTTCTCCTTATTGTTCCTCTAAAGCCTGGACAGTTACCAGTCTTTTCGAGTTGTTGTGTGTAAAATCTATATCCCATTACAAAATTATTATCTCAAAATTTAACAAATTTGTCAAGAAAAATTTTTAAGATGCCTCTAGGATTGCTTTATACAAAATGTCATTTGCACGTCTATCTGTCCATTTATGACCACAAGCCCAGCACGTACAAACAGGAACGATTACAGCAATCGGTCTGTTGTTGTGTTCAATTTGCATGATGTCATTACTTTCTTCAATCTCTGAAGAATGGCAGTTAGGGCAGTCGATCATTTGTAAGTCTCCAATTAGACAACTCTTCTTTCAATGTTTCTATTCGACATTCTTGTTTTGATACTTGTTGTTGAAGTTCTACTACTTTTGAATATGCTACATAAAGAGCCCTAGTCATGTCGGCTATCTCTTTTTTATAGGCTTCTTCTGGTGTTACTTTACAACTCATCAAGCACCTCTAGTTTTTCTTTTGCCGCTGCATAGAATTCTACTTGAGTATTTATAGCAGCTACTATGTCAGAGTGTTCTCCGATACCACTAGGGTTATGTAGATATACTTGAATATTTGCATAGGCTTCTGCCATAGCTGCTTGGTATTTTGATTTTAGTGCGTCAATAAGATATTGATCCATATTTATTTTCCCAATAATCCTTCTACGAAGGAGCGGATAAAAGTATCCTTATAATACAAAGTTAGTAACTGAAGAGGTCCAGTTACCGCTGAAAAAGCCATAAAACTTGCACCTGCCAATACCATAGCTACAGGGTTGCTTATTGGATGGTTGGGGTCGTATAGCCGTACAATCTGAACTGCTGGTAGAAATATTTGAAACATTACTACTATGCTTCCTGATAAGGAGAACAGAATGTAATAAAATACTAACTGATCTAAAGTCATGGCTCATCCTTTTAATTTCTGTAAGTTTACGCCATAAGCCTCTAAATGCTTTAGACTTCCTAAGTCGTAGGCTAACTGAGAAGAGTTAAACCCTCCTAATCGCTCTCCTATCCATCCCGATACTAACATATCAGGATTCCACTCTACCATCTCAAACACATAAATGCTATAACACTTTGATCCATACTTCTTTTCATAGTCTATAGCAACTTCTTCTTTCTGTATCATAGCAGCCTGATCGTAAAAGGCAGACCATACAATCTCTCCTTCTTTAAAACTTTCTGCAACGCATTCGTCTGGTAGAAAAGAAGGCAGGTGTCCCCCACCTCTTTCTTCTTTACTTCTTTTTCGGGGTACTCCAACACGCTCTACAATATTTTTTATAAAGCCAGGAGACCTGTACATAAAACGAGAAATATCAGAGATTGGCGTACCATTGATAAAACTATCAACAACACTTGTTATCTCACCCTTGCTCGCGGGCTTGCCGCGATTTGCTGCTTTTCTCTTGTTTCTGTACTCTTTTTGTTCTACAAACTCCTCAATAATTGTTTTGAGGCGTGTAGTATTATAACTTATATTAAGTATCGAGCACGCTTCCTTTTTAGTAATTGGACTTTCTGCGTCTAGCAGCTGCATTACGTGCTGGATATTAGTATCAGTTAGTTTTTCGTGAGATCGTTTCTTTACTCCTCTACCAGCCACGCGGGTCATCTCCAATACTGAATCTTAGATACCAGATTGCTTTGCGGATGTCTTCTTTCTCTTTGCCTTTTTCATGAGCACGCCAGATGTATTTGAAAGCATTTACTCTCGCATAGTCTTCTACGGTCTCTTTTCCAAAAGCAGAAGCCATAGCATCAATACATTCAATATTATTACCCTTACTATAGTGTTCGGGGCTATTTACAGGATCATGAGCTACAGGAGAATCAAAATTATAATCACTCACTGTGTACGTCAGGCTTCCCAAGTCGCTTAAGGATTTCTTTAGTTTGTCGCTCAATTTCTTTCTCCTGTTCTTCCAATGTTTTTCTTTGCTGTTCTACTGTTGGTTTCTTCCACCAGGGTACAGTAAATAAGTTCACTAGATATCTCCTTCGGCTCTATTCTCAGAGCGAGATACTTCAAACCCTCCTGGGTATCTTGCTTCAAGTTTCTTAATGTTCTCTGCCACTACATCATAGGGGTCAAGTCCAAGTGCATTTACTGCATGAACCCAGTACCACATGATGTCACCTAATTCTCGCTTAGCATGAAACTCTGTAGCTTCGTCAGGAACTTTCCCTTGGAAGATACACTTTTTTACTATTTCTGCAAATTCGCCGGTTTCGGCCTGAAGGCCGATGGCTGCGGTGAGAATCTCGGGCCAGCTAACATTGTTCTTGGAATACTGAAGCTCTTCCAAGCGATCGACCAAAGCCGAGTGTCTCATGCTCGGCTCTGAGGTAACTTTAAGAACAAAGTCCTTGTAGTCATTTAGGTCAATTTTCATAATGCTTCCTCTAATTTTCAAAGAATATTATCTCAAAAATTAAGATTGTTGTCAAGATTTATTTTGGCTTTTCGTGGGGTTTGAGGTCAGAATCAGATTCTTGACCGTCAGCATTTAGATCAACCATTGCACGTACCTGATCTAAGTAGTTTTGTACTTCTAGAGGATCTTCTTCGTTTGTTTCTTGCTCATCCATGCGGATACTCCCATATGCTTGCTTGAGCTATATAATAGCCCGTGTAGTTACTTTTCCTTATTTTTGTTAAATGCTTGAACCCCAAAGAACGCTGATACTAAAGCAGCGATCGCGACAAAGTAAGTCGGGGCAATGTCGCCTATAATTTTAGCGGCTGAGTCTAAACCAAATAGTGATGTACAAAAGATACCAAAGGGATAAAGTAACATACCGAAGAGAGCAAACCAAGTCATCTTTCTTTGAGAGTCTCTCATCAAGTCTTGGTCTTCAAGCTCCTTTCGCTTAAATTCAATGTACATTCTCTTTTCTTCGTCATCAACAGTTCCATCACCGTTTACGTCAGCGGGAAACCTTTCAGTTTTCTGTTCCGTCATTCTCTTCACTCTTGACTAGGGTATAGATTCCATACGCTAGTGCTGGCCACGCTAATAGTTTTACTATCGGGGCAGCTACTATGACTAATCCAGCCATGAGTATTAAACTCACACCGTCTAGTGAAGTTCTTTCTTTAAATCGGTTCTTAATCCAATCAGTCATAAAAGTCTCCTACTACATCCTTTCTGTTCAAAGAATGTACTTTGTCTTGTAACTCACGTACTTCAAGCTCAAGATCGTCTAGCCTGTCTGCTAAGTTAGGATAAGTTTTTTTCCACTTATCTTCTTTTGCAAGTATTTCCCAATCAAGTCTATCTAGAGTATCGTCAAGTTTGTTTTGAAACCAAATACCCAAACGAGTATTCTGCCACCAGCTATAAAAGCTACTACCTACAATACTCCCTAAAATAGATTTCATTAAAAATAAATACATTACCTATCCCTCTGCCACCAAACGGTCTCGAACGGCAGCGAGTTCCTCTGTCGATAAACTGTTAGCAAAGGATCTGGCACGAATTCTTTTTTCTTCTTCGGCCTGTCTGCTATAAAAGGCTTGGCTTTCTTCCCATGTCCCATATCTTTGTTCCTCAAATATCCAAAATTTTGCGTTATAACCACTGTATCTTTCTATTTCTACTTCTTGCTCTGTCCAGTGAGTGTCTTCATAATGTTCGCCAGTATTGCCGTTTTGTCCAATTATATCTATTCTGCTTTTTCCTACCATTGATTGTGCCTCGGGTCTCTTTGCTGATCTACCAGCTTTTGTAGTGGGTCTTTTGCATCACACCAAAGGCAAGGCTCTCCTCTTGCTGTATGTGTCGGCCCTGAATCAGGACAGTTATGATACCACGTATCATGAGTAATTTCTTTTCGTACTAGTCTGTCATGAGTTCTTCGTTTCATATTGCTCCTTAGTTTGACGATAGTCCTTTTTTCCATATTGCTTTAGTTGCACACCTTGGACACAGTGTGGTTCCGTATATAAATGCAAAATGCAAAACTGGTCCTTTATAAGGACACTTCGGTGTCTTGCATTGTAATTCATCAGTCTTCATTTCCTAGTAGTCTCCCAAAGAAGGAACGTGGTTTTTCAACTACCTCTTCTCGGGTTTCTTCTAGTTGTTCCTCACGTAATTCTTCGCTTTTTTCTTCTGTGGTCTTCGGGGCTGTCATTTTTTCATAGTACACAATTATTTCGTTCTGTTGCAGAACATAGCGTCTTATTTCTTGTAGGTTATAGGACATCTTCTCATAGTCCTGTGGAGTAAATGCAAAAAACACAGGTTCATCACTCTGTATCTCTCGCACTCTCTCTAAAAATTCTTGTAGGTTGGAGGAGTTGACCACAAACCATTCGGGTCTCTCCAATTTGACTTCACGAGGGCGATCAGGTTGAGCGATCTCGATTTCGATAGGTTTTGTTTTGATTACCACTTCTTTTACAGATGTACTAGCACAGCCCACCAACAGCACTACTGCTAATCCTATAACAATAGATACTCCAGCAGTTTTACGGAGTTGGTTGTTCTTCAGTAGTTTTCGTATCATTCTCTATTACCGTGAATATTTCATCTGTCCTTTTATTTGCCCTGCTTTCAATCATACCGGGCTTTGCGCGCGCGAGGCGCGTAAGGTCGTGGTCTCTAAAAATCTTTAGATAATCTTGCATTTGAGCTTCTACTATAGCTGCTCGTTCATTCATATCAGCTAAAGATTCTTCTTGTAATGCCATTACTTCTAGCTGTCTTTCTAACGCGGCTGTTGCCTGTTGGACTTGTACTTCAAGGGCGGCCTTTTCATTTGCTAAAGATTGCATCCGATTCATGGTATCGGTATACATCTTAAATCCAAGGCCGCCCACTGAAGCTACCAAAGCTATTATGAATATATACTGCATTAGTCAGCCTCTTTATCCAAGTACTCTGTCCAGTCTTCTCCCTTAAAGAGAAGAGCTTCTGCATTTCTTCGTCTGGAAAGACCTAACAACACTTTACCCCCTGCCTTATCCCATCTTTTCATTTGGAAAGGAACTAAGTCATAGCTCCCAGCATTAAGCTCTTTTAGCATAGTACTTGACCTAAGATTAGTAGGTCCTAAATTATACACCCAACATACTAACGCATCAAACTGACACTGTTCTAAGGGAACGTCTGGTATATCATTAATGTAACCTTCGTACTCTCCTTCAAGTTCTTCTTTTAGCATATGCTCTGCAAGCTCTTGAGTTATCTTCATACCCTTCTCTACGTCTTTGGTATGTCCATAACCTATAGTCCAAACTCCTACTGAGTCTTGGTAGGCTTCAAGCTCACAGCCTTCAAAATGTTTAAGTAAGTCTATTCCGGTCTGACTTATGTTCATATATGCTCCTAGTCGATCTCGATGACTCTAGGCTGGAGTTCGTCTGGTATCTGAGTCTCTAACTCTATGGTTAGTAATCCCTCTTCCAGCTTAGCACTCATTACTTTGATATGCTCTCCTACTTTAAAGTCTCGCTTAAAAGATTTGCCGCTTATCCCTCTATGAACAAACTTCCTTTCATCTTTAGACTGATTGCCTGCGATGAGTAGAACCTCATCCTGAATAGAGTGGTCGATATGTATATCTTCCTTTCTCCATCCTGGTAACGCCATTTCTAGCGTGTACTTATCACCGTCTTCGATGATATTATATCGAGGGTACTCGACATTGTTCAATTTTTGTAGATTGTACATTTGACTATGTAACTGATCAAAGCCAATCCACATACGGTTAAAATTATCTAATGATAGATTTGTCATTTCGTTCTCCTTATTCCCTTTCGGTAAATACTTTGTCAGCCCTTACGGTACTGACGGTTTAGTTATTTTTGTGAGAATACCCTTATAAATGTCTCGTCGGTGGAGTGTGAGAATCATTTATGACCTGCCCTCCCGATAGGCTACACGCGCTATCACCTCACAACTCGAGCTTATACTTTCACTCGAATACATATTGTATCAAATTTTACATATGCTGTCAAGAACTATTTTTAACGTGGTAATTTAAGTTTAGAAAAAGGCTTGACTAAAAATATATCTTGACATTTGCGGTTACTTGTGCGATAATAGTTTTTCGAGTTGGGAGATTTATTTGATGGTTGGCTGGACACACGAAGACCGAAAATGGTTAAAAAAGAACTACGGTAAACTAAGTGTGCAAGAATGTGCAGATCATTTGAATAGAACTCCTGGAGCGGTAAGGTCTCAAGTTTTATACTTGAGAAAGCGTGGCTGGACATTTAGCAGCACACGGAGATAAACTATGAGCAATATAGTAGAATTTACAGGGGAGTATTATACCCAAACTAAACGGTCAAAATCACTTGCAGACATCTTAGCACTTGAACTAGTGGAGAGTATGCAGAATAACCATGGAATTAATATAGAGGATCAGAGATTCATATATGACATGGCATGGGTCGTAAAGTTTTTAGAGGTACTTCTTGACAATCAATATGGAGTGTCGAATAGACTCTCAGTACTAATGGAGAATCTTAGGAACGGTGAGAATAGAAGTCCGCAACAATAATATAGATAGAGCCTTATCCAAGTTCAAGAGGAAAGTAGATGAAGACGGTAGACTTCAAACTTATCGGGAACGAACTCACTATGAGAAACCATCTCAAAAACGTAATCGTAAGAAGATGGAGGGCACGCTGCGCCATCGTAAAAAACGAGAACGAGACGCCCTTCCATCTTAAAGCCAACCGATAAATATGTTTATCATAATAAAAAAAGCACATATAATATTTACTCCCACAATGGCTGTTCTCACTAGAGTAACATAGTTATCATACTCTCGAGTATCTTCATCATTGAAGCTACCCAAAGCATACATCCATATCTTCCATACTTTTTTCATTTCACTTAAACTCGTAAGACTCTATTCCCGCTACAAGCTCTGCCCACGGCGGGTTTTCTTCGAATTGTTTTTCGAGTTCTTTCATATCGAGTACTGGTTGCTTGAGTGCTTGCATCAT